>Ga0116223_10000364_pt1 | contig 58338 bp, 49 predicted proteins | sample Sb_taG_3_FD_90092 | JGI IMG/M metagenome (GOLD analysis project Ga0116223, IMG submission 90092) | Peat soil microbial communities from Weissenstadt, Germany - Sb_50d_a_PC metaG | ecosystem: Environmental > Terrestrial > Soil > Wetlands > Peat | place: Germany: Weissenstadt | collected 2010-09-21 | reverse complement strand
TCATTCGGCTGTGCGTGGGGTTCATCAAGAAGAGGTCGGCGAACGCGCGTGAGTTGCTCCAGCGACTCAACAGGCCAGCGACGGTTTCTCCGCCCGCTCCGGTCGCCGATCCGCGGATTGCCGAACGCAGGTCGACCAAACGGTTGGAGGAGCACCGGGCCGAGTTTGTAAGTCGCCTGAGGTCTCAACAGGTGGCTGAACAGGGGCTTCTCCAGTCCACTGAGGAGTTCGGCGTGTTGAGGTTGGTCTGTCTTTCCCTTGCAATGTTATCTGGACTCCTCCTCGTCTGCGTCTTCTTAACGGCAATTAGCTCAGGAGCAGCCGGTCGCTTCGTGCTCTCCTTCGTCCTGTTTGCTGTCATGTGTGCGGCAATTGGGCTTGCTGAGCACGACTGGCGTCCGAGACGTTTGTTGGCGCTTCGCGCCGAATGGCCGATGTGGGTCAATGGAATCGAGCGCGACTTCCCGGAACTGCTCCAGGAGATCGGCGGCGCCGCAGCGATTGCCGATGGCAAGACGCTTTCGGAAACCCTGAAGATATTGAAGGAACTCGGTCGCATCTGATGGAACGCCGACTGCCGGGGGACTTTGCCCGCGCGTCAAGAGTGGGCGGATTGGAGATAGCGTATGCCGTTACTCGATCATTTCCATCCGCCCTTGCACGGGCCGCGCCGCTGGGAGGGGTTTCATCATGCCTGGGCCACCGTCATCGCCCAGCACCTCAACCGGGAGACACTCCCGGCCAATTACTTCGCCGAGCCGGAGATCAGCGTCGGGCCAGAGTTGGAAATCGACGTGGCGACACTGGAGTTGGCGCCCCCGGAGCTCGCCGGCACCGTTAGCGCTACCGCGGTCTGGGCTCCCCCGCGCCCGTCGATCGCAGTCAAGGTAGATTTTGCCCGACTGGACAGCTACGAAATTCGCGTCTACGAGGACCTGGGTGGCGCTGAGCTGCGCGCCGCCATCGAGCTGGTCAGTCCCCGCAACAAGGACCGAGCCGGAAGCCGGCGGACCTTTGCCGCCAAGTGTGCCGGCTACCTCAAGCACGGGATCGCGGTGATCGTCGTCGATATCGTCACCGCGCGGACGGCCAACCTGCACGCCGAGTTGTTCGATACGTTAGGCGTGCAAGGCCGCCGGGCCGCCTGGCATTCGTCCACCGGCTTGTACGCGGTGGCCTACCGGGCCGTGACCGTTCGCAAGGCCCCGCGCGTCGAGGCCTGGCCGCAACCGCTGACCCTGGGGGAGACCTTGCCGGTCCTTCCGTTATGGCTTTCGCTCGACCTCTGTGTCCCCGTCGCACTGGAAGAAAGCTACTTCGCAACCTGCCAATCGTTGCGCCTCCCCGCGTAAGACTGCTACTCCAAGGTTCCCCCGCGCGCCCGCTCCGTCACCCATGCCAGGCGCGCTCGGTCGAGTGCCATTGGCGGCGGCGCGCTGTAGTCGATGGATCGGCCGTAGCGGCCCCGCTCATAGGTAGTCCGGAACACGGCGCCGAGGTCGATCCACACATCGGGATCGGGCGGCAGCAGTGGAATGGGGATCGGCGGTAGCGATTGCTGCATCGTCCAGTGATAGACCTGGCAGTCCGGCCTCCGATCCCAGCGCGAGATCAGGGCGTAATAATCTCCAGGCGGTAAGTCCTGTTCCAGCCGCAATCGCTGCCCCTTAAGTAACAGATCCAACTCGACAAGGTGGACCGGCAGAGGGATCAGTGCATTGCGTTTGCCCACGTAGAGAGTGCGGCCCGGCTCCTCTTTGTTCGCGGGGGAGAGCAGTTCCAGCACGGCGACGAGAGTGCGATCAGGGCGGTGCAGGATTTCGATGTGTCGTTCGTGCGTCTCCTCCTCGATGACCAACGACAGGGTCACCGGCTCCAGGACCGCCAGCCCGGCCGGTGCCGCGGAAGGTCCACGGGAAGGTTCGCGCTGGGTGATGCCCACGTCGGGCTCGAGGAGTCGCCTTCGGGATGGGGACACTTCCACGAGGTTGACCTTCTCGTCAACGCGGGCCTCGTAGTTGTCCGGCAAACAATCGCTCAGGGCGTCGCACCAGTGGGTGACGAAACGCGCGTGGAAGTCCGACCAGAGGGCCGGCGTTTCCACATAGGGATCCATTCCAGGAAAGGGACTGGGCATGGGACGCCTCCTGACGAGAGGGTGTCGTGATCGGCCGTACGGCGCGGTCTATCCAGGGGTAGCGTACCGCAAGTTCGCTGCCGTGTCGAGCTTGGCCGCAGGGTGACGAGAGCTATCCCAAGATGCGGTCCCAGCGCGCCTTGTGATAGGCGACCTTCTGCGCCGGCGTCATCTTCGTGAAATCGGGATGACCGTTCGCGCTCGGCTCTGCCGTCGTCTTCGGGGCGCACGTCCCGGCGCCGTTGCAGCCGCAGCCGCAATCCTTCTTCATGGCGGCAACCCCACGGGTTGCAACCCGTGGGCTATCCGGGACGCTCACCGTCGTTCCATTGCCGCCATAGCTCATCACATTCGTCAGCAGCTTCATGTCGTCGTCGAGCGAGCGGTGCGGCTTCACGCCGAGCTGCTGCAAGACGCCGTGATACGCCTTCACCGCCTCCTCCGCGCTGATCTCCCCGTCGGCGATCCAGCGCAGAAAACGGATGAACGCGAGCTGATTTTCTGCGTTGTTGATCTTGCGGCCGAACAGGGCGACGCGGGCGCCGTACTTCCGCGCCTCGCCGAGGAGCTTGAAGGCGTCGTAGGTCGTCCCCGCCGAGCCGCCGAGGATGCCGACCACGAGGTGCGGGTCGTAGTGGACCAGTTCCTCCATCGCCTTGGGCCCGTGGTAGACCATCTTGAGGAACAGCGGCCGTCCCTTCCCCGTCACCCCGCCGAGCGTCCGCACGATCGCGTCGTTGATGAACTCGGGGACCTTGCTCGCCTCGACCGCCTCGGGACTGTTCGGGTCGAAGATTTCCAGGAAGTGGCGGAAGTCCTTGCGCTCGGCCTCGTGACGAAACGTCTTGTATTCCTCCAGCGCCTGCCGGTCGATCACCGGGTCGTTCATGAAGGTGATGCTGTACAGGCCGAGGTCGGCGCCGAGGCGACGCTCCTCCGGCTTGCAGTCGAGGTGCCCACACTGGATGTGGTCGAGCGTCGCGGTGCGGAAGGGAAGCGATGCCTCCGTGGGGTAACGGCTGCCGCGGACAATGTGGATGTCGGTCGTGTCGTTGGCGCGGGCGGCGGGGGTGACGTGGCTCTTGTCGAAGACGCGCTTCTCGATCGTCAGGCGTTCGCTGGTGCTGGCGGACATGAGCATGACGTCCACCAGGCCCTGCTCGACGATCTGCTCGATGACGTCGCGGAACTCCGTAAGGGAACGGTAGCGCAGCTCGCCGCCGTGGGCCTCCGGGGAGCGGCCGGGGGCGCCGATCGACAGGCCCATGTCGGCGTCCTTGGCGTCGGCCAGGATGAAGTCCTTGCAGCCGCGCGGGTCGGCGTGGATGCGAGCGAGCTTCACGTCGAGGGATTTCTGCACCATGACGACACCACCATGATGTTTAGCGGCCGCCCTCGGGGCGGCGCAGGCCGCGCTCGTAGTGACCCGATCTATCGGGTCCGGCCCGGCCAAGACCGCATAAATGCGGTCACTACAAGCGCCGCCAGCGCCGCCCCGAGGGCGGCCGCTAAACGATTGGTTCACCTCGCCGCCTGCCACGCCGACCGGGGGATCACGCGGCCGTTACCGTTCGGGACCGCGTTGCCGCGCGGCCGCGGCGCCTCGGCCACATTCGTCCTGACCTTGCCGATGCGCCCCTCGACCTGGTCGATGATCTCGCGCAGCACCCGCGCCGAATTCTGGATCCCTGTTCGCTCCTTCTGGGTCAGCGGCAGCTCGATCTGTTCGCGGGCCCCGCCGCAGCCGACGACGGTCGGCACCGACAGGCACACGTCGCTCACCCCGTACAAGCCGTGCTGCAAGGTGCTGACCGGCAGCACCCGGCGGCTGTCCTGGGCCAGGGCGTGGACGACTTCGCGGATCGACAGTCCGACGCCGAAGCCGGAGCCGCCCTTGAGCTTGATGAGTGTGGCCCCGGCCGTCTTCGTCTCCTCGAAGACATCTTTCGCCAGCGCCGGGCTGAACCCCGGCCACTGCTCCAGCGGCAGGCCGGCGATGGTGGCACTGGACCAGATCGGCACCATGCTGTCGCCGTGCTCGCCCAGGATGAGCGCCTGCACCTGGGTAGGTGGCGCCTGGAGGCGCCGCGCCAGGTAGCTGCGGAAGCGGGCCGTGTCGAGCTGCGTCCCCAGGCCGATGACGCGCTGCCACGGCAGGCCGGTGCCGTGTACCGCCAGGTAGGTCAGCACGTCCACCGGGTTGCTGACCACGACGAGGTAGCCGTTCTCCTTCAGCCCCGCCGCCTTCACCTGGTCGAGAATCCCGAGAAAGAGATCGACGTTGCGGTTGATGAGGTCGAGCCGGCTCTCGTCCGGCTTGCGGCGCAGTCCGGCCGTGATGACGACGACGTCGCTCGACGGGACGTCGCCGTAGTCGCCCGCGCTGATGCGCTGGTCGCCGGGGACCAGGCAGGCTCCGTTGAGCAGGTCGGTCGCGACGCCCTGGGCCATGTCCTTGTTGGCGTCGATGACGCAAAGGCCGCTGACGACGCCGCCGCACTGAAGGGCGTAGGCGGTCATGCTGCCGACCAATCCGCCGCCGCCGATGATGCTGACTTTCATGGCAGGACCCTTCGCAGCCTACAACTCGAGGCGCTTTTCTTGAAATTCCGCCGACGTCGAATCGGTCCGCTTCTCCCGCGCCGATGCCCGCGGGGGAGGAGCCTCCCCAGTCGGCCTGGGGAGCCGGCGGATCACGTTCAGACTCAGTACGATGGGGACCAACACCATGACGCCGGCGATCGACCAGGCGACGATGAGAGCCCCCCCGATCGACTCGCCCTCATGGTGGTACAGGACCGCGACGATGGTGCCGGCCACGGCCAGCGACACAATCACGATGGGCACCAGTAGCCCGATCAGCCCCGCCGCCCAGGCCGCGCTGGCGTACGCCCGGGCCCGTGCAATCTCCGCGTCGAGGGGCGGGTGGCCATACTCCAGCGCCTTCATCCGCTCCTGGAGGGCCGAGCCGCGCTCGTCCTTCTTCTTCTGGTAATCGATCCAGACGGCGAAGGCCAGGAAGGCGAACAACGCCACCGTGCCGACCGCCCCGAACAACCCGACCACGCTCCCGTCCATCGTGCATCTCCCCGAATTGGTCGCGCGCCCCGATCAGCGCCGGGCGCCGTTCAGCGCCGCCATGACCTGGTCGGTGACCAGACGAACCAGTTCATCCATGTCATTCGCTCCCGCGGGGTGTCCATTTTGGCTGGGCGCGGCCGGCTCGCTGTAGCCGCGGCCGAACGTGGCGTTGGCGCACAGGTCGCAGTTTTCGCCCTCGCGCAGGCGCAGGTCGTCGTAGCCGAGCCGCTGCTTCAGGTCCAGCAGCTCCTTCGTCTGCCCCGGCGTGAAGTAGTTGACGTTGCCGATCTGCTTGGCCAGGATCAGGATTTTGCAGTAGGCGTCGATGATCTCGCTGTTCCAGTAGGCCTTCTCCAGGTCGGGGCCGAAGGTCACCGTGCCGTGGTTGGCGAGGATGATGGTGTTGCTCGCCTTCAGGTGCGGCACGATGGTGTCGGCGAACTTTTGCGTGCCGGGCGTCTCGTACCTCGCCGTCGGCACGTCGCCGAGGAAGACCTCGACCTCGGGCAGGATGCACTGGGGGATCGGCACGCCAGCGACGGCGAAGGCGGTGGCGTGCGGCGGGTGGCAGTGGACGACGGCCTTGACGTCGGGCCGGTTCTTGTAGACCGCCAGGTGCAGCAGAATCTCGCTGGAGCGCTTGCGCGTGCCGGCCAGCTGCTTGCCTTCGAGGTCCACCTTGCACATGTCCTCGCATTTCATGAAGCCCTTGCAGATCATCGTCGGGGTGCAAAGGACTTCCTTGTCGTTCAGCCGGTAGCTGATGTTGCCGTCGTTGGCGGCGGCGAAGCCCCTGGCGTAAACCCGCCGGCCGATCTCGCATATCTGCTCTTTGAGCTTGTGTTCGTTGAGCATGGTTTCACTTGATGTTCAGTTGATCGATAATGCAGGCACAGTACGCATCGACCGGCTTCTTCTCGGGGTGGAACGGCGCCGCCGCCTCGCCGCCCTCGCTGAAGCCCACAAGGCTGCCGACCCCGGCGCCGAGGTCGTCGTAGATGACGAGGTCTTCCCCATCCGGCGCCGAGCCGAGCTTCAGCGCTTTGAAGCTGAAAGGGACGGCGATGAGCCAGCGCGCCCCGACGAGGCTCGGGTGAACCCGCGACAGGGTGACGCTGCCGATGACCTCACCGATGCGCACGTTCCAGCTCCTCCAGGGTGCAGGCCACGCCGGGCGGACAGGTCGAAGCACCGCGACAAAGCACGCGGATGATTTGCCGCAACTCGAAGTACGTCCGCCCCGGCATCTCGACGGCGAGCAGGTTCGCCCCGAGCGTCATCGTCGCCCTCACGGCCTGTGCGACGGTTGTCACCGCGACGGCCCGCAATCCGGGCACCTTGTTAACGACGCAACAAACCAGGCCGGGGTCGTCGCAGAAGACCACGCCGCCGCAACAGGTCCCGCTCGCCACACACTCGGCAACGGCCTTCGCCCACGCCGCGGGCGCGCCGTTGGCGGCGGGGAAGTCCGTCACCGTGATCCCTTCGCGCCGGATCGCCTGCAAGGCACTCGCGAGCATCGGATACGGCCGCTCCTGCGCGTAACCCCAGACGTGTACCCACCCATCGCCGTTCGTCAGCGTGCCGTCGGCTGCCATGAATCGCAAATCCCCTGCACCAGCCAGCGCACCGGCGCGTTCTTGTGCCCCATCATCTCGCGAACCGCCCCGCCCTCGCCGCACAGAATGACCAGGTCGGCGACCCCAGCGCCGAGGTTGTCGATGGCCAGCAGCGGTTCGCCGTCCTCCTTGCCTGCGGCGGTGAGTAGCTGCACAACGAGCAACCGCCAGCCCGCCATGCTGGGGTGCTTGACCGTGGACACCGCCTGACCCACCACGCGACCGATCTGCATACCGCCCCCCGTTTAGCGGCCGCCCTCAGGGCGGCGCTCGTAGTGACCCGATTCATCGGGTCATGCTCATCATCGACCGCATAAATGCGGTCACTACGAGCGCGACGATAGCGCCGCCCCGAGGGCCGGCCGCTAAACGAATCAAATGACGCGCAGCGCCCGCACCGTCGTACTCCGCCGCTGCCGCGTGAAGGTCAACGGCGTCGTGACCCCTTCCCCGGTGGGCGTCGCGATGCTGAAGCTCAGATACCCCTCGCCGCCGCTCCCCAACCCCGCCATGCTCGGTCCGTTGTGTATGTAAAGCGTCACGTCCATCTCTCGCCCCATGCGCGTGATGGTGTCCACGTTGCGCGAGTGGATGACGGCGGTATGCTTGAAGCCGTGCTCATACTTCTTGGCCAGTGCGATGGCCGTGTCCACGTCCGGCACGCGGACGAACGGCACGAACGGCATCATCTGTTCGTGATCGACGAACGGGTTGTGCTCGTCGGTTTCGCCGAAGAGCAGCAGCGTGTCGGCGGGGACCGAGAAGCCCGCTGCCTTCGCCAGCACGGCCGCGTCCTTACCGATCAGGTCCTTGTTCAGGTGGGGCTTGCCGCCCTCGCCGGCGGGGAAGGCGACCTTCGTCAGCGCCTGAACCTGGCCGGCGTCGAGGCGCACCGCCCGGAAGCGCGTCATCGCCTCCATCAGCTCGTCGAAGATCGCCTCGACCGCGAAGACTTCCTTCTCGCCGATGCAGAGGAGGTTGTTGTCGTACGCCGCGCCGTCGATGATGGAGCGGGCGGCGTTTTCCAGGTCGGCCGTCTCGTCCACGACCACCGGCGGGTTGCCCGGGCCGGCGACGATGGCCCGCTTCGGGCTGCGCATCGCCGCCCGACCGACCGCGGGGCCGCCGGTCACGCACAACATTTTCACCTCGCGATGGTCGAAAATCGCCTGCGCCGACTCCAGCGTCGGGTTCTCGATGATCGTCATCAGGTTGTCGATGCCGATGGCCTCGTGGATGGCTTGGTTGAAGAGGCGGGTGCCCTTGCAGGCGATCTTCGCCCCGCTGGGGTGCGGGTTGCAGACCAGGGCGTTGCCGGCCGCGAGCATGTTGATCGCGTTGGAGGCCAGGGTCGGCAGCGAGTGCGTCACCGGGGTGATGACGCCGATGACGCCGAACGGGGCGTACTCCTGGAGCGCGATGCCGTTCTCGCCGCTGAAGGCGTCGGTGCGCAGGAATTCGACGCCGGGGATGCGCTCGGCCACGACCTTCAGCTTCTCGACCTTGTGCTCCAACCGGCCGATCTCCGTCTCCTCCAACTCCTCGCGGCCGAGCGAGTCGGCCTGCTTCGAGCAAATGTCGCGGATGCACTGGACGGTCCGGCGGCGGTCGTCGAGGCCGCGGCGCTCGAACTCCCGCTGCGCCTCGGCCGCGGCGGCGACGGCGGCGCCCACCTCGTCGAACACGCCCCACCGCTGGGCCCGGCCGTTGCCCGACGGCGCCCTGGCGTGGCCGTTGCGCACGTGCGAAAGGACTTCCTGCACCACGGTGCGGATCAGTTCGTCGGTGACTTGCATCGTATGTTATCCCTCGTTTAGCCGCCGCCCTCGGGGCGGCGCGTTTGAAGCGCCGCCCCGAGGGCGGCGGCTAAACGTCATTCGCGGGCGGAAAAGATCGTCTTGTTCTCGACGTTGACCGTGTCCACGATGCCGATGATGACCGCGTCCACCGGCAGCTTCTCCGTCTCCGGGGTCATGCGGGCGCTGGAGCCCTGCACGATGAGCACCATTTCCCCCTGCCCGGCGCCGACCGTATCGACCACGACGAAGGTGCGCCCGGTGCTGACGAGCCGGTTGCGTTGCCCCGGATCGACGCGCAGCGGCTCGACGGTCAGCAGTTTGCGGCCGGTCATCGAGGCGACCTTCTGCGTCGCCACGACACTGCCGGTGACTCGGGCCAGGAACATGATTCCTCCACCGGGGGGCTAACGCCCCCCGCTCGTCAGCACTTCCTTCGCCTGCCGGGCCACGATCAATTCCTCGTTGGTCGGCATCGTCCACAATTGCACTCGGCTGCCGGCCGCATCGATCCTCATCTCGCCCCTGACCCGCGAGTTCAGGGCCGGGTCGAGGGCGATGCCGAACCAGTCGAGGTTGGCGCAGACCGCGGCCCGCATCGCCGCCGAGTTTTCGCCGATGCCGCCGGTGAAGACGATGGCGTCGGCCCCGCCGAGTTGCAGCAGGTAGGCGCCGAGGTAGTGCCGCACCGAGGCCACGAACACGTCGAAGGCCAGCTGCGAGCGCTGGTCGCCATTCGCGGCCGCCGCCTCGATGTCGCGCAGGTCGTTGTGCCCGCTGATGCCGAGCAGGCCGGAGCGGTTGGCCAGGTCGTCGAGCACCTGTTCCAACGTCTTGCCGGTGGCGCGCATCAGCGGCGGCAGGGCGAACACGTCGAAGTCGCCGACGCGGTTGTTGTGCGGCAGGCCGCTCTGCGGACTCATGCCGAGGCTGCTGCCGACCGACTTCCCCGCGCGGATGGCGCACAGCGAACTGCTGCCCCCCAGGTGGCAGGAGATGATCCGCGCCTGGCCGTTCTTCAAGAGTTGTGCAGTGCGCTCCGCGATGTAGCGGTGGCTCGCCCCGTGGAAGCCCCAGCGGCGGACGCCATACTTCTCCGCCCATTCGTGCGGCACGGCGTACAGGTGTTGCGCCGGCGGCACCGTCTGGTGGAACCCGGTCTCGAATGCGGCGACAAGCGGGATCTGCGGCAGCTCCTTTGCCAGCTGGCGCATCGCCCGGACGTAGGGCGGGTTGTGAGCCGGGGCGACGTCGGCGTAATCCTCCATCGCCGTCAGCAGGCCGTCATCGACGCGGTGAGTCCCGGTCAGCCCGCGGGCGTGGACGGCCTTGAAGCCGATGGCCGCCAACTCCCCCGGGACCTTCAGCGCCTCCACGCGCGGGTCGGCGAGCTGTTGCAGGCAGAGCCGCACGGCCACGGCGTGATCCGGGGCGGCCAGCGTCGCCTCTTCCTTCACCGAGCCCGCCTCGACGTAGCAGCGCGACGTCTCCGAGCCGATGCGCTCGACGCCGCCGCGCGCCAGCACGTGCTCCGACGCCATGTCGAACAGGCGGTACTTGAAGCTGGTGCTGCCCAGGTTCGCCACCAGGATCTTCATGACGACTCTCGCAACCTCCTGCCCCCACGCCATCCGCCGCCCCCCGGCTCAAAAGCGCCGCGGGCTGCCGACGAAGCCGGTGCAGCCGACAATCACGATCCAGGCGAGGCTGATGCCCAGCACGATCCAGGCCTTTGTCTTCGCGTCCGAGTCCCGACAGGTGGCGACGCCGATGATGCCGAAGATCAGCGCCACGATGCCGCACAACACGGGGAACAGGATCAGTAGCACGATGTTCGTGTTGGCGAACATGGCGTCGAGCGGGCCGCTGCCATCGGCGCTGGCAGCCGCGCGCCGGCGCCGCTTCTTCGGCCGGCGCGGGCGCTCCTCTTCTTCCTCGTCGTCCTCGTCGCGCAGGCTGCGCCGGCGGCGGCGCGCCCGCTCCTCGTCTTCGTCTTCGTCCTCCCTGCGAGCGCGCGGCTTGTCGTCGTCCCGATCGTCGTCGTTCTCGTCGCGCCGGCGTCGGCGCGGGCGATCCTCTTCGGCTTCTTCGTGACCTTCACTTTCGTCGTCCCGACGAGGCATGGCGATTTCTCCGGGGAAGGGTCGCGGGCGTTAACGGCCGAGGAACACTTCCAGCACCGACTCGTCGGGGCGCGGTATGACGTGGGCGCTGACCAGTTCACCGTTGGCGGTGGCGGCCTGGGCGCCGGCGTCCACGGCGGCGCGGACCGAGCCGACGTCGCCGCGCACGAAGGTCGTGACGTAGGCGCCGCCGATCTGGACCTGGCCGCCAAGGGTAATGTTCGCCGCCTTGGACATGGCGTCGGTGGCGGCGATGGTGGCGATGAGGCCCTTGGTTTCGATGAGGCCCAGCGCCTCCTCGTTGCCGTGGCGGCCGTTACTCGATGTCACAGGTGGCATGATGAGATCCTCGTTGGGTAGCCCTTGGTTCGCTCAACTGACGCTCGCCGCAGTCTGTTTCTTGCCCGCAATGGGCAGGACGGTGCCGATGTCCTCGTGCGGCCGCGGGATGACCTGCACCGCGATGACCTCGCCGACGCGGCCGGCCGCCGCGGCGCCGGCATCGACGGCCGCCTTGACGGCGGCCACGTCGCCGACCACGAACGCCGTCACCAACCCGCTGCCGATCTTCTGCCAGCCGAGCAGCGTCACGTTCGCGGACTTGACCATCGCGTCGCACGCCTCGACGAGCGCCGTCAGCCCCTTGGTCTCGATCATGCCAAGGGCTTCCATGTGATTACTGGCCATTGCCGGTGTACCTCTCAGAAAGAAGTCAGAAGTCAGAAGTCAGAAGGAAAGAAGAAAGAAGTCGGGCATGGTCATTCTGACTTCTGTCTTCTGTCTTCTGACTCCTTACTTGAATAATTCCACCTTCGTCGCCCGCGGCAGATCGACCGCGTTCCCCTCGTCCGTGTCCAGGTGGACCTCGAGCTTGCTCGCCGGCGCCAGGCGCACGAGCAGGTCCTCCAGCACCGCCGCGCAGCTGCTCTTGACCCGCAGGTTGAGGCGGTCGCCGTCCTTGACTCCGTAATAGGCGCAGTCGGCCGGCCCCACGTGGACGTGCCGCTCGTGGCGGATCACCCCGCGCGGCAACTCGATCATCCCCGCCGGCCCCAGGAGGTAGCAGCCGGGCGAGTCGCGGTGGTCGCCGCTCTTGCGCACCGGCACGTCCAGGCCGAGCGAGATGGCGTCGGTGAACGCCAGCTCCACCTGGCTGTGATCGCGACACGGGCCGAGTATGCGCAGGTTCGGAATCATCCGGTGCCGCGGGCCGATGATCGTCACCGCCTCCTCGGCCGCGAAGAAGCCGTCCTGGTAAAGCGGCTTGTGGACCGTCAGCTGGTGCCCCTTGCCGAACAGGCGCTCCAGGTCCTCCGGGGTGACGTGGCAGTGCCGCGCCGAGATGTTCACCACCAGCTTCGGCTTGCCGTCAGGGGCGGCGTGGCCGTTGCCGCGGAACTGGCGCGACAGGGCGTCGCGCACCAGCCGTTCGACCAGCGACCGATCCAGGGTTGCCGCGCTCATGACTTGCTTCGTCTCCCGTTGCAGACGTCGCCCGGCCCGCCCGCGATCACCACGCGGGCGCCGGCGGCCCGGAGCAGTTTGCGCTGCGCCGCTGACAGTTCGTGATCGATAATGAGCGTGTCGATGGCAGACATCGCGCACAGATAGGCCAGCGCCTGCCGCCCGATTTTCGTGTGATCCGCCAGTACCGTCACCTCGCCGGCGCTGCGCATCATCTGCCGTTCGGTCTCGACGAGCAGCGGGTTGCTGTTGAACAGCCCCTTGGCCGTGATGCCGGCGACGCTCAGGAACGCCTGCTGGACGTGCAGCCCCTTCATCATCTGGATCGTCAGCGGCCCGAGGGCGACCCCCGTCGAGGGGTAGACGTAGCCGCCAAGGATCACCAGATCCGTCTCGCGGCTGTTGGCGAACAGGTTGGCGATGGGCAGGCTGTTGGTGACGATCTGTAGCGACCGCCCCACCAGCAACCGGGCCAATTCCAGCGTCGTCGTCCCGCCGTCGAGCATGATCGCTTCGCCGTCGCGGACCCGTCCCGCCGCCGCCTGGGCGACGCGCCGCTTCTCGGCCACCTGGGCGTTGGCGCGAGCCTCCAGCGCCGGCAACCCCTGGCCGTCCTCGGCCGACATGGCTCCGCCGTGGATGCGCTTGAGCACGCCGCGGCCCTGCCAGTGGTCGAGGTCGCGCCGCGCGGTGGATTCCGACACGCCGAGTTCCCGGGCCAGGTCGCTGAGCGTGATGAAGCCACGGCCCCGGACCAATTCCAGGAGCTGTTTGCGGCGGTCTTCGACCAGCATGACGGCGGTCCCGGTCTCCGGTGCGAGGGACTTCCGCGTGTTGTCCCGACGATGAACGTGGTATAGTGTGCAAAGTGCTCCGCTCGATTTCAAGTGGAATCTTGCAAGAATTGTCAAAATCTTTCATGAGACCGGACTGGCAACTTCCCCCCGGGGTTAGCCGCGGCCTGTGGGACTACCTGCACGACGCCGAGCTGGCCCGCAACTACGACGCCCACCTCGCCAGCACCCCGCTGCTGACGGTCGATTTGCGTTTCGCCGAGGACCACTTTCCGGCGCCCGCCCGGCTGATCGACCTGGGTTGCGGGACCGGCCGGCTGCTCATCCCCTTCGCCCGTCGCGGCTTCTGGGCCCTCGGCGTCGATCTGTCCCCGGAGATGCTGCGTGTCGCCGGCGTCAAGGCGGAGGCGGAAAGGGTCGTTATCCACCGCGTGCAGGCGAACGTCGTCGAGTTGGACGGGTTGCGCGATGGGACGTTCGATTACGCGGCCTGCCTGTTCAGCACGCTGGGCATGGTGATGGGGGCCGCCGAACGCCGGCGGGCGGTTGGCCACGCCTACCGGTTGCTCCGGCCCGGCGGGCGCTTCGTGCTGCACGTGCATAACCGCTGGTTCAACTTCTGGGACCCGCAGGGGCGGCGCTGGCTGATCCAGGACGTGCTGAAATCCGTCGCGGGGAGAGCTGACGCGGGCAACCGGGTCATGCCGGTACACCAGGGGATCGCCGGGCTGTCACTGCACCTGTTCACGCGGCGCGAGGCGGTCCGGTTGCTACGCGAGGCGGGGTTTCGCGTGGTGGAAGTGCGGCCGGTCAGCCTGCGGGAAGACGGGCGCCTGCCGCGGCCGCGGTGGTTCGGCTGGCTGCGAGCGTACGGCTACCTGATCGCGGCGGAACGGCCGGCGTAGCTTGCGTCGTCGGCCTACTTCCTGTTAGAACGATAGGGAAGATTGTTGCTTTTGGGAGAACGTGCATGCCGCTCCTCGATCATTTCCGCCCGCCCCTCTATCCGCGGCACCACTGGGAGTCGTTCCACTCGAACTGGGCCACCCGCATTGCTGACGCGCTGAACGAACGGTTGCCGCCGGAGTTCCTGGCGGAGGAGCATACGAGCGCAGGCGCCCGGCTGGAAATCGACGTGGCGACCTACCAGGAGCAGGGTATCGTCGCCGCCCCCGGCCCCAACGGCCCCGCAACCGCGATCGTCCCCCAAACCTGGGCCCCGCCCGCGCCGCCGCACACCATCCCCGCCACCTTCCCCGACGCCTTCGAGGTACGCGTCTTCTCGACGACGGGCGGCCTCACCCTCGTCGGTGCCATCGAGCTCGTCAGCCCCGGCAACAAGGACCCGGCCGAAGAGCGCCACGCCTTCGCGGTGAAGTGTGCCAGCTATCTGTTGCAAGGCGTCAGCGCGATTGTGATCGACATCGTGACGACCCGGCGGGCCAACCTGCACAACGAGTCGATGCGCCTCGTGAACGCACCCTCGGTGGTGGAATTCCCCGCCGATGTGGAACTCTATGCGGTGGCTTACCGGCCGGTGTTGCGGCAGGATCGGCCGGAGATTGACGTGTGGCCGGTGCCCTGCGCTCTGGGGAGTCCGCTGCCGGTCCTGCCCCTGCGCCTGACGGGAGACCTGTTCGTTCCGGTCGATTTTGATGCGACTTATCGGGAAGCCTGCCGGCGCCGGCGCTTTCCTTCCTGATCCCTGGTCCGAACGGTCGCGGCTCGTCATTTCCTCCCGAGCAAGTCCCGAGCCTCCTCGACCGTCATCGGTAGGGGGTCGTTGCTGCCGCGGAGCAGGTCCCAGCCGCTGAGGCGCCGCCCGTCGATCTCGCCCCCCAGCATCCCGTCGATCTCGAACTCGCCAAGGGCCTCTTTGGCGGTGGCCGCGGCGATGTGGTCCTTCCGGCAGCGGGCGTCGATGCCCTCCACCCGCTCCAGGTCCGCGTACTGCTGGGGGTCGTACCCGACCCCTGAAGCCCGGGGAAACTGCGTGAGCAGGAGCAGGACGAGCAGACAAGCCACGCCCAGATCAATCGCCAGGCCCGGGGCGGTACTCAACCAGGTGACGAAGCGCCTCGGCAGGCCGCCGCACACGAAGAGCACCAGGCCGAGGTGGGCGAACAGGTGATAGCGCCCCCAGTGGTGCATCCCTTCGTACTCGAAATACGCCCGCCCCGTGTAGATCAGCCAGTAGCTCACCACAATCAGCCCCAGCCCCAGCAGCAGCAGCGACGGGTGCGGCGCTTGCCACCACCACCAGGCGCCCAGGAGCACGAACACGACCCAGACTGCGTTTACCACCGTGATGGAGCTGGTCACTTCGCTGAACCCCGCCGCCCCGGGGATCAGGTCGTCCACCATTGCACGGCAAGTGTACTTGAGGCCGACCTCCGGCTTGAACGTCTCCAGGGCGGTAGCTTCGACCTCCACGCGCGGCAAGTTCGCGATCTGCTTGCCGTTAAGCGGCATGGTGATGGCCAGGGAAACCACCGTGCCCAACAGGGGGATCAGCGCCGGCAGCCAGGCGTGCCGGACGGTTGCCAGGAGTCGCGGCCACAGGGTCAGGAACCACCCGAGGAATTGTCGCGGCTTTCCGGGGTCGGGAGTCCCCGGGGCGAGCAGATAAAGCAGGCACAGCGGGCCGGCCAGGACGCCGGTGGCGAACCAGCCGGGAGCCAGCGCACACCACAGGGCACTCAGGATCAGATAGCGGCGACGGCCGGTCTGCCGCCAGCGCTGGGCGGCCAGCAGGCCCAGCAGAAGCGTGTCCAGGGCCAGCACTGTGAAGCTGGCCGAGAACCAGGCGACCGCGTTCTGGTAGTGCGTATTGACGCCGAACAAGGTCATTGCCAGCAGGGCGGGGAACGGCTGCCCGGTCTCGCGCCGCACCAGCAGGTAGACCAGCACCATCGCCGCCACGATGGCCAGCGGCCCCTGCAGGGCCATCACCAGCGGCACGTTGGTCGGCTTCCCGGCGAGCTGCGCCATCAGCCAGATGCTCAGCCGGCCCAGCGGCATACTGTGCTCGTTGTGCGGCTGCCAGAGGCTCGCCCGGGCGCCGTCCCAGGTCCACGACTGCACCAGGATCTGCCAGTCGTCGCCGAGCAGGTCGGGCCGCAGGATTATGGCGATGTTCAGCAGCAGGGCGGCATCGCACGCCATTCGCGCCCAGAAAGCGACCCGGCACCAGCTCCAGGGCGTGGTCGGGGCGCTCACGACGGTCCCGTCCGGGTCAGGGAAAAGAGAGTCGCCGCGGGGGTGTGCTTGGGCCACGTCACTCCTTCACCGTCCCCGCGGTGATGCCAAGGACCGCCGGCACCCCGTAGCGGTTGCCGGTCTTCTCATCATACGCGATGTCGATACTGGTGATCTTCTCCCCCGGGCGCGGGTTCGACCACTGCATCTGGTAGACGACCGCCTGCCGCTCCGCGTCGCGCGGGAACGGCGCCGCCCAGGCGACCGCGGCCCCCGGCAGCCCCTGCGGCTTCGCCGTGATCCAGTGGCCGACGCCGCGGCTGTAGAGCACCGGCACCGCGGCCGTCTTGCCGTCGGCGTAATGCACCACGTACTTGAAGACCGCGGGCGGGTTGTTCTTCTCCTGGTCGTTGGGCCGCCAGTCCTCCGTCTGGTGAAACGCGTGTAGGAAGAAAAGCACGTCGGCCTTGCGGCCCACCGCGATGCCCTCGACCGAGTTCGGCAGCGTCCCCTTGGCGTCCCTCCCGGCGAGCATGACGCAGGAAGGGAGAGGAGACGTCTTGAAATCGCGGACCTCGTAGGTGACGCCGGCGAGGGTGTTTTCGCCGACCGGGAAGTGTGCCAGGTCCGGCTGCCCGCTCAGCCAACCCTTGTCGCCGGTCAGGAACTGGTTGCACTTCTCCCCGAGCGGCACCGGGTTGTAGGCGAGGTTGGCCCCGGGGATGATCGTCCGCTCCCCGGCGAAGACCGCCCCGAGGTTGCGCAGCAGGGTGGCGACGATGGTCTGCTTCTTCTCGGCGTTGACCGGGTTGGCCTCCGCCTCCAGCACGCGCACCTGGTTGAGCAGCACGCCGCCCGGCCCCATGCGGTACTTGACCAACCCGCCGACGTTCAAGAGCGGCACCACCGTCTTGCGGTACTCGTCGGAGCGCTTCACCTTGATCCACACCTTGTCCACGCCGATGACGTCCGACTTGCCGACCTTGTCCCAGGCAAGCGGTTCCAGCGCAATCGACTTGCAGTTGCGCGGCGGGCTGACGGCGAAGTCCTGGCGCAACTCGGCGCCGGGTTTCAGGTCGATGGTCATGGCGTCCTCGGCCCGGCCGTCGAAGAGCAGCCGCATCTTCGTGATGAGGTGATAGTGCGTGTTCAGCATGATGCTGAAGTCGGTGACCTCCTCCTCCTTCGGGAAGTCGCCGGCCCACTTCGGATGTGGGTCGGCGCCTTTCGCCAACTCGTGATAGAAGATGAACTTCCACGAATCGGCCGAGGTGAGGCCGTTGGTCATCTGCGACCAGGCGTAGGCGTATTTCTCCGAACGGACGAAGGGGGCGACGTCGTCCAGATCGACAACGTAGGTCAGGGTGTCTTTGGCGGGGTAGCGGTCGCCCGACCAGGGATAGATTTTCTCGTTTGATTCCAGCACCACGTCGCGCATCGTCAGTCCGGAGATGAGCGGGTCGCGCAGCGCCGGCAAGGTGACGCGCTCCATGCGGAACGGCCGAATGACGTGCTCCTGGCCGACGACCTTGTTGAAGTCGGCGAGCCCGTCGGGGGTCAGGCCCCAGAGCATCAGCCAGCCGCCGCGGGCGGCGAACGCCTTCAGCGCGTCGCGCGACCCGGCCAGCGCCTTCAGAGTCGCCGGGCTGGCGTCGGCCACGACGATCTCGTTGGTCTTGTCGGCCAGGGCCGAATCGAGGTTGGCGGCCTTGCGGTACTTCAGCCGCGTGGCGTCGAGCAGCTTCAGCCGCACGTCGCCCTCGGGCAGGACGACCGCCGTCGTCTTCGCGGGTGGCCGGTAGCCGGCGCAGTAGTTCAGCAGGTTATCGAACAGCCGCTGGGCCACCGGGTCGGCGGCGAGTTTGGTGCCGACGGCCAGCTGACAGAGGACGAGCAGGCCGTCGATGACCGGGCACTCGGCCAGGGCGGTGTGCGACAATTCCTCGTCACACTGGGCGAGGGACCGCGCCCCCTTGGCCGACTTGCGGTAGGCGTTGCGGTAGACGACGTGGTCGCCGGACCAGCAGAAGAAGTCCGGCTGGCCGAGGCCGGCGAAGGCGGGGTGCTCCAGGTTCTCCGAGAAGGCGACGCGGCCGGCGTGGTCGGTGACGGCCAGGTCCGCGGGGACGGCGGTGTAGTGCAGCGGGTTGTTCTGGTCGAGGACCAGGACGCGCGTCCCTCCCGCGGCCAGCGCCTGCCACTTGGGGTCGGTCGCCTCGCGCGGCGACAGGGCGTTGGGGCCAACGACGAGGACCTTCGCCTTCGCGGGAATCTTGTCGAAGCCTCTCACATTGGAGAAAGAGACGCCGCGATTCTGCAAGCGCTCTCTCACGACTCCCTCCGGATCCCAGACGGCGAGTTCTTCCTTTGCAAGCGCCGGTTTCGGGCTGCCGTCCGCCGGGATGACCCAGTACGGCTTCACCTCGCGGAACACCTCCTTGCCGTCACGCACGCAGGTGAGGACCAGTTCGCCGCGGGTGCGCTCGGTGACCTTCGGCCAGGAGAACGCGTACTCTTGCTCGGCCGCCTCGCCGGAGTTGACGAGGAACTCCTTCTTGCTCGGGAAGACCTTGCCGCCAAAGGTATCTTTGATGTGCAGCTCAATCGGCGTGTCGAAACGGGTGTCGTTGAAGACCTTCAGAGTCCTCTTGACCACCTCTCCGCCTGCGAAGGTCCAGTTCCACTCGCGGCACAGCACGCAGACCGGCTGGAACGAGTTGTAATGCAGGTCGGCGCGCTCGCTGCCCATCCAGAAGTGGATCGCGGCCACGCCGTGCCAGCGGTAGCCCTCCGCCAGCATCTTGGCCATCAGGCCGACGCCCTCGCGCGCCTGCGGCCAGCCGAGGAAAGCGCTCTCGCCGCCGAACTGAGCGTACATCGACGGCGTGCCGCCCGAGGCGTAGAAGCTCTCGCCCAGGAACAGCGGTTTGTCGTCGCCAATGGGCCACGGCGCCCAGGCCCGCGGCTCCTTGTGGCGCGAGAAGGCGATCTTCATCGTGTACGCCTCGTCGGGGTACTCGCGCAGGGCGGCCTCGTTGTAATGGTTGCCGTAGATCGGCAGCGACTGGTCGCGCAGGGCGTCGCCGCCATCGATCATCGCCGGCCGCGTCGGGTCGAGCGCCATCACTTCCTTGACGGCGCGCTTGATCTCCGGCTCCTCCGCGTCGAGCCAGCCGAGATTGCGAGCGTTGATGTAGGTGATCTCATTCTCGATCGACCAGATGAAAATCGACGGATGATTTCGCTCGGACTTGACCCATGCCTTGAGCTGCGTGAGCCAGTTGTCGAACAGGTCGCGGCGAGCCTTGCCCTTGTCGTCGAGGAGCAGGTAGCTGGCGGCCTCGCCGTCGAAGATGCCCGAGCGCCGCACCGGCATGCCCAGCCGGTCGAAATGGTCCAGAGACTCTTCCTGGGTGCGGCCGAACCAGGGCTGATCGCCCCAGTAGCGGACCATGTTCTGGCCGCGCTTCTTCCAGATCGCCACCGCCTCGTCGGGGTCCTTCGACGGCTCGTCGGTGTCGGCACGCAGGTGCCACGGGACGCCGTTGAGCGTCAGGTGCTGCCCCTTCCACTCCCATTCGCGGAAGCCGAACTTGGTCCGCTGGACGTCGATGGCTTTGCCGCCGGCCTTCAGCGTCGTCACCAGCTGGTACTGCCGCGGGTCGTCCGGCCACCACAGTTTCGGCTCGGCCCAGTCCTCGGTGCGCTCGACCGTCGTCGTCTCCCCTGGCCCCAGGCGCACCTCGGTCGTCTTGAACGGCACCGCCTTGCCCTCCGGCGTGCGACCGTCCTTGGCGAGCGGTACTGCTTCCAGGGTCAATGATGCGTTGATCTCTTGCGCGCTCGAGTTGTGGAAGGTCAACTCGACGCCGAGCTGCTTCTTGCGAACCGACGGCTTGACGAAGACGTCGGCGGCGTAGGCCGGGCCAGCCACGACGAGGGACGGGGTTTCGATCAGGCCGTTGTGGCGAACGCGCAGAACGATGGGGAAGTCGGCGAAGCGCATGAAGCTGAGGCCGCCGGAGTTGAACATCATGTCGTGCGGCAAGTTGAACATGTAGCGGGCCGATCGTCCCTGGCCATCCTGGGCGATGGCGTAATAGCCATCCTTGATGGCGACGATGACCTCGTTGACCTCGCCCGGCTTCATCGCCGCCGTGGCGTCGCACTCCCAGAGGGCGGAGGGCGCCTTGCTGCCGCCGCAATACTTGCCGTTGACGAAGGCCGACGCGAGGAGCGCCGTGGACGGGAAGCGCAGCACGAACGAGCGGCCCTTGAAATCGGCCGGCACCTTGATCCGCGTGCGGTACAGGTAGCGGTGGGCGTATTCCAGGTCGGGCCGGTTGGCGTCGCGGTTGCCGGGGACCTTGATCCCCTTCCAGAACAGCGCGTCGAGAGGAGTGGGCAATTCCTTCACGGGCTCGGCCCGGTCCTTCAATTCCTGCTCGTCCCAGCGGGCAATCTGCCAGTCGCCGTCGAGCGGCGTGACGACGCGCTCGCCGTTTTCCGCGCTCGCCTTCACCTCGAAGACGTGTTTGCCGGCACGCCTGTCGTCCGCGCTCTGCCAGTCGCTGCCCGGCTGATGCGGGCCATTGGGGCGGAATTCGCCCTTGCAGAGGCAGACGCAATCGAGGCCGAAGAGGATGCGCTCCGGCTCCTTCTTGCCGTTGTTGGTCCGATATTTACGCTCTAATTTTATCTCGAAAGCGTGCTTGCCCGCCGCTAGCGGTGCCTTGCCGAGCTTCAGCCAGGCGACCTCGGTCCAGGGGGCGAGGGTCATGAGGTCGGTCGTCAGCTCGCTGGGGCCGACTTCCTTCCAGGCGCCGTCGTCGAGGCGCCAGGAGAAGGGCGAGCGCGCGAACTCATAACCGACGCGCGCCCACGCCTCGTAGTCGCCGCCGTCCTTCGCCGCAAAGGCGTAGGTCAGCAGGGCGCCCTCCGCAGGGACCTTCTTTTCGAGGTCTTGCGCCTCGACGCTGCCGAAGAGCCATTTGCCGCCGGAGAGGTAGTCCGGGTGGCCCCAGCCGGCGGATTGGAATTGCACGTTGGCCTTGGTCGGCGTTTCGCCTTCGAGCCAGACGTAATCCTGCGCGGCGGAAGAGGTGGCGAGGACGCCGAGCAGGAGCCCGGCGAGGAGGGAAAAGCGCATCATGGCGGTCCCGTGGCAATGGTTCCGTTTAGCGGCGGCTCGCAGAGCCGCGTGTTAGCTAACCACCAAGCCCACCTGTCGGGGCCGCTGCAAGAGCTTGACGTCGCGCGAAACAGTAATGCGGCCCCGGTTAGCTGCAGGGCCTGGTTCGGCGGCTGAACCCTCACTCATCCTTGCGTTTGCGACACTCTGGGCACAGGACCAGATAGTCATATCGAACTGGATCACGGTCCTCTACCAGCCAGCCTACGTCTCGGGCAAACTCGGCCATGACGCGGTATGGAATCTGCTCGGTGTCTCCTGCTCCCGCAGGAACGCCGGGACAGTAGTTCCCGCATCGCTCGCACAGGAACCCAGCGTAGATCATGGCTACGGAATGATACGGGTCATCTGCGTTGAAGCCATCATCGAGTGACATCTGCGCCTTAGCCTTTGCCGCCGAACGCGCGGCTCTGCGACTCGCCGCTAAACTAGGATTTCGCGCATCACCTGGCCATTCCGTCAGTCCTCGCGCTCTTCCTCGCCCTCCCTGACCTCCCAGTGATAGCCCGGAACCTTCTGCCGGAGTCGGCGGCACGCGGCTTCAGCGTCTTCCCTCCGAACGTAGCGCAGCTGTTTTGCCGAAGGTCCCGCGATCGTCTGTGTCGCTTCTTCCTTGATGGCCGCCAGGATCTCCTTGGTCGTCCCCTTATCACCGCGGCGCTTGTTCGGGAGCAGCGGTCCCGGCTCCACGCGGTACGGGAGCAGGCCGTAAGCCACAGCTTCTTCGCCGGTCAAACCGGTGACGGAGATAATCTCATTCGCAGCCGGCTCGCCCTCAGCACGGCGGTAAGCGTCCAATATCGCGTCATAGCGCTGCTCAAGGGTTAAGTCTTCCAGTTCGTCCCAGATGACGTTGACCGTGCGGGTCTTGGCATACTGCTGATGCTCCTCCAGGATGTACGGTTGCGGACCGCGCCCCGGCTTGGCGAATTCCTTGACGAGCATCGTGACCAGTTCCTCATGGCGCGGGTGTCTCTCCAACAAGTGACGGATAAGGCGGGGCATAGGCACTCCTACAGCAGACGGAAGCAAAGTTGAGGCATCGCTCGAAGTCGTGAGGACAAGCGGCGCCGCGTCCTTGTTCGACCCCTGCCGGCTTGCCCGGCAGGTGAAGCAGGTCAATGGCTAAACGGCGTATGCGAAAGGAGCCTTGCTTCTTTCTCCGCGCCCCACTCTAGCTGCCGACCTGCTTCACCTGCCGGGCAAGCCGGCAGGGGTCGAAGGTGCGTTGTGTTCCGCCGTCGTTCTAGCTGCCGACCTGCTTCACCTGCCGGGCAAGCCGGCAGGGGTCGAAGGTGCGTTGTGTTCCGCCGTCGTTCTAGCTGCCGACCTGCTTCACCTGCCGGGCAAGGCCGGCAGGGGTCGGACACAAGCTCCCTTGAATTTACACGCGCCGAGCAGGGTCAAGCCAAGATCCCCTGAAGTACCTGGCCATGCACGTCGGTCAGGCGGAAGTCGCGCCCGGCGTAGCGGTAGGTGAGCCGCGTGTGGTCGATCCCCATCAGGTGGAGGATCGTCGCGTGATAATCGTGGACGTGACAGGGGTTCTTTACAATATTCAGCCCGTATTCATCCGTCTCGCCGTACGCCACGCCGCCCTTGACCCCGCCGCCCGCCAGGAGCGCGCTAAACGCCTGCGCGTAGTGGTTGCGCCCCTTCGTGGCGGCGCTGTCGGTGAACGGCGTGCGCCCGAACTCGGTGCAGATGGCCAGGAGCGTCTCGCCCAGCAGGCCGCGCCGCTTCAGGTCGCGGACGAGCGCCGCCAGCGGCTGATCGACGCGCTTCGCCTTGGGCCGGTGGTCCTCCATGTTGCCGTGGGCGTCCCAGTTGTTGCTCGCCCCGGTATCGATCAGTTCGACGACGCGCACCCCGCGCTCGACGAGGCGCCGGGCCAGCAGGCACTGCGCGGCGAACGACTGGCTGTCGCCGCGCCTCGCGCCGTACAGCGTCAGGGTGGCGTCGGTCTCCTTCGAGAGGTCGAACGCCTCGGGCGCGACGCGCATCATGCCGGCGGCCGTCTCGAAACTGCTGGTGCGCGCGCGCAGGTTCAGGTCTTCGGGCCGGGCGCCGGCGTGGCGCTCGTTCACGTCGCGCAGCATCATCGCTTCCATTTCCTGCAACGACGCCGAGCGCGCGGGGGAGCGCAGGTCCGGGACCGGCTCGCCGCCGGGGACGATGCGCACGCCCTGGTGGTAGGGCGGCAGGAAGTTGTGGTCCCAGTTCTGGGCCCCGGCGTAGGGGATGTGTTCGCACAGCACGAAGTAGGACGGCAGGTTGGCGTTGAGCGTGCCCAGGCCGTAACTGAGCCAGGCGCCCAGGCTTGGCAGAGGGACCGTCGCCGAGCCGGTGTGCATCGCCAGCGCCGCCTGGAAGTGCTCGACGATGTCGGTGTGCAATGTGCGGATCACGCACAGCTCGTCTGCAACCGTGCCCAGCTGCGGGAACAATTCGCTGATCGGCAGGCCCGAGCGCCCGTGGGGTGAGAACTTGAACGGCGAGCCGAGCAGCGGCTTGGCACTGCTCTCGCGCAGCGTCGCGCCCGGGACCGTCTTGCCGTGGTCGGCCGTCAGCTTCGGCTTGGGGTCGAAGGTATCGACGTGGGAAAAGCCGCCCGTGAGGAAGACGAAGACGAGGTGTTTGGCGCGCGGGGCGAAGTGCGCCGGCCGCGGGGCGAGGGGGCCGCCGCCGTCGAGCCCCGCCGCCAGCGCCAGGGGGGCGCGCAGGGCGAGCCCGCCGGCCAGGCCCGCGGCACAACTCTTCAGGAAGCGGCGGCGGCCGTCGCGCTCGTGCGGGAACATGGCAAGTCCTCCTCAATCCACATAGATGAATTCGTTGGCACAGAGCAGGACGCGCGCCAGGCTCGCCCACGCCTCGGCCTGCCGCTCGCCGTCACCGGCCCCGATGCGAGCCATTTCTTCCTGGTAGCGGCGCAGGTAGTGGCGCCCGGCCTCGATCTCGTCCGGGGCCGCGGGCCGGCCCCAGGCGACCTCATACCCGAAGGCGATCCGGGCGCCGTCGTCGGGCGCCGCCGCCATCATCCGCCGGGCCAGTCCGCGCGCCTGCTCGTGGACGAAGGGGTTGTTCATCAGGAACAGCGCCTGGAGCGGGACGGTGGACGATTCGCGGCGGTCTGTGGTCGTGTTCGTGTCCGGCCCGTCGAACAGGGCCAGGAACGGGTGCCGCTGGAGGCGTTGGGTCATCAGGTAGACGGTGCGGTGATTCGACGGGTAGACGTCCTTGAAGGGGTTGTGCTGCGTCCAGCCCCAGGCGGTGATCGGCGGGAACGGATGGTCGCCCGGCCGGCCGTTATCGAGGTGGCCCGCCGCGGCCAGCAGGGCGTCGCGCACCGCCTCGGCGTCGAGGCGGCGGCGGTCGAAGGAAGAATACCAGACGTTGGCCGGGTCGCGCGCCGCGTTCGCGGCGTCGTTGGCGCTGGCCAGCTGGTACGTTGCCGAGTGTACGATGAGCCGATGCATCGCCTTGACCGACCAGCCGCCGTGGACGAACTCCGCCGCCAGCCAGTCGAGCAGTTCGGGGTGGGTCGGAGGGTCGCCGCGCAGGCCGAAGTTCGACGGGGTGGCGACGAGTCCGCGGCCGAAGTGGTGCTGCCACAGCCGGTTGACCATGAGCCGGGCGAAGAGCGGGTTCTCCGGCGCCGTCAGCCAGCGGGCCAGCTCCAGCCGGCCGCTCCCCTCGCGGATGATGAACGGCGCCTTGCCAGCCAGGAAGCGCGGCGGGCCGCGCCGGGCGACCGGCCCTGCCCGGGCGGGGTCGCCGGCCAGTTGGATGGGCACATCCGTGGGCGTGCCCTCGGCCACGGCGTAGGCGCCGGGCAGGTCGGCCGGCAGGTTCGTGCGGCGGAGCGCCTGCAGTTCGTCGCGGAAGGCCGGAGGCGGTGGCAACCGGTCCCTGCCCGCCCGCGCGAAGATCGCCTCGAGTTCTTCGAGTCTCTTGCGGCGTGCCTCCAGCGCCGCGGCGGCTTCGGGGCCGGGGAGCAGCGGCACGAACGACTCGCGCGGCCGCTTCATCGAGCTGAATTCCTCGGACCCGGCGTAGGGGAAGCGGGTGCTGGCGAAGATGCCGTAGAGGGCGTAGTAGTCCTCGCGAGTCACGGGATCGAATTTGTGGTCGTGGCAGCGGGCGCAGCGCAGGGTCAGGCCGAGGAAGGCGCGGCCGGTGGTGTCGATGGCGTCTTCCAGCGTCAGGTGCCACTGCTCGTAAGGGGCCGTCAGGTAGCGGCGCGACAGGGCGAGGTAGGTCGTCGCCACGGTGCGCTCGGCAAACCGCGCGGGCGGCCCCTGCTTCGCCAGGACGTCGCCGGCCAACTGCTCGCGCACGAACTCGTCGTAGGGCTTGTCGGCGTTGAACGAGTCGATGATGTAATCGCGGTACAGACGCGCCTCGGGCACCGGGTAGTCGGCGTTGTCGCCCGCGGTGTCGGCGTAGCGCACCAGGTCCATCCAGTATCGGCCCCAGCGCTCGCCGTAGTGCGGCGAGGCCAGCAGGCGCTCCACGACCCGGGCGAAGGCGTCGGGGCGGTCGTCGGCCAGGAACGCCTCCATTTCCTGAGGAGTCGGGGGCAGGCCGATCAGGTCGAAGGTGACGCGGCGCAGCAGGGCGCGCCGGTCCGCGGGGCCGACCGGCCGCAGCCCGGCGGCCCGGCGCCGCTGCGCGACAAAGCGGTCGATGGGGTTGTCCGACCCGCCATCCGGGTCGGGCGGCGGACTCACGACCTTGACCGGCTGAAAGGCCCAGTGCCTGCGGGCGACGAAGGCATCGGGCCGGCCGGCCGCCGCCGGCCAGACAGCCCCGGCATTGACCCAGGTGACGAAATCTTCGACGACCGCGGCCGGCAGCTTCTGGCTCGGCGGCATCTTCAGGTCGGAGCCCGCGTCGTGCCGGAGGGCTTGCGTGAGGATACTGCGGTCAGCCTTTCCGGGGACGACGGCGCTGCCGCGGTCGCCACCCTTGACCAGGGCAGCGCGCGAATCGACGCGCAGGCCGCCGCTCACCTTGTCGCCGCCGTGGCACTTGAAGCACTGTCCTACCAGGACGGGGCGGATTTTCGTTTCAAAGAAGGTCTCCTTGTCCGCCTGCGATTGCCCCGCCGCGGCGGGGCCGAGCAGGAACAGCAGCAGGACGGCTCCGCCGTAACCCCGCAATCCCGGAGGCGGCACGAGAACGTAGTGTCGAGGACGGTCTGCCAACACGAAAAGACTCCTGCGCACGCTTGGGCACAACAGTCAGTGTGGGATGCCACGACTCTCGCCGTCAACGAAAAAGCGCCGGCGGTCTCAGGCAACACGAGCACTGTCCGCAGCTCGGTAGTTGTAGAAATGTCCGGGATCGGCGGCCTGTCACCCGCGCCGCCACGCCGCAACACGCCTTGCTTTCAACGGCCGCTTCTTCCAAACTATCTCAAGAGCGTTATTTCCCGCCGAAGCTCGCCCCGTCGAGATATCCATGCACCGATCCCTCCTCGCGATCCCCGCCGCGCTCGGAATCCTCTCCCTCACCAGCCTGGCCGACGACAAGCCGTACAACCCGCCGGTCAAGGGGGCGTCCAACGAGGCCCAGCAAGCCATTCAGCGTTTCAGCCTCCCCAAAGGTGTCGAAGTGAGCGTCTGGGCGGCCGAGCCGCTGCTCGCCAACCCCGTCTCGTTCTGCTTCGATGAGAAGGGCCGCTGCTACGTCGCTGAAACCTTCCGCCTGCACCGCGGCGTCACCGACAACCGTGCTCACAGGGACTGGCTCGACGACGACCTCGCCTCGCGCACCGTCGCCGACCGCGTCGCCATGTACAAGAAGTTCGCGAAGGATCGGTTCGTCCGGGATTACGAGGCCGAACACGACCGCGTCAAGCTGGTCTGGGACAGCACCGGCGCGGGCAAGGCCGACAAGGCGACCGTCTTCGCCGACGGGTTCCACAACGCGGCCGACGGCCTCGGCGCCGGCGTCCTGGCACGCAAGGGAAACGTCTACTACACCTGCATCCCCGACCTGTGGCTGCTGAAGGACAGCAAGGGCGAAGGCCGGGCCGACGTGAAGCAGTCGCTGGCCACCGGCTTCGGCGTCCACGTCGCTTTCCTCGGCCACGACATGCACGGCTTGCGCATGGGCCCCGACGGTAAGCTCTACTTCTCGATCGGCGACCGCGGCCTGAACGTGAAGACGAAGGAGGGACGCAACCTCTTCAATCCCGATAGCGGCGCCGTGCTGCGCTGCGACCCGGACGGGTCGAACCTGGAGGTCGTTGCCACCGGGCTGCGCAACCCGCAGGAACTGGCCTTCGACGCCTACGGCAACCTGTTCACCGTGGACAACAACAGCGACAGCGGCGACCGGGCGCGTCTGGTTTACATTGTCGAGGGCGGCGACAGCGGTTGGCGCACCGGCTACCAGTACGGCAGCGACATGGGCGACCGCGGCCCCTTCAACGCCGAGAAGATCTGGCACCTGCCGCCGGCGGAGCAGCCGGCCTACATCGTGCCGCCGCTGGCGCACATCACCAGCGGGCCGTCGGGCCTCTGCTTCAACTACGGGGCGACGGCCTTCCCCGAGCGCTACCGGGACCACTTCTTCATCTGCGACTTTCACGGGAGCAGTAATGGCAGCGGCGTCTACTCGTTCGCGGTCAAGCCGAAGGGGGCGGCCTTCGAGATCGCCGACGGCCACCAGTGCGTCTGGAACGTCCTGGCGACCGACTGCGACTTCGGCCCCGACGGCGGTTTCTACGTCAGCGATTGGGTCGAGGGCTGGGAGCTGACCGGCAAGGGCCGGCTTTATCGGTTCGCGGATGCCGACGCGGCGAAGAAGCCGGAGGTCGCCGAGGTCAAGAAACTGCTCGCCGAAGGATTCTACAAGAGCAACGATGAATTGATGAAGTTGCTGGAACATCCCGACCAGCGGGTGCGTCAGGAGGCGCAATTCGCGCTGGTGGAACGAGGAGGGAAGAACGGGGACAGTCTGGCGGAGGTCGCGAAGAGCAGCAAGAACCGGCTGGCGCGGTTGCACGCCGTTTGGGGATTGGGACAACTCGCAGGCCGCTCGGTGTCGGCGGCGCGGGCGCTTGTCAAGCTGTTGAAGGATAACGATGCCGAGATTCGGGCGCAGGCTGCACGGTCTTCGGAGAGTGCTGCTGTCCTCGCCAACGGCCTCCTCCAGGACCCCGAGCCGCGCGTGCGCTTCTTCGCCGCCCTCGCCCTGTGCCCGAAGGCCGTCGAGGGGGTCCAGATGTCGCCGCCGACGGAGGACGTGGAACACTCGCGAAAGGCCGTCGCCGCGGTGCTGGCGATGCTCCGCGAGAATGCCGACCGCGACCCGTACTTGCGACACGCCGGGGTTATGGCTCTCAGCCGCTTCGCGGAGCCCCATTTCGCGAACCATCTGGCCGGCGCTTCCCGGGACCCGTCGCCGGCCGTGCGCCTCGCCGTTCTCCTGGCGTACCGGCGGGCCGACCCGTGGAAGGCGGCCGACTTCCTGACCGACACCGACCCGCGCATCGCCACCGAGGCCGCCCGCGCCATCCACGACGGGCCCATCCCCGACGAGCTGCCAAAGCTCGCCGCGCTGCTCGATAAGGGCAAGCAACCCGAGTTCCTCCTGTGGCGCGCCCTCAACGCCAACTATCGCCTCGGTAAGTCCGAGAATGCCGTCGCCGTCGCCCGCTTCGCCGCCAGCGCCGGCGCCCCGGAGAAGCTGCGCGTCGAGGCCGTCAAGATGCTTGGCGCCTGGGCCAACCCTGGCCGGCGCGACCGCGTCACCGGCCTGACGCAGGACCTCGGAAAGCGGGACGGCAAAGTTGCGGCCGAGGCACTCAAGGAATCCCTTGGCGGCATCTTCAGCGGGCCGAACGCCGTGCGCGGCGAGGCCGCCAAGGTGGCCGCGTCGCTGGGGATCAAGGAAGTCGGCCCGGCCCTGTTCGACATGGCGTCCGACACGAAGCGCCCCGCCGTTGTCCGGGTCGAGATGCTACGGGCCTTGGAGGCGCTCAAGGATTCGCGCCTGGAGAAGGCGACCGACCTCGCCCTGAAGGACGCCGAGCCGTGTGTCCGCGCCGAGGGCCGGCGCCTGCTGGCCAAGGCGAGACCGGCCGAGGCCGTTGCCAGCCTGACGAAGGCCCTGGAAAACGGCGAGTTGGTAGAGAAGCAATCGGCGCTGGCGGTGCTGGGCGACCTCAAGGGCGACGAGGCCGCCACCGTGCTCGGCCGGGCCCTGGACCACCTGCTGGCGAAGGACTACCCCTCGGAACAGACGCTCGATCTGCTGGAGGCGGCCGCGAAGCACTCGGAGCTGACGGCCAAGCTGGCGAAGTACGACGCGAACCGGGCGAAGAACGACAACCTCGCCAACTATCGCGAAGCGCTGGCCGGCGGCGACGCGGAGGCGGGGCGGCGCATCTTCTTCACCCGGGCGGAGGTGTCGTGCGTCCGCTGCCACAAGATCAAGGGCGAGGGCGGCGACGTCGGGCCGGACCTCGCCGGCATCGGCGGCAAGCAGAAACGCGACTACCTGCTCGAATCGATCGTGGACCCCAACAAGCAGATCGCCCAGGGCTTCGAGACGGTCGTCCTCACGCTGACCAACGGCAAGCTCGTCAGCGGCATCGTCAAGGGCGAGGATGCCAGGGAAGTGAAGCTGATGACCGCGGAAGGGCAGTTGCTGACTGTGCCGAAGGCCAAGATCGACGAGCGGGCGCGCGGCAAGTCGGCGATGCCCGAGGACGTAGTCAAGCACCTGTCCAAGCGCGACCTGCGCGACCTGGTCGAATTCCTCGCCAACCTGAAGTAAAGCAGGTTCCAGCCGCTGGCGGCTTCGCAGGTCATGCGAAGCCGCCAGCGATCGTCATGCCACGGTTCCGTGAGCTACACTCAGATGCCGGGCCCACGGCATCCGCTCGTTCTCCTACCGGAACCGACCATGAACGCCGACCCGACTCCTGCCGCCCGCCCTCCGGCAGACGGCGAACCGACGGAGGAGCCTTCCGACCACGACCTGCTCGAGCGCTTCCGGGGCGGCGATCAATTTGCCGCCACCGCGCTCTACTTCCGCTACGCCCCGCGCCTGCTTGCCCTGGCCGAGTCGCGCTGCTCGCCCGGCCTGGCCCACCGCCTCGACTCGGAAGACATCGTGCAGTCGGTCTTCACCCGCTTTTTCCGGCGGGCGAAAAGCGACAGCTACGAGGTGCCCGTCGGCGCCGAGTTGTGGAAGTTGCTGCTGGTGATCGCCCTGAACAAGATCCGCGCCGCCGAGGCGTACCATCGTGCCGGCAAGCGCGACGTGGGGCACACCGCGACCGCGAACGGCCTGGATGAGTCGTTCGCCGCCAGCGGCGACGACGGAAACGGCGCCTACCTGAACCTGGTGGTCAGCGAGGCGCTCGAGCGCCTGCCGGCGCAGCTTCGCGAAATCGTGGAGCTGCGCCTTCAGGGTTACGAGGTCCGCGAGATCGCCGAAATGACGGGCCGCGCCCTGCGGACCGTCGAGCGCCTCCTGAAAGACGCCCGCGCCAAACTGGGGAGTTTCCTGGGCACCGCGGACTGACGCGATCAACTCTTTCGCCGTTGCTCGGCCGGGCCGGCGGCGGCCCGTGTCAGGTTGTGGGCCGTGTTCACCGCTCCGATGCCGCAAGCACCCTGTCGTTTCGCACCGAAAAAGACTCAAGATCAAGGTGCCCGCTTGCCGAATGCTACTGGATGGTCCGTCGGTCCCGGGAAGGAGGGCTGCCATGGCGCGGCGCGTGCTGGTCCTGTGCGGTGCGGTGGCGCTGGGTCTGACGGTCGCGTCGCCCGTCCGCGCCGACCCGCCGAGCCCGCTCTCCCTGCTGGGGCAGGCCCCGCTCGACGCCCTGTCGGGCACCTTGCGCGGCGTCCTGGTCCGCAGCCTGCCCAGCCCGCTCTACGAGGCTAGCCCAGGCTGGGGCCAGATGAAATACGTCGCCCGCGGCGTCGAGTGGCACGGCCTGCGTCCCGAGGTCCAGCGCAGCCACAAGAACGACGGCACCTGGCAGAAGGTGCGCTTCGGCGCCGACAACCCGGCCGACACCCTGGTCCTCGACCTGCGCAACCCGCAGTTCCCCGAGGCGGGCCGCATGACCTTCGACCTCTTCCTCGCCTGCGACGCCCACGTCGATTACACCCACCAGGAGTGGGAGAACGGCCACAAGCTCTACGACGGCAGCGTCCGGGCCCGCCTGCGCCTGAAGCTGAACCTGTCGTGCGAGGCGACGACGCGGCTGGAGTCGAACGGCTCGATCCTGCCCGACGCGGTGTTTCGGCTGCGCGTGACCCGGGCCGACCTGACCTACGACAACTTCGTCACGGAGCACGTCGCCGGCGTCGGCGGCGAACTGGCGAAGGTGATCGGCGACGCCTTCCGCGGCGGGCTGAGGCAGTGGCGCCCGTCGCTGGAGCGCGAGCTGCTGTCGCGGGCCGACGCCGCCATCGTCAAGGCCGGCGACACCAAGGAGGTGCGCGTCAACCTCGTCAGCCTGTTCGCCAAGAAAGGCAAGCTCACGCCGGGGCCGTCGCTCGACGTCCTCAAGGGGATCAAGGGGAAGTGAGCCGCTTGTGACTTCGCAACTCTGCTGCTCTCCCTGGCGGCCGCGGCGTTTTTCAGCCATGATCGAACAGGGCCGTAACCGTCGGCCGCGCGCGGGCGTCCAACCCCGTGTGGTCGCGGGCTGATTGCGGACCCCCGGGAGAGCCTGCCTCATGTCCGAGCCGTGGAACCTTCCCGAACGCGAAGTGACCCCGGAGAAAGTCGTCGTGTCGCGGCGGCGCTGGCTGAAGGCCGCCGGCCTCGGGGCGCTCGCCGTGGGCGGTGGGGGCGCGGCGTGGTGGCACTGGCTGCGCCCGGGGTCCGATAAGGAAGTGCTCGGCACTACCTTGGCCAACGCGCCGGCGAAAGACCTCTACCCCGCTGCCCGGAGCGACCGCTTTGCGGAAGTGGACCGGCCCTTGACGAAGGAGGTCGAGGCCGCCCGCTACACCAACTTCTACGAATTCGCCGGCACCAAGAACGTGTGGAATTACATCGATGCCTTCCAGCCGGTGCCCTGGGCGGTCGAGGTGACGGGGCTGGTGGCGAAGCCGCGCACCTACGACATCGACGACCTGGTGCGGGCGTTTCCGCTGGAGGAGCGCGTCTACCGCCACCGCTGCGTCGAGACGTGGGCGATGGCCGTGCCGTGGACGGGCTTTCCGCTGTCCGCCCTGCTCAGGAGCGCCGAGCCGCTGCCGGCGGCGCGCTTCGTCCGCTTCGTGTCCTTCGACAACCCGCGGCAGGCGCGCCGCCAGAGCGACCGCTCGCAGCCGTGGCCCTACACCGAGGGGCTGACGCTGGACGAGGCGACGAACGAGCTGGCCTTCATCGCGACGGGGATGTACGGCCACCCGCTGCTCAAGCAGCACGGGGCGCCGGTGCGGCTGGTGGTGCCGTGGAAGTACGGCTTCAAGAGCGCCAAGTCGATCGTCCGCGTGGAGCTGACCGACAGGCAGCCTGCCACCTTCTGGAACACGATTTCGCCGCACGAATACGACTTTTCGGCCAACGTCAACCCGGACGTGCCGCACCCGCGCTGGCCGCAGCACACCGAGACGATGCTCGGGACCGAGGAGCCACGACCGACGCAACTCTACAACGGCTACGGCGAGTGGGTGGCGAAGCTGTACAAGACCTGACCGTTTAGAAACTGTAACGACAATGACTTCGCCGCTTGCGGCTTCGCAATCGTTCCTGCGAAGCCGCAAGCGGCAAGAGGGGTGTTGAGACAGTTTCTAAACGGGTCACTTCCCCTTTCCGATGCAATAGAGATAGCTCTTGCCGCGGATGAAGAGCTTGCCGCCGGCGACGGCCGGCGTGGCGAGGACCGGCTCGCCGACGTCGTTCTTCGCCAACAGCTTGAACTTCGGCTCGGCGGCGAAGACGAAGACCTTGCCGCTCTCGTCCACCGCGTAGACCTTGTCCTCGATCAGCACCGGCGAGGCGGTGAAGGCCTCGCCGAGCCGTTCGTGCCAGACGGTCTCGCCGGTCTCGGTGACCGTGCAGCCGGCGAAGCCGGTGTCGCTCACCCAGTACAGGTGATCGCGGCGGCTGAGGAAGCAGGGAACGTACGGCATGAACTTCGACTTCTTCGACTCCCAGACCAGCTTCGGCCGGGTGCCGTCCTTGCTGCCGGGCCGCAAGGCGACGGTGGTACGGTAGCCGATGCCATCACCGCTGTTGACGATGATGAAGCCGCCTTCGGCCAAGAGCGGCGAGGCGACGGTGCGCAGCGGCTGGCCCTCGAACGACCAGTCGTACTGCCAGTTCTTGGCGCCGCTGGCAGGGTCGTAGCCGGTGACGCCCGTCGTGCTGCCCACGACCAGCTCCACTCCGTCGCCCTTGCGATTCAGCTGGAAGGGAGTCGAGTAGCACGCCCGATTCTGGAAATGCTCGCGCTTCGTCTCCCACGCCTTCTTGCCCGTTTTGGCCTCGATCGCCAGGACCGAGGCGCCTTCCCCCTGGTCGTTGAGGAGAATGACCTTGCCGTCGCAGAGCATCGGCGACGCGCCCGCGCCGTGGTCGCTGCTGAACTTGCCAATGTCGTACTTCCAGAGGTGATCCCCCTTGAAGTCGAAGGCGTGCAGGGCCACCGCCTCGCCGTCCCAGAAGTAGCCGTAGACGCGCTCGCCGTCCGTGGCCGGCGTGGACGAGGCCAGCGAGTTCTTCGCGTTCATCCGCGACTTGCCGCCGGGGACGGATTTCTTCCAGACCTCCTTGCCATCGGTCGTGCTCAGGCAAAGGAGGTAGCGCTCCTTGCCGTCGGTGCTGGCCGACTGGATGAACAGGCGGTCGCCCCACACGATCGGCGATGAGTTGCCGGCGCCGGGCAGCGCCACCTTCCAGGCCACGTTTTCGTCGGTCCACTTGACGGGAATGTCGCTGTCGTCGCTGCCGCCGGTGCCGTTGGGGCCACGAAAACGCGGCCAATTGCCGGCGTCGGCCGTCAGCGCCGGCCCGATGGCGGCGCACGCCGCCAGCAGCAAGAGCCCGCTGAGTCTGCGAAGGTGCATGGTGCGGTTCCTCATGTCGTTCTCGGACGTACGGTCAGCCGGCGATTATCGTATGGGTCTCGGCCATCATCGCGTATGATTGATCCACTTCCCCGACGCCTCGCCGAGGTTTTCCACCGATGTCCCTCCGTCAACCTCACGTTCCCCGCTTCGGCAGCCGCCGCGACTTCCTCCTGAAGGCGGGGGGCGGTTTCGGGGCCCTCGCCCTGTCGGCCCTCCTCCGGCACGAGCACCTGCGCGCCGCCCCCGGTCGCCGGGAACAAGCCGACGGCTCGCCAAGCCCCCCCCACTTCGCGGCGAACGCGAAGTCGGTGATTTTCCTTTTCATGGAAGGGGGACCGAGTCATCTCGACACCTTCGACCCGAAACCGGAGCTGACCCGGCTGCACGGCCAGAAACTGCCGGCGAGCTTCGGCCCGGTCCTCACGGCGATGGGCGTGGGCGGCAACACGCTGCTCGCCAGCAAGCACACCTTCCGTAAGCACGGGCGGAGCGGCATCGAGGTTTCCGACTGGCTGCCGCACACCGCGGGCTGCGTCGATGACCTGGCCGTGGTGCGCTCCTGCTGGGCCGACGGCCTCAACCACGTCGGCTCCGTCTGTCAGATGAACACCGGCTCGATCTTGGCCGGCCGGCCGAGCCTGGGCGCGTGGGCCCTGTACGGCCTCGGCAGCGAGTCGCAGAACCTGCCGGGCTTCGTGGTCATGAGCGACGCCGGCGAGCCGGTCGGCGGCGCCCGCAACTGGGGCACGGCCTTCATGCCGGCCACCTACCAGGGCACCTGGTTGCGCAGCGGGCCCAGTCCCATCCTGGACCTGCACCCGCCCGCCGAGATCGATCCACAGCGGCAGCGTTCCAAGCTCGACCTGCTCAAGGCGCTGAACGACAAGCACCGCGCTGCCCGTCCCGACGACAGCGACCTGGCGGCCCGCATCAACGCCTACGAGCTGGCCTTCCGCATGCAGGCCGCGGCGCCCGAGGCGGTCGATCTGTCGCGGGAGACGGAGCACACCAAGGAGGAGTACGGCCTCGGGCGCAAGGAGTGCGCCGAGTTCGGACACCGCTGCCTGCTGGCGCGGCGGCTGGTCGAGCGGGGCGTGCGCTTCGTGCAGGTGTACTGCGGCGGCGGCAGCCAGTGGGATGCCCATAGCGACCTGGAAGGGAACCATACGCGGATGTGCGGCCGCTGCGATCGGCCGACGGCGGCGCTCTTGAAGGACCTGAAGCGGCGCGGCCTGCTCGACTCGACGCTGGTGGTCTGGGGCGGCGAGTTCGGCCGCACCCCAATGAGCGAGGGAAGCAACGGCCGAGATCACAACCCTTATGGATTCACGATGTGGTTGGCGGGCGGCGGGGTCAAGGGGGGGCGGGTCATTGGCACGACCGACGAACTGGGACTGCGGGCGGTGGAGAACAGGGTCCACGTCCACGACCTGCACGCGACCATCCTGCACCTGCTCGGCTTCGAGCACACCAAGTTGACGTTCTTCCACAACGGCCGCGACGAGCGCCTGACCGAGAACGCGGGGCGGGTGGTGAAGGAGCTGTTCTAGCCGCTTGCGGCTTCGCAGGAAAGATTGCGAAGCCGCAAGCGGCTCACGGGACCGCGACGGCCGCCAGCAGCGTGCGGTCATCGAGGTCCGGCGCGTCGCCGCGGTAGTTCAGGTAGTGGCGCTCGACGTGCTCAACCAGCCGCCGCGCCCGCCGCGGCCCCATGCGGACGGCGTCGGCGAGCCGTTCCTTGCTGAACATCTCCCCCGTTCCGTTCATCCCTTCGACTAGACCGTCGGTGTACAGCAGCAAGCCGTCGCCGGGCGTCAGGGTGATTGCCTTCTCCGTCCAGGCGTCGGGCCCCAGCACGCCCAGCGGCAGGCCGTCCGTCGGCTCCAGCTCCCGCACGTGGTGGTTGCGGCGGCGGAGCAGCGGCAGCGGGTGCCCGGCCAGGGAGTAGCTTAGACGCCGCGCGGCCGGGTCGAATACGCCGTAAAAAGCGGTCGCAAACATCCCATCCGGCGCTAACGTCCGCAGGCGCTGACTGAGGAGCGCCAGGACACGGCTCGGCGGGGCGCCCGGCTCCGGGCAGGAGTGCAGCAGCGTGTGCAGCATGGCCGTGCCAACCGCGGCGCCGACGCCGTGACCGCTCACGTCGGCCAGGAACAGCCCCCAGCGCCCGTCCGGCAACGGCAAGACGTGGTAGTAGTCGCCGCCGGCCCGGCTGCACGTCACGTAAGAGGCGCCCAGCTCGAGGCCGTCGATGGCCGGCAATTCCGCCGGGAGCAGGGCGCGCTGCACCCGGCCGGCCTGCTGCATCTCCTCGTCGAGCTTGCGGTACGCCTCGTCGAGCTGCTGCGCCAGCACCAGGTTGTTGACCGCCCGGCCGAGGAGGTTGGCGTGCAGCAGGAAGTTTTCCAGGTCGGTCGCGGTGAAGGCGTCCGACTCGCGGCTGAGGAGGGTCACCATGTTGAGCGGCTCGCCGTGGTCGTAACTGGGGACGCAGGCCAGGGAGCGCATGCCGTCGAGGTGCTCGCGTGCCGGGTCGTCGGTGTCCACCTCCAGGCGGTTGAGGACGGCCGGCTTGCCGACGTAGAGCAGTTCGCCGAGCAGACCGCGGTCGAGCAGCGGCAGGCGGTGCGCCTCGGTCCAGGGATTGATGGGCTCGCGCCAGCGCCAGGAGCGGGTGATGCGGTAGTGAGGCGCGACGAGGTCGCGGCGGCTGAGGCTCAGGAAGCCGTCGCGGCGGACGAGGAACGCCCCCTGGCGGGCGAAGACGCGCACGAGACGCTCGGCGTCGTCCTGGACGCTCATCTCCATGACGAGGTCGTCGATGCGCCGCAGCCGCGAGGGGACATGGCCGTTGCCCGCGGGCGCGAGGGGGGCGCCCGGCGCGGCTGACCCTTCGAGCGGAGCGGATACCGGATGCAAGGGCCTTGTCCCCCACAACCTCTCTTGTTCGCGCCGCCCGGGGTCGGCTACGATGCCCCCGTCGGCGCCTCTTCCCTGGAATCTTACCAGATCCGCCGCTTCCTGTAAAATGAGAGGCAGTGCGAGGACCGATCTCCATGTGGCCCAACTCCCCCGAGACGCAAGAACTGCTCGACAAGGCCAAACAGGGCCAGGCCGGCGCCGTCGAGCGCTTGCTGGAGACCCACCGCGAGCCGCTGCGGCGCATGATCGGCCTGCGCCTCGACCCGGCCCTGGCCGGCCGCGTCGATGCCAGCGACATCGTCCAGGACGTGATGCTCGAGGTGAGTCAGCGCCTGGCCGACTACCTGCGCCACCCGGCGATGCCGTTTCACCTGTGGGTGCGGCACATCGCCAAGGACCACGTGATCGACGCCCACCGCCGCCACCGCCAGGCCCAGCGCCGCAGCCTTGACCGCGAACAGCCCCTCGTGCCGGCCGGCCTCGCCGACCAATCGTCACTGGAATTAGCTGGCCAATTCCTGGACAGGGAGATGACGCCGGCCACCGCCGCGGTGCGCCACGAGCTGCAGCGGCGCATGGAGCAGGCCGTCGCCAGCCTCGACGAGGACGACCGCGAGATCATCCTCATGCGCCATTACGAACAGCTGTCCAACCAGGAAGTCGCCACGGCGCTGCACCTCACCGAGGCCGCCGCGTCGATGCGCCACCTGCGCGCCGTCCGCCGGCTGCGCGCGGCACTGTTGGGAGAAGGGGACAGCGCGTAGCCGCTTGCGGCTTCGCACGTCTTGCGAAGCCGCAAGCGGCTGGGAAGAGAACCAACCATGTCCACGTCCGAAACCGCCGCCGAGCGCGACGAGCGCCTCGCCGCCCTGCTCGGCGAGTTGACCGAGGCGCGGCGCTGCGACAAGCCGGCCGACGTGGACGCCCTGGCCCGGCAGCACCCCGACCTGGGCGACGAGCTGCGCGCCCTCTGGGTCGCCGTCCAGCTCGCCGAGCAATTCGCCCCGCCCCCGCCCTCCGAGGCGCCCACCCTCCTTCGGGGTACGGGACACGTGCGCTCCCACAGCGCGGAGGACCTACCGCGGCAGTTCGGCGAGTTCACGCTCCTGGAAGAAGTCGGCCGCGGGGGCATGGGCATCGTCTACCGGGCGCGGCAGACCAGCCTGCACCGCACCGTGGCCCTCAAGGTGATCCAGCGCGGCGAACGCGCCCGCTTCCAGTTCGAGGCCGAGGCGGCGGCGAAGCTCGACCACCCGAACATCGTCCCCGTCCACGGGGTCGGCGAGCACGACGGCCAGCCGTACTTGTGCATGAAGTACGTCGAGGGCACGACCCTCGCCCGCCTCGTCGCCGACAACCCGCTGCCGCCGCGCGAGGCGGCGCGCTACGTCGCCCAGGTGGCGCGGGCCGTCCACTTCGCCCACGACAACGGCATCCTGCACCGTGACCTGAAGCCGGCCAACGTGCTCATCGACCGCCAGGGCCGCCCGTACGTCAGCGACTTCGGCCTGGCCAAGCAAGTGGTCGGCGGGCCGCAGCTGACCGTGAGCAACGCCATCGTCGGCACCCCCAGCTACATGCCGCCGGAGCAGGCCAGCGGCCACCGAGGCCACCTGAGCCCGGCCAGCGACGTCTACAGCCTCGGCGCCGTCCTCTACGAGTTGCTCACCGGCCGGCCGCCCTTCCGCGCCGCGACGCCGGTGGACACGCTGCTGCTCGTCCTCGACCAGGAGCCGGTGCCGCCGCGGCAGCTCAACCCGCAGGTGGACCGCGGACTAGAATTGATCTGCCTGAAATGTCTTCAGAAGCACTCCGACCTGCGCTACCCCAGCGCCGCGGCCCTGGCCGACGACCTCGACCGCTTCCTCAACGACGAGACGCCGTCGGTCTGGTCGGGGAAGTTCGCCGACGTCATCGGTGGCGCCTTCCGCGAGACGCACCACGCCGCGGTCCTGGAGAACTGGGGCGTGCTGTGGATGTGGCACGCCGCCATGACCTTTTTGCAGTGCGCGGCGACGGCGGGGCTGGCGGCGGCGCACGTGGAGCAGCGCTGGCCGTACCTGCTCATCTGGGTGGTCGGGCTACTGGTCTGGTGCGTCATCTTCTGGTCGGTGCGGAAGCGCGGCGGGCCGGTGCTGTTCGTCGAACGCGTCATCGCTCACGTCTGGGGCGCCGGCGTGATCGGGACAATCGGCGTCTTTTTCGTCGAGATGCTGATGGGGCTGGGGGTGCTGACGCTGTCGCCGATCCTGGCGCTGCTGGCCGGCATGGTCTTCACGGTCAAGGCCGGCCTGCTGTCCGGCGAGTTTTATTGCCACGCCGCGGCGCTGTACCTGACGGCCGTGGTCATGGCCGCGCTCATGACGTGGTACCTGCCAGCCGGCCCGCTGCTGTTCGGCGTCGTGATCGCGGTCTGCTTCTTCCAGCCGGGGTTGAAGTACTACCGGCAGCAGGCGAAGCGCGAGTAGCCGCTTGCGGCTTAGCGTTCGCGCCTCGAAAGGAGTTCACGGTCGCCACAACCTTTCGCGGAAGGGTGGAGGTTCCGGAAGGAAGGGGCGACGGCGGGGCCGCTCACAGCTCGCCTTCGGCGGCGAGGATGGCGCGTAGGCCGCGGGCGATGAGGGAGTCGCGACTGATCCCCTTCTTCTTCGCTAGGGCGTCGGACCGCGCCAGCAGCTCCAACTCCAGGCTGACGGAAACTTCTCGCATCCCGTCCCTGGCACGGGCCTGGTCCCAGCGGGCGCGCTCCTCGGGGGTGAGCGGGTGAAAGCTGTCGGCAACCCCCTCCTCGTCGAACTCGGCAGTGCTGCGCGCGAGTTCCTTGGCGGTCATTTCTGTGAAGGGCTTGTGCGGGCTCTTGCGGTTCACTTCAGCCTCCGGCGATGCTGTCGCTTTTCGCGCTCGGTCAGCGGGCGGGCGTGGATGACGAAGACGGTCGCATCCTCGTCGAGGACGAAGACCACTTGAAGCAGCCGGCCGCCCCGCCCGCCGCCCCAGACGAGCCATTTGTCGTCTTCACGGCGAAGGGGGTATGGCGACCGCGCTGCGGAAACGACCCGTTCGGCCTCCTCCGGATCAACCCCGTGAGTGGCCAGGTGCTCGACATTCCAGTCATTCCACCGGAATTCCACGGCAGGGACTCCCCCACAATAGCCCCATTCTAATCGCTTCCCGTAGCGACGGCGATGGCAGGGCGCTCGGTAACTTCCGGCCCGCCGCCGCTTGTGCCCGCCCCGGCCGTCGATACAGTAAGCGGATGCGTGGGGCGGCGCTCATCCCTGACCCTTCCTTGACGTAAAGGACGTACCATGCGACGAATCTCATTGGCCCTGCTAGCTGGGCTACTGATCCTCCTCCCCGTCACGGGCCGTGCGGCCGACGAAGGACCGGCCGGGAACTGGAAGATGTCGCTCTTCCAGAAAGGCAAGAAGCGGCTGGTCGGCCTGGTCCATCTGGAATCCGCCGACGGGAAGTGGACTGTGAAGATGATCGAAGGGGGGATGAAGCTCAGCGACCCCAAGGTGGCCGACGGGATGCTCCGCTTCACACTGTCCGCGGAAGACGGGGCCTTCAAGTTTGAAGGGCGGCTGCCCAAGGGAGACGCCAAGATGATCACCGGGAGCGTCGAGGTCGGCGACCGCGCCATCCCGGTCGAACTCGAGCGGACCAACCTGAAGGCCCTGGACGAGTTCGAGTTGCAGAAAGAGGCGCTCACCAAGGCGACCGGCTACGAGGTCACCAACATCGCCATCACCCTGCTCGCCCAGGCGGAGAAGCAGAAGGCCAAGCCGGAGGACGTGCGGAACTGGGCGGATAAGGCGTACAAGGCCGCCGAGCCCTACGGGGCGCGCGTGCAGGCCCACGACACGCTGCGGATCGCCGAGATGCTCTCGGATCAGGACGGCTACGGCGACGTGGCCGTGACCTTCGCGCGCCGGGCCGAGCGCAACCTGGACTCCAAGGCCAAGTTGTCGCAGACGAAACGCGTCCTCGATATCCTGGCCGCGGCGCTCAAGAAAGCCGGCAAGGCGGACGAGGCCAAGGAGGTCGAAGCCCGCATCGACAAACTCAACCCCGAGATCAAGCCGAAGCCGTTCGCCGGCCGCAAGGCCAAGAGCGATCGCGTCGTGCTGGTCGAACTGTTCACCGGCGCGGAGTGCCCGCCGTGCCTCGCCGCCGACAAGGCGTTCGACGCTCTGGAGAAGACCTACAAGCCCGGCGAGGTCGTCCTCCTCGAATACCACCAGCACATCCCCCGCCCCGATCCGCTCACCAACCCCGCCAGCGAGCGCCGCCTCCGCTACTACGTTCCCCCCATGGAAAGCGGCACCCCGATGCTCTTCCTGAATGGCAAGTTGAAGTCCGAGGACGGGGGCGGTGACTTCGAGGCCTCCGAGAGGTACGACGAGTACGTCGAGGGCATCACCCCGCTGCTGGAGACGCCCGCCAACGGCGTCCTCAAGGTCACTGCCAAACGCGCCGAGAACAAGGTCGAAATCACGGCCGAGGCGAGCGAGGTCGATGCCAAAATGGACAGCAACGTCAGGCTGCGTCTTGCCCTCGTCGAGGAAAAGGTCCAGTACAAGGGCGGCAATGGCATTCCCGAATACCATCACGTCGTCCGCGACATGCCCGGCGGCCTCGCCGGCATCCCCGTCAAGGGCGGGTCCGCCAAACAGTCGGTGACGGTCGATCTCGACGACCTGAAGAAAGAACTCAAGAAATACCTTGAGAACTACAACAAGGAGAGCGAGGACAAGTTCCCGAAAAAATTGCCCGAGATCGAGCTGAAGAACCTGCGCGTCGTCGCTTTCCTTCAGAGCGACAAGACCCAGGAGGTAATGCAGGCGATGCAGGTCGATGTGAAGGCCGAGAAGTAACGCGCCGGCGCTTGCCGTTTCGCGCTCGCCGTGTCCGGCCGGACGCGGCGAGCGCGAAACGCAAACCGGTTCCCCCGCTTTCCCTCCTTGCCCCCCTTGTGCCCCTGCGGGCACCTCGCCTTGCTTCTTTCCGTCGGACCTGCCACAATTCCGCCCCGCGTGAGGGGGCGACGGCGCCCCGGATCGCCACAACCCAATCAGGGAGGAGCGGGGCGGTCATGGCTCGCATCGTGCGCTGGGCCCTCGTAACGGCGATCATCGTCCTGGTGGCGGTGCTGCCGTTCGTGCATTTCCGCTACGTCTACGCGCACGGCAAGCGCCTGCGCGAGGTCGAGCCGGGCCGCGTCTACCGCAGCGGGCAGCTGAACGCCGACGGCCTCCGCGCCGCCCGCGATCAGTACGCCCTCCGCACCGTCATCTGCTTGCGCGACGACGACCCCGACCCCGACGTGGACCTCGGCTTCCTCCCCGGCAGCGGCACCGTCAAGGAGAGCGAGCTGTGCCGCCAACTGGACCTGCGCTTCGTCTTCATCGCGCCGGACCTGGTTTCGCGCCGCCAGGTGCCGGGCCGGCGCCCCGAGGCGATCGAGCGCTTTCTCGATGTGATGGACGACCCGGCGTCGTACCCGGTGCTGATCCACTGCAACGCGGGGCTGAACCGTACCGGCGTGCTGGTCGCGGTCTACCGCATGGAGTACCAGGGTTGGAGCCGGGCCGAGGCGTTCCGCGAGACGTCGGACAACGGCTTCGGCCGCAGCCAATGCACCGCCGCCAACGACTACATCAAGCAGTACATCCTTACCTACAAGCCGGGCCTGCGCCAGCCGGAGGCGATCCGAGAGAAGTCAGAAGACAGAAGTCAGAAGACAGAATGCGCAGGAGGCTGCCTGGCGCCCGTTCCGCCCCTCGAGGGCCGACGACAGAAGCCGGACAACGCTCGTAAACCCTTCTGACTTCTGTCTTCTGTCTTCTGACTTCTCCGGGAGGGAGCCCGTGATCAAATACATCGACTGGCTGCTGGTCAAAGGCTACTTCAAGGCGTACCTCGTCTGCCTCGTCAGCCTGCTCAGCCTGTACATCGTCATCGACATGTTCATGAACCTGGACGAGTTCACGTCGCATCACCACGGCCTGGTGCCGGTGCTCAAGCACATCGCCGGGTTCTACGGCTACCGCATCCCGAAGTTCTTCGACCAGCTGTGCGAGCCGATCGTCCTGCTGGCGGCGATGTTCACCGTGGCACTGATGCAGCGCAGCAACGAGCTGATCCCGTTGCTGTCGGCGGGCGTCTCGACGCGCCGCGTCGTGCTGCCGGTCCTCGTCAGCGCCTGGATCATGCTCAGCCTGGCCGTCGCCAACTGCGAGTTGCTCATTCCCCACATCGCCGCCAAGCTCTCGCTGGAGAGGGACGACCCGGAGGGGGGTAAGGAGCTGCAGGTCCACGGGGACTACGAACCCAACCGCATCCTCATCAACGGGGACCGTGGCCAGCGGAAAGAGATGGTTGTCAAGCCCTTCTACTGCACGATCCCCGGCAACATCGGCGGCCACCTGATCGAGATCAGCGCCGAGGAGGGGCGCTATATCCCCAGGGAGGACGACAAGCCGCTCAGCGGCGGCTGGCTGCTCACCAAGGCGACGCCGGACAAGATCGACGGCTGGGAGCGCAAGGACGTGCTGGAAACGATCGCGTCCGACCCCGGCAAGTATTTCCTGCACACGCAGAAGGTCGATTTCGACTCCCTGACGCGCCAGTCGAAGTGGTTTCAACTCGCCTCGACGGTGCGGCTGTACGAGGAGCTGCAGAGGCCGGACACGGTGCGCGTGCCGCAGATGGCCGTGCTGTTCCACATGCGGCTGACGCGGCCGGTCCTGGGCATGATCCTCGTCTTCATGGGGCTGTCAGTGATCCTGACCGACCAGAACCGCAACGTCTTCATCAGCGCCGGCCTGTGCCTGGTGCTGTGCGCCCTGTTCTTCGCCGCCATCTTCGCCTCCAAGCAGCTCGGCGATACCGACATCCTTTCGCCGGCACTGGCCGCCTGGCTGCCGGTCCTCGTTTTTGGCCCGCTCGCCTTCGTTATGTTCGACGCGGTCCACACCTGACCCCCGCGCTCGCCGTTAGAGGGGGGGGACTTATCATTACGGGATGATTGAGTTCTTCCGCGAGCCGCTGCGGCGAGTCGAGGCCGAGTCGCGCGCCTTCCTCGCCTCGGACTCGGCCCGGCGGCCGGATCGCAAGGTCATCGTCGTCCTCCTCACGGTGGCCCTCGGCCTGACGGTCCAGCACTTCGTGGCGATGGAAGAAGGCATCGAGCCGGTCGCGGAACTGCTGCGCGACCTGGGCCTGGCGGAACTCGCCGACGACTTGCACGAAACGATGTGGCTCGTCCCGGCGGCCAAGATGCACCGGCTGACGTGGTGGTCGGCCATCTCGCTGCTGGTCTACGTCGCCGTGCCGATGCTGATCGTCCGGCTCGTGTTCCGGGAGCGGCTGCGCGACTACGGGGTGAAGATGGGGGGCGTCTTCGCCGACTTCTGGGTTTACGCCCTCATGATGGCGGTCGCCTGGCCGGCGATCTACCTGGCGTCGGCCAGCTCGCGTTTCCAGACTATCTATCCGTTTTACCACCCCGGCCCGGACGAAGGGGCGTGGCCGAACCTGGTCCACTGGGAATTGCTCTACACCCTGCAATTCTTCGCCGTCGAGTTCTTCTTCCGCGGCTTCCTCGTCCACGGGCTGAAGTATCGCTTCGGTGCCTACGCCATCTTCGTGATGATGGTGCCCTACTGCATGCTCCACTTCACCAAGCCGCTGCCCGAGGCGCTGGTCTCGATCATCGGGGGGGTGGCCTTGGGGTTCATGAGCCTGCGGACGCGCTCGATCTGGATGGGGACGGCCATCCACGTGACCGTGGCGTGGTCGATGGACGCGGCGTCGCTGTGGCGGCAGGGGTTCTTCGGGTAGCCGTTTAGCGGCCGCCCTCGATTTATCGTTTCGCGAAACGATAAATCGAGGGCGGCCGCTAAACGGCAACGATTACGGCTTCTCGTCGCCCTTCTTCTCGTCGAACTGCACGTCGAGATGCATGTCGCCCCAACTTTCGGTCGGGAACAGCTTGTAGCCGCCGCGGATCTTGCCGACCAACCCTTCGAGGGTCGCCACCTTGCCGTCAATCAGGGTGGTCTTCAGCAAGGTGTAGGTCTGCTCCTCGCCGTCCTTGGTGGTGACGCGACATTCGGTGTCGTCGCCGTCGTAGCCCACTGCCACCAGGTGAGCCATCTTGCTCACGTCCAGCTTCAGCGTCTTCTTGAACGGCAGGGTGGGCAGCAGGCGCTCGCTCTTGTCGGCCAGGCGATAAAGAGGTTGCAGATCGAATACATCCTCTGAGGTCTTCTTCTTCTTGTACTCCAGGGCGATGAAGGCGGGCCGACCCTTGTCCTCGCCGCTCGGCTTGGGGGAAGGGAAGCGGATCGCGCGGACGCCCTTGGGCACGCCGGCCTGGTACTTGACGTCGGCGATTCCCGCGTCACCCTTGTCCACCTCGGCCTCGATGGTGATCGTGTTGATGCCGACGTATCCCGTGGACCCGGTCAGCTGTAGGTCGCCGTCGGCCTTCTCGCTGAGGACGATGTTCGCCGTGACGGTCTGCTTCTCGCTATCGTACTCCAGCGCTCGCAGGTGCTGCGGCAGCAGAAGCGTCAGGACGCCCTGCTTGAGAGGGGGCGACTTGTCCTCGCGGAACTCGATCGCCTCGGGACCGGCGTCGGCGGGCTTCGCCGGCTTGTCGGCCGGCTTCTCGTCCTTCTCCTTGGCCGGGGCCGCGGGCGCGAGCCAGCCGAGCGGGCGCGTGCCGGCGACGAATTTCCACGACTTGAGTTTCTGCTCCTTGCCGTTGCTGTCCACGACGACGAGTGTCGGGGCGGCGGCCGGCGGTGGGTCGGCGGCCACGACGGCGGCGCACGCGAGCAGCACGGCGGGCAACGTGTTCCAGGGCTTCATCGGTGGGATTCTCCAGGGTGGGGCACCAGTTCGGGGGCTGTCAAGTATCGTCCGGCAGCGCGGGGGCAAGATCAAGCGCAAAGCGCGCAACGGCGCGGGCGGGCAGGAAGCATTGCCTGTGGCTGTGATTCCATCTATACAAGATGTAGCGCGGGCTGTCCGCCGCGTGCCACCGAAACGAGGTCCGATCATGCGTAAGCGTCCCCTGACGAAAAAAGTGAAAAAGGCGCGCTTCAGCCGCTGCCCGAAGTGCCACAAGCAGATCCGCATCCACCAGGTGCGCTGCGTCACCTGCCACCAGAAGTTGCGCTAGGCGCCGGGACTCCGACGGCGCGCGGCCAATATCTCCCGTCCAGCATCTTGCATTGTTCCCGCTCGTCGGCAATAATCGTTACATTCCTCCGTTCCAGCGCCGAGGGCTGTCGCGATGGCCTCCCCTGACGAATCCGCGGACGACGTCTTCTGGCCGGGCGGCGGCCTGCGCCTGGAGTTGCTGAGCCCCTCGGCGGCCACCGCCCTGCGCGAGGCGATCCGCCTGGCCCGCGAGACGCGCTGGGACAGCCTGCGGAGCCCGCACGTCTTCATGGGCTTGCTCGCCGAGCCCGACGGCTGCGTCTGCGACTGGGGCACTCGCCTCCGCGCCGACCTGCCCCGGCTCCTCGACCAGTTCCAGGAATTGTTCCACCAGGACGACGGCGATCCCGAGCCGGTCCTCCTGCTGCACCGCGAGTTCCTGTCCGACAACGTGATCCGCCTGCTGCGCGAGGCCTACGGCCGTGCCCTGGAGAACCGCCGGACGCGCACCACGCCGATGGACCTGCTCATCAGCCTGCTCAGCGCCCACAACAGCATCGTCGCGGAGTGCTTCGAGCGCATCGGCATCCCCGCGACCACGCTGACGAAACTGGCCGTCATGGCGGAGCAGCAGGGCGACAACGTCGGCCGAGGCCGACGCGAAACCTGACACCCATTCCTACAGCTTTCCCAACCGTTACCTCCTGCCGCGCGCCGCGGATTCCGCGCCGCGGGGCGCCCATCGTCCCGGAGCGGGCCGTTTTTCATCAAGTACAATGAGAGTGGACAGCGAAAGGAGGCTCGCCATGAACGGAAGGCGATCGTGGTTCTGCTGCGCCCTCCCCCTGGGCGCACTTGCGCTGGCGGGTTGCCAGCACTGTTGCGGCACCCAGTCGTGCTACTCGCCCCCCCCGGCGGTGGTCCGCAGCGCGTACGTCCTGCCGGCGCATCCCTTGGCGCCCTGTCAGGCCTGTCAAGTTCCCCCCACCCCGCCCGGGGCAAATCTCAGCCCGCCCGTGGTGACTCTCAACCCGCCCGCGCCGATCAACCACGCCGGCGGCGCGTTCCAGCCGATGCCGGGCGGCCCGCTGCAACCGGCGGGGGGGCCGACCAGCGGCCCCGAGGTTAGCCTCGGCGTACCCGTCCCCATCGTCCCGGAGCGCCAGCGCGAATCGGCCCGCCCTAACGTCCCGCAATCGCCCGAGCCTCCGAAGGCTCCCCCCCTCGACAAAGGGGGCGGGCCGGACGGCGGCGAGAGGCCCCGCAGCTCGCCGGTGCTGCCGGTGGGCATTGCCAACTTCGCCGAGGCGATGCCGGGCGTGGCCTCGGGCTTGCGGCCGCTGTCCATCGACGGGGTCGATTGGCTCAAGACGAATGGCTACAAGGCCGTGTTGCTCATCCGCGCCCCGGGCGAGGTCGATGACGGTGACCGGCGCCTGATGGGACAGCGCGGCCTGAAATATCTCAGCCTGCAGCTATCGCCGAAGACCCTCATCCCCGAAGTCGTCGAGGCATTCAACAAAATCGTCGCCGACCCCGCCAACCGACCGCTGTTCGTCTACGACAAGGACGGTAGCCTGGCCGGGGCGCTGTGGTACTTACACTTCCGCACCGCCGATAAGCTGCCCGACGACGAGGCGCGGAAAAAGGCCGCGGCGCTCGGACTGAAGGAAGACACCACCGGCCCCAACGGAGACCTGTTGCTCGCGATCCAGGCGTTCGTGCGCGACAACCTGAAGCCGTAAGCTCGCCGCTTGCGGCTTGGCAGGTCGAACGTGCGAAGCCGCAAGCGGCCCCCTCGACAAGAGGCGCCCCGGCGGATGAAATAGTCTGCTGTCGCCCGCTTCCCGAGGATTCCGTCATGCCCGAGCCGCAGCCGTCCCTGGGCCAAAGTGTCCCGCTCGTCCCGCCGCTGTATCAGTCGTCGGTCTACACCCTCCCCGATCTCGACGCCCTCGACCGCATCATGAACGCCCAGGCGCCGGGCTTCATCTACGCGCGCGACGGCCACCCCAACGCCCGCCAACTCGCCGAACAGATCGCCGCCCTCGAAGGCGCCACCTGGTCCATCGTGTGCGGCTCCGGCATGGGCGCCATCAGCGCCGCCGTCCTGTCCACCGTGAGCCAGGGCGAACGCATCGTCGCCAGCAACCGCCTGTACGGCCGCACCACACAACTGTTCGTGGAGGAATTGCGGCGCTTCGGCGTCCAGACGACGCTGGTGGACACCAACGACCTCGCCGCGGTCCGCGCTGCCCTCGAGCAACCGGCGCGGCTGCTGTTCGTGGAAACGATGTCCAACCCGCTGCTGCGCGTGGTCGATCTGGAAGCGCTGGCGGAACTGGCCAAGGAGCGCGAGTGCCGGCTGGTGGTGGACAACACCTTCGCCACGCCGGTCCTGTGCCGGCCGCTCGACTACGGAGCCGACTCGGTCATGGAGAGCCTGACGAAGATGATCGGCGGACACAGCGACGTCACCCTGGGCGCCCTTTGCGGCCGCGACGACCTGCTGCCGGAGACGACGCGCACGGTCAGCATCTTCGGCCTGGCGTCCAACCCGTTCGACTGCTGGCTGGCACAGCGCGGCCTGGCGACGCTGTCCCTGCGGATGAAGACGGCGTCGGCGAACGCGGCGGCGCTGGCCGACTGGCTCGCGGGGCAGCCCGGCGTCGCGCGCGTCGTCTACCCCGGACGCAACGACCACCCCGACCACTCCCTGGCGCAGCGCCTGCTGGCGGACGCTTACGGCAACATGCTGTGCTTCGAGTTGGAGGGCGGGCGCGAGGCAGTCAATGGCTTCATGCGCCGGGCGAAGGGAGTGCCGTTCAGCCCGTCGCTGGGCCACACGACGACGACGTGCAGCCACCCGGCGACGACGTCGCACCGCTACAGCAGCCCCGCAGAGAAGCGCCGCCAGGGAATCGGCGATGGCTTGATTCGCCTCTCGGTCGGCGTGGAGGAATTGAAGGAGATCCGGGCGGAGATGGCGAAGGGACTCTGACACGTGGATGACCTGATGATCGACACTGTCGCGATCCACTCGGCCGACCAGAGCCTATTCCTGATCGGCTACGTCCGCGACCGCCCCGTCGCCTGTGGGGCCCTGCGGCCGGGTGTTCGCTCCTTGAGGAAAGTCCGCACCAATCCAGCGTCAGCGTCCGACTGGGCCGGAGTCAACGGCCGATCGTAGTCGATCCGTTCGTCATAGCGGCCGAGAGTGTAGATGCTGTCGAGGAGTGGTTGCAGATCGAGAGTGAGGTCGGGCTCCGGGTAGAGCAGCGGCACGGGGATGGTCGGCAGACGGTGCTGAAAGTGGGCCTTCCAGACGCGGCAGTAGGGCGCGTTGAAGGCCCGGCAGACGAGCAGGGTGTACGGGCTGTCGGGCCAGTGCGTCAGCATGGGCATCTTCTGACCGCCGCGGAGCAGGTCGAGTTCGATGAAGTTGGCGCGGCCGAGCAGCATGGCCTGGCGCTTGCGCTCGTAGACCAACCAGCCTTCCGTCCCCCGTCGTTTGTTGGACGGCGACAGGATCTCGAGGCACGTCACGAGAATGCGTTCCTCGCCTTCGGCGTAAATCTCGACGAACGTCTCCTCGAACTTCTCGGCGACAAACGCCTGCATCGGCACGGACTCGGCTTCCTCGGGGGACGCCGCCACAGCCACCCCGCCTTTCTTCTTTCGCGGCTTCTTTGCGGTGGTGGGGTGGGTGACAGTCACGTCGGGCTTGGCGAGGTACTCATCCTTGCCCTCGGATTCCATCAGGACAACGTAGCTGCGGACGGCGGTATCGATGGTATAGCCGCGGGGCAAGATCTGCCCAAGGGCCACATCGATCTTGTTGATGAGCCGGTTGTGGAAGCCCTCCCACAGGCCACAAGCCTCGATGTAGGGATCTATGCCGGGGAACGGTGATTTCATGCCGGCGACTCCGCAAAGGCACGGGCGACCCACTGCGAAGCATACCGCGGACGGTAGGCGATATCCACGCCAGTTCGTGGGAACTTCCGTTCACTCCTCGGCCCAGCGCCGCAACAAGCCGCGAAGGATCAAAGGGGTTGGGAGTCGAATCGATTCGACTCCCAACCCCTTCGCCGGCCCTCGCCGGCGCTCGTCGCGTCGCGATTATTCCTCGGTGGCGCAGGCCGGCTGCAGGGCCGGGGTCTCCTCCGCGGCCTGTCCCTCCCCCGGCGCCGGCGCCTCGGCGACATGCGCCGGGGCGTTCAGTCGCACCTCGGCGTCCTGGTGCGTGCGGAAGCCGGTGCCTGCCGGGACCAGGTGGCCCAGGATCACGTTCTCCTTCAGCCCCACCAGGTAGTCCACCGGCTGCACCCAGATGATGCGCTTGCCGCCTCGGCCATCACCGCCGGGTCGCGCGGCCGCCGCGCCTCGAAGATCTCCGTGACGCGCGGCAGGCCGCCGGTGACGTCCTGTGTGCCGGCCACCTCCCGCGGCGTCTTGGCCAACAGCGAGCCGGACCTTATGCCTCATCTTACCTCGTCCTGCGCCCATTCCCGCGGGGGCCATACGGCCAGGACCAGCCCGTTCGCCGTCGCGAGTTCGCCGAACGCCTTGACCAGGTGCCGGAACGACCGACATCTCCTGAAGGTCGGTTGCATGTCAAATCAGGCGGTCAAGGCCGGCTGGTCCGCCGTTTCGTGATAAGGCGAGCGGCAGCAATTCTGCTCCCCTGCGTGCCGTACTCGCTGGTGAGGGCGGCCGGAGAGGACCGATCTGTCGGCCGCCTCGCCGTGGCCTGCGGACTTGCCCGGAAGGGGCTTTGTATCGGAGTATTGTGTCAACTCGGGGGGTGGGTGAAACAATACTCCGTTGCAGCAAGTCGTTACAAGGCCATTAGTTGCGCCGCGCGGCGCGAGTATTGTGTCACTTCCGGCGGGTGTGAGAGAATACCCCGGCAGCGGGTGCGGCACCGCCCGGCGGTGGGACAGAACTCCCTGCGGCATCTTGGACTTCCCGCAGTTTGCCCGGCTCGATCAAGTACCTGCGCATCCTGGAGAGGGCGCGCAAGACAGGCGGAAAACTGGTCTCGCGCCCGACCAGGGGGAGGCCCAGTGACGCCGGCTCCAGTGACGGCTTCAGGCCCTCGACGTTCGAGCGGAAAGTCTTGGGGCGCCGGTCGAACCAGGCGGTTACACCGCCCTCCAGATGCACGACGCACTGCTCGCGCAGAACCTCGAAGCCGTAGTTCTTCGTGGCCCGCACCTCGAAGGCGTAACGGGCCTGCTGGATCTTGCCGTTGAGGCGGCCGAGCACGGCGCCCAGGCCCAGGTTTGGAGGATAGCTCCTTCCCGAGGTGCAGTTCCGCCCGACGGCGATCCCGCCCCGGCGGTCGAAAACCGACTGGAGCGACGAGGACATCGCCTCGGGCAGGAAATCGAGGGCGTCGCGGAAGTTGCTCTTGCCCGAACCGTTGCGGCCGACCAGGAACGTGGGATTGTCGAAGGTGACGGTTGCCGCCGGGATGCTACGGAAGCGTTTGAGGATCAAGGATCGCAAGATTGGGTCCATGTGCGCTACCTTGGACAGGGAAACGCAGATATTTTACGCTCCTTGCATGAGAAATGTAGACTGTCCCCTTTTGATTCACGGCAGCAGGATCAGCAGCGTGAGCGCAAGGGAGAGGGCGAGGGGCTGGCGGCGTTTCGGGGCGCCTGCACCGAGTGTGTCCATACGTCAGTGCCTCGTCATACGGCCGGAGCGTCTCCTCGGGCCTCACGGCAGGGAAGTCTATCCGCGCCGCGGAAGGATGGGGAACGGCCGAGGTGAAATCGTGAGGATTCGGCGCGGAAGCTGCGGCAACTTTGCGGGGGAGGCGCAGAGAAGCGGCGGCCACGCCTGGGGAGAACCTGGCGTGGCGGCCGGCAGGGTCGTTGCGGCTTCACCCGTTGCTCGCTTGGCGCTCGCGTCACCTCGCGGGGGTGAGGTGAGCGCCAAACGAGAAACGGGGCGGCCGGGACGTCGGACAGGATTGAGTCTGACGTGAAGCGCTCGAGCGGGTAAACTTCGGGTTGGGGGAGGCATCGCGACGGCCCGGCGCCACTCCGGCCGCGCCGGCGTTCCTTCGCCTCGGCGGGTGTGCGAGGAGCGTTTTCGTTTCACGGCCGGTGAAACGAATCGCGTTTCCCGAAGTCTTTGTCCCTCCACGCCTTGCGCCGCCGACAACCCATTCGTTTCACGCCTTTGATAGACACACTTCGGGGGGGGCCATGAAACGATTCGGCAGGGAGGAAATTCGGCCGCGTCGATGGGCGCTGTGAACCTCCAGTTCAACCGGGCAGAGGCCCCGCCCTACTGTCACCCGGGTTTGAACCCGGCCGGTTCCTCTGGGACCATAACGCCGCAAGTCCTTTGATACTAGAGCCTTATATAAACTGTTACCTCGCCTTGCCCCTGCGACCGCGCCCACATTTTTCGCACTTTTCCGGTATGTCAATGGCAAGGATCCTTGAGCAGTCACAGGCATCGCGGATCGTTCCAGCTGGCTCCATCTCATGTACTCCCAAAACCGTAGGCAGAAGGGTCAAGGGGTCGGGAGTCGAATCGATGCGACTCCCGACCCCTTGCGTCGAGCCTGTTCACCCCTCTTCGTCGGGTGTAAATCGCTCATGCAACGCCAGGAGCAGGTCGTAATCCCCATTGTCGGCTGCTTTGATCGCCTCGATGTACTCACTCCTTACCGGCGACTCTTCGCTCAGGGCCGTCCCGGGCCACTCGGTGGGTTCGTGCCCGTGGAGATAGAGCCAGAGGTTAGCCAGCGCCCGCGACCAGCGCCCGTTGCCGTTCTCAAACGGGTGGATGTGGACGGCTTGATGGTGCAGCATGGCCGCCTGTTGGAGCAACGGCTCGTTCGCCCAGTAGGGTAGGTCTTGGCTCAACCCGTAGAGCCTCTCCTCGATAAACCGTGGCTCGATGCCGATATTGGTCACGGACGTGCGCAGTCGGCCCGCCCATCCCCACACGTCCTCGAACATCTCCCGGTGAAGCCGGAGGAACCACGCGTAGTCGAAGGGGGCCTCTTTTCGGGTGAGAGGCCCCCCAAAGTACCGGGACAGGGCCTTGGTGATGTTGGCGGCCTCGACCTTGTTGAGTTGGCTCCGGTAGACAATGCCCTTGACCTTCAGCTCAGAGAAGTCTGTGATGGGCGTTTCGCCCGGGATCGGCTTGAAGACCGGCATTGTTTCATCCACACTTGCTTCCGAGGTTTCGCCCGAATTTCCCTGGCGGCTGTCTCAACAAGCTGGTCGAGATGCTTCGGGTCGGTAATGCCCTGCGACTCCAGAGCCATCGTCCCTTGCACCATGCGCACGATTTTTTTCGCCCGCTTCTGGACCTCTTCCTCGATCAGCTTTTCCGGGTCCTGGATGCTAACCTCTACTACAGCCCCCAACACACGGGCAATTGCCAAGACGCTTTCCAGGCTGGCCGAAGTCTTCCGCTCCTGGAGAATGCGGCAGACAGTCGCCCTGGACACCTGGGCCAGCTGTGCCAACACTTGCAAAGGCATCTTCAACGCTCGCCGCTGCTTATCGAGGGCCTCCAGCCAATCGTGTATGTTTGTCACCTGCATGGCCCACCTCTTTCTCTTTCAAGATGGTATCGTCCGCGAGAAGCGAAGTCAACGGAAAAATCTCACGAATGAGACGTTTCCCACCCGCGCAGACAAGGCGAACTTGTCGATGACAGGGATGTCGTGGGACGAAACGACGACGAGGCGTCGTCGCTTCCGCGGCGTCGCCCCCGCGGCCGAACAACGTCGGCTCCTCCGGCGGGGCGGCAACCATGCAGACGGGAAATCAACGGGGTCGGGCGTCGAATCGATTCGACGCCCGACCCCTTCGCGGCGCTCGCGGGTTACGCCTACTCCTCGGTGGCGCCGGCCGGCTGTAGGGCCGGGGTCTCCTCCGCGGTCTGACCGTCGCCCGTCACCGGGGCGGCGGCGGCGGCGGCGTGCGCCGGGGCGTTGAGGCGCACCTCGGCGTCCTGGTGCGTACGGAACCCGGTGCCCGCCGGAACCAGGTGGCCCAGGATCACGTTCTCCTTCAGGCCCACCAGGTAGTCCACCTTGCCGGCCAGCGCCGCTTCCGTCAGCACCTTCGTCGTCTCCTGGAACGACGCTGCGCTGATGAAGCTGTCCGACTGCACCGCCGCCTTGGTGATGCCCAGCAGTTGCGTCGAGCGCGTCGCCGGCGTCGGCGGCACGAACGTCGGCAACTCCCGACCCTCCGCCTCCAGCCGCGCCCGCTCCTCCTCGAACGCCTCCTTGCTGACGATCTTGCCCGCCTCGAACTTCGAGGAGCCGGCCTCCTTGATCTTGACGCAGTCCTTGAGCCGGTCGTTGACCGCCTGGAAGGCGAACTTGTCGATGACGATGCCCGGCAACAGGCCGGTGTCGCCCGTCGTCTCCACCTTCACCTTGCGCAGCATCTGCGACACGATGATCTCGATGTGCTTGTCGTCGATGTCCACGCGCTGGCTGCGGTAGACCGACTGCACCTCGCGCACCAGGTACTCCTGCACCTTGTCCACGCCCGAGATACGCAGGATGTCGTGCGGCACCAGCGGGCCGATGACCAGCGAGTCGCCCTCCTTGACGTAGTCGCCGGTGTGGACGCGCAGGTGCTTGCCGTGCGGCACCTGGTGCTCGCGCTCCTCGCCGATCGACTTGCCGGCGTCGTCCACCGGCTGCACCCAGATGATGCGCTTGCCGCGCTTCTTCTCGCCCAGGCGGACGATGCCGGCCACCTCGGCCATCACGGCCGGGTCGCGCGGCCGCCGCGCCTCGAAGATCTCCGTCACGCGCGGCAGGCCGCCGGTGATGTCCTGCGTGCCGGCCACCTCCCGCGGCGTCTTGGCCAACAGCGAGCCGGCCAGCACCTGCTGCCCCGGCCGCACCTCCAGGTGCGCCTTCTCCGGCATGTAGTGGAAGGCCAGCGCCTGACCGCGGTCGTCCTCGATGATGATCTGCGGGTGCAGGTCGCCCTTGTGCTCCATGATGACGAAGCGCTCGGCCCCCGAGACGTCCTTCTCGCGCCGCAGCGTCTCACCCTCCACGATGTCGTCGAAGCGGATGCGGCCGCCCACGTCCGCCAGGATCGGCGTCATGTGCGGGTCCCACTTGCACAGCACCTGCGCGGGCTGTACCTGCTGGCCCTCCTCGACCAGCAGCACCGAGCCGTTGGGCACCGAGTAGTCTTCCAGGGTGATGCCCTTGGGACCCAGGACGTGGACCAGGCCGTTGCGGGCCAGGGCGATGCGCTCGCCCTTCTCGTTGGTCACGGCGTTGAGGCGCTCGAACTTGACCGTGCCCGCCCGCTTGGCCTTGACCTCGCTCTCCTCGACCGAGCGCTTGGCCACGCCGCCGATGTGGAAAGTCCGCATCGTCAGCTGCGTGCCGGGCTCGCCGATCGACTGGGCGGCGATGATGCCGACGGCCATGCCTTCCTCGACGAGGTTGCCGGTGGCCAGGTCCATACCGTAGCACGACCGGCAGACGCCCAGCGGCGCCCCGCAGGTCATCGGGCTGCGCACCAGGATCTTGTCCAGGCCCAGCGCCTCGATCTTGCGCGCCTGCTCCCAGGAGATCATCTCGTTTTCCTTGACGATCCCCTCGCCGGTGATGGTGGTGATCGGGCTGCGCGAGACCCGGCCGCGGATCGACTCCGACAGCGAGCGCTCGATCTCCTCGCCCTTGTACACCACCCCCTTGGGCACCCCCTGCGTGCTACCGCAGTCGTGCATGGTGATGACGACGTTCTGGGCCACGTCGGCCAGCTTGCGCGTCAGGTAGCCGGAGTCGGCCGTCTTCAGGGCCGTGTCGGCCAACCCCTTGCGGGCGCCGTGCGTGGAGCTGAAGTACTCCAGCACACTGAGGCCCTCGCGGAAGTTCGCCTTGATCGGCGTCTCGATGATCTGACCCGAAGGCTTGGCCATCAGGCCGCGCATGCCGGCCAGCTGGCGGATCTGCTCGACGCCGCCGCGCGCCCCGGAGATGGCCATCAGGAAGATGGGGTTCAGGTGCGGCACCACCCGCCCCTTGTCGTCGGGCCGGCGGTCGTGCGCCAGGTCGTACATCATCGTCTTGGTGATCTCGTCGCGCGCGTGCGTCCAGTAGTCGATCACCTTGTTGTAGCGCTCGACGTCGGTGATGATGCCCTTCTGGTACTGCCTTTGGACCTTATCGACCTCCTTCTCGGTCTCCTTGAGCAGGTGCTCCTTGTTGCTCGGCGTGCGCAGGTCGTCGGTGGCGAACGACAGGCCGGAGCGCGTCGATTCGCGGAAGCCGGTCTCCTTCATGCGGTCCAACAGCTCGATCGTCTCGCGGCGGCCCAGCAGCTGGTAGCAGTCGGCGATGATGCGTGCCAGCTGCTTCGACGACAGGGCCAGGTCGTAGAACGCCATCTTCGAGTTGAGGATGTCGTTGAACAGCACCCGGCCGACCGTGGTGCTGACCAGGCCGTTGGGCGTGCGCGGGACGTCCTCGGTCTTGGTCTTGTCCAGGACCTTGATTTCGCTGAAGACGCGCTTCTCGATCGGCAGGCGCACCTGGACGCGGGCGTGGACGCCGACCTTCTTCTGGGCGAAGGCGAAGAAGAGTTCCTCCGGGTCCGCGAAGACCATGCCGTCGCCGGCCTCGATCGCCTCACCCGGCTCGCCGCGGGAGGCCGTCAGGTAGTAGCAGCCCATGACGATGTCCTGACTCGGCGAGATGATCGGCTGGCCGTTGGCCGGGCTGAAGATGTTGTTGGTGGACATCATCAGGATGCTCGCCTCCACCTGCGCCTCGATCGACAGCGGCAGGTGGACGGCCATCTGGTCGCCGTCGAAGTCGGCGTTGAAGCCCTTGCACACCAGCGGGTGGATGCGGATGGCGTTGCCCTCGATCAGCACCGGCTCGAACGCCTGGATGCCCATGCGGTGCAGCGTCGGCGCCCGGTTGAGCAGCACCGGGTGGTTCTTGATGACCTCCTCGAGGATGTCCCAGACCTGGTCGTCCTTGCGCTCGAGCATCTTCTTGGCCGACTTGATGGTGTCGGCGTGCCCCAGTTCCTTGAGGCGGCGGATGATGAACGGCTGGAACAGTTCCAGGGCGATCTTCTTGGGCAGACCGCACTGGTGCAGCTTCAGCTCGGGGCCGACGACGATCACCGAGCGCGCCGAGTAGTCCACGCGCTTGCCCAGCAGGTTCTCGCGGAAGCGGCCCTGCTTGCCCTTGATCATGTCGGTCAGCGACTTCAGCGGGCGGTTGCTGCTGCCGAGCACCGGGCGCTTGCAGCGGTTGTTGTCGAAGAGGGCATCGACCGACTGCTGCAGCATGCGCTTTTCGTTGCGGATGATGACTTCGGGGGCGTTGAGGTCCACCAGCTTCTTGAGGCGGTTGTTGCGGTTGATGATGCGGCGGTACAGGTCGTTGAGGTCGCTGGTGGCGAAGTTGCCGCTGTCCAGCAGCACCAGCGGCCGCAGGTCGGGCGGGATGACCGGGATGCACTCCAGGACCATCCACTCCGGCTTGTTCTGCGGGCCGCCGAGGCCGGAGTCGCGGAGCGACTCCACCACCTTGAGGCGCTTGACCAGGTCGCGCATCTTCTGCTTGGACGACTTGCCGCCGGTCGCTTCCTTGTGCATCTCGGCGGCGAGCGCCTCGCGCAGCTCGCGCGACAGAGTCACAAGATCGAGCTTCTCCAGGAGCTTCTTGACGGCCTCGGCGCCCATCTCGGCGACGAAGCCATCGCCGAGCGTCTCGCGGGCGCGGCGGAACTCGTC
>Ga0116223_10000359_pt1 | contig 58609 bp, 47 predicted proteins | sample Sb_taG_3_FD_90092 | JGI IMG/M metagenome (GOLD analysis project Ga0116223, IMG submission 90092) | Peat soil microbial communities from Weissenstadt, Germany - Sb_50d_a_PC metaG | ecosystem: Environmental > Terrestrial > Soil > Wetlands > Peat | place: Germany: Weissenstadt | collected 2010-09-21 | reverse complement strand
GTCGCGATCGCATAATGATTGAGCAGCTTCTGCGTCTGCCGCGTGTCTTCGCAGGCGATCACGTCCACTTCCTTGAGCACACGCAGCGCCCGCAGCGTGATGTCCTCCAGATTCCCGATCGGCGTGCCGACCAGATAAAGCGCAGGTCCGGCCGAAACGGCAGCGTGCTGTTCCGCATCCTTCATGGCCGGAGTCTACCACCGCGGGAGAAATTGCAGATTTCGGATTGCAGATGTAGATTTGAAGCTGGGAACGGTTCCACCGTCCGGAATCTGCAATCTTCAATCTGAAATCTGGAATCCCCCATGACCGCCAAAGACTTCCGCCAAATCGCTCTGTCCCTGCCTGAAACCGAAGAGCACGAACACATGGACCACCCCGATTTCCGCGTCGCGGGAAAAGTCTTTGCCACGCTCGGCTATCCTGACAAGTCCCACGGCATGGTCAAGCTTTCGCCCGAGCAGCAGCACTACTTCTCGAAGGACTATCCCGATGTGTTCATCCCGGTGAAAGGCGCCTGGGGACGCCGCGGCGCAACCAGCGTCCATCTCAAAGCCGCCAAGAAAGATGTGGGTCGCAAAGCCATCGAAGCCGCCTGGTGCAACACCGCCCCGAAGCGGCTCCTGGACTGACAGGCGTCAGCCCGGCCGGCCGTGCATCCTACCGTGATCTGGTCCCTGCACAACCGTAACCTCCCCGTGAGCCGGATTTCGCATCACAATGTGGATGATGCGGAGTCCCGCAAAATCCCTGCTCGCGGCCCTGCTTTGTGGGCTTGCTCTTTGTGTCTGCTCTGCGCAGCAGGCGCCTCGCCAGACCGGGACTTCAAGTACCTCGCGGCAGAGCGCGAGTGGGAACCGTGGTCGAAAGACGAATCGGACACTGACTCCAGACGATGGTCTGGCTGTGATCTCTGCGGCGCTCGATTCCAAAGTGCGCCGCTATTCAGGACACGACTGTTCTCACCTGGTTCATGCGATTTACGAACGCGCCGGCTTTCCCTATGCCTACGCCAGCTCCGACGACCTCTATGTCGGGCTCGAGGGGTTTCAACGGGTGGCGCAGCCTCAGCCGGGCGACTTGATCGTGTGGCGCGGCCATGTGGGAATTGTTGTCAGACCGTCACGGCACGTCTTTTTCAGCTTCATGAGCGCAGGGCCGGGCACGGACGACTACACAGCTCCATATTGGACGGGTCGAGGACACGCCCGCTTCTATCGCTACGTGAAGAATGATCCTTGCCCGGGATGTATGCAGGTGAGTGCGGTCCGGCGAACTCGTGCGGGCAAATAGGACGGAGACTGGCGCTAGAGTGTACGAGCCTGTTAACAGCAGTTACTTCCGGTTTGCCCGTTATTCCCCCGCAACCTGAGATCACGAAATCTCCGAGTTTGTTGGGTCCGGCTCGACTCCTTCCGCAGCGTCTAACACCGCTAAACATGACGACATCGTTGTCGCTGTGCGAGCGTGAGTGATGGCGAATTTCTTGCCATCGCGTGACTGTCCGTTGGCCGCCACGGCCGTGATTGCGTTCCTGTTAAGCATTAGGTCGATAACCGCGTCGCGACTCTCTCCCCCCGGAACCGAGGCAAGACCGCAAGATGCAGGAAAGCGTCGGCTCCGCTCGGGACAAGCTGCATGCCACCGCTCAGAATTCGAAGCGCAAAGCAAACTGCATGAACCGCGGCGTGGTTAGCGTCGAATGATATCTGCCGAACTGTGTCGGGTCGTAGGAGAGCGAGGGTTGCGCGGCGCGCACGTCGTAGCGCACCGAATTGGTTGCGTTGAACGCCTGCCAACTGAACTCCACACGCCTCTGTTCGCCCAGAGACCAATTCTTGCTCACGCCGGTATCGATGTTGAACATGCCCTCGCCGATGACGTTGTTGCGGGCTCCGGATTCGCCCGGCCACTCCGGCCGGAACGCCGCCTCGGCTGCGGTCGGATCGGCGAAGATGTCGGGACCGCCCACACCATTCACAACCACGTTTTTGGGGTTCGACGCCACCGGAGGCGTCCCGTTCGGCTCGGCATCGCCCTCGATGTTCCAGTTGGTGGCCCAGGTGAAACCGTTGTTGATCGTGATCGGGAAACCGGTGGTCCAGCGGAATATGCCGGAGACGTGCCATCCGCCTATTAAGGCGTCGAGCGCTGAACTGGCGTTTCCGGCGTACCTCTGGTGTTTGCCGAAAGGAAGAAGATAGACGAGGTTGGCGTTGATCTGGTGGTAGGCATTGAAGTCGGAGAGCCCGCGCAGCGACAGCGGATCATAGGAATTGATGACAATTCCGCCACCGTTCAGATCGTTGCCCGTTCCTCCAGTTCCTTCATAAGGGCCCACCCGTTCGGCTGCCGATGCCTCGTCGAACGATTTCGACCACGTGTAGTTGAACTGTCCCTGCAGGTTAGACAATCGGACATTGTAGGACACCTGCAATGCGTTGTAGGCGGAAGTGCCGATGTTGCGCCACGAGTACAGCGAACTGAACTGATCGTGGTAGAACGCATACGGGCCGAACTTGCTGTTCGGTAGCGCTGGGTTTAAGCCGCTGATCGCTGCTGGCAAATCCATTTTGAACAGGGCGAAGGTTTCGTTATGCGCGTAACAGTTCCAGATTTCGTATATGTTTTGCGTTGCCGTCGGATTCGCGGGGAGGTTGCCGGGGGCGCAATTGAGCGGTGCGCTACCTGGAGGGGTACCTTGCTGGCCGAGGGCGTTCTGCGGCCCCGCCCCAGCCCAAGCGGGAAAGATATTCTCAAAGAACGGTATGGGCTGAATCTGATTGACATCCGTGCCGATGGTGCCGTTGGATTGCTTGGCTGCTGCGTTCTTGGAGAGCATGGTGGCTGCCTGAAAATACGTCATGCCGCTGGTGGAATCCTTCAAATTCGTAGGCATCGCCAGATCGACCTGCAAGGGCAGACGGCGGCCAATACTGCCTACGTAGGCCACCTGAAGCGATGATCGCGACGTGAGTTGGCGTGAGAACGAGAGATTGAACATGTGTGAGTAAGGGGTCTTTACACTTTGGTCGAGACCCCAGTTGATGGCAAATGCGGTATTGCCGGGAGTATAGGGAAAACCGCCCGTCGGCGGAGGGCCAAACAGACAGCCGGGACCATTGATAGACGGGCACGGAGGAGGCAAGCAGGACTGGCCGGACGATCCCGGAACTAGGCAGGTAAAGCGTGGTGCATTCCCAGGCGACACGACACCGGCAGGATTTCCGAGATCGGTGGAGAGGCCGAAAGAACCGTGCTGGTCAAAGCTGTTCACGATGGGAATGCCAAAGTGGTCGTACACAATGCTGTAGCCGCCACGGATGGAGAACTGATCTTTCTTCCCCAGAACTTTTGAGACCCAGCCTTCGCCGGTATCCGGAGCCCACGCCACCGCAATGCGCGGTGAAAAATTCTTGTGATCCCAGTTCCACAAGCCGGGACCGTGATTGGCAGGTCCACCAAGGACAAAAGAAATCTCCCCGGCGCTGTTCGCTGGCTGGCCTTGCGCGGCTAACTGGGCGGAATGGTTGAACCAGTCGGCGGCGTTTTGATTGGTACAGCCGCCGCCTGCAGCCTCGACGCATGGCGCGACCTGATATCCGTTGGTTTCATAAGGCGGCGCTTCCAGAACCCAGCGCAGGCCGTAAGTGACGGTTAACCGGGGGTTGATTCGCCACGTATCCTGCCCAAACAACTCGTAGTCATTGATCGCATAGCGGCGGTTGATGGCCTGGCCCTGGGGCAGTGCGGCGCCATTGCGGGCGAAATTGTAGATGCCGTCACCCTCGGGGAAAATCCCCATCACGATCGTCGTCGCACTGTCGTAGTTCGGACCGAAGTTCTTATCCACCATTGGATAAGGCTTAAGGGTTGCTGGATTGATGTTGTTGGACGGATCCAGTGGGCTGGGGCTGCCCGGGTAGGCGATTCCCCCAGTGTTGAGGTAGACGGCGTTGGTCTGCACGTCGGAAAACGAGTTGGCGTAGCTGTTGTGATTGTTGCGAATCAGAAATAAATCGGTGCCGAATTGCAACGTATGATTTCCCCGCGTCCAGTTCAAATTGTCGGTGAGCTGGTTGATGGGCACGGCGAAAATCGTGGGGCGAGTAAAAGGAACCAGGTTGTCTAAGCCGTTCAGAAGAACTGCGGGATCCGTAGAGGTCCCGCCGTACTTTCCTGCCTGGCGGATAAAGCCCCAGTGAAAATCATTGATCAGCCGAGGGTTGAGCAGAGACGTGAGCCCAATCGTCAAACCCTTGCTGTCGTCGAGCACATTCGTAGCTGCGGGCTTGCCGGGAAACTGTGGTTGTCCTGGCTCTTTGAAATTCTGCGTCTGTCCGCGCGCAAATAGAGTTTCCGAACCGTTCGAAGTGATGTGGTAATCGAGCCGGGTAATGTACGTGTTGTAGCTGGCGTCGGCGGGCGGAGCAAAGCGAAAACCCAGTGTGTTCGAGCCATCGCCGGCGATCTCGTTGGCGGTTGGGTACTTTTGGAGGATGCCCAGGACCGCCTGATTTACGCCGATTCCTTGCGGATCTATTCCTTTTATTTGGTTGAAATTGAGCCCATAATAGCCGGGCTGAACCGGGTAGGTTTTTCCGTCCGTACCGAGGACATTGCCCCCGGGACAGTCCGCTGTGTCCAGGCTGCCGTCCGAATTGCGTTGACATAGATACACGAGATCGCCCGCGCGCAAAGTCGGGCTCGGGACGGTACGCAATGCGCTTGTCCCCTGGGCGTCGCGCCGCCCTTCATAGTTGGCGAAAAAGAAGACCCGATTCTTCCAGATCGGTCCTCCGGCCGTGACCCCGAATACATTGCGCAAGAGCTCCGGGGCCTTGTTGGATTGGCGGTTACTTGGGACTCTTTTAAGAACGGGTCGTTAGCACTGAAGACGGTATTGCGGTTGTACTCGTAGGCCGAGCCGTGAAAGCTGTTGGTGCCACTCTTGGTCACCAGCGCGACCTGGGCGCCGCTGGAATAGCCGGAATCGGCATTGGCGTTGGCAGTGGTCACCCGGAATTCCTCGACCGAGTCGGGCGGCACATTCAACACACTGGTAAAGGCGTAACCATTGTTTTGATCGTTAACCCCAATGCCGTCGAGCGTGACGTTCGACTGGTCGCTCCGCATACCGTTGACTGCGCCGCTTCGTGTGTCTTTGTCCTGATCCAGTTGGTTCCCCAGATACGCCACCCCGGGCTGCAGGCTCAGCAGTTGAACTACGTTGCGGTCGGCGATGGGCAATTCTGCGATTTGGTTTTGCTCGAGAGTATTGCCGAGCGACGCGTCGGTGCGATTGATGAGCGGCGCCTGGCCTTCGACCGTCACCGAGGTCGCCACACCCGCAACCTGCAACCGAATGGGTATGGTGGAGGGCGTTTTGACAACGAGCGTGACGTTCGTCGCCAAATAGGGTGCAAAACCCTTCGCCTCTGCCTCCAGGCGATATTTTCCCGGAGGTACTTCCAGGAACTGGTAGAGCCCTGCCGCATTGCTTGTCGTGTTCCGCTGCAACCCTGCTGCCGCGTCCGTCAAAGTAATCTTTACCCCGGCAACACTCGCGCCAGACGGGTCAGAAACGCTGCCATTCAACTGGCTTGTTGCTTGCCCCATCGCCAACGGGGCCAAGCACGCCAACACTACGAACAACCAAGTCGCACGCCTTGCTTCCTCCGCATACCTAATGCCGATCTGAGACCAACACTCGTGCTGCCTGTTGCTCGTTTTCTGATGGATTCGCGTCATCGACATAGCCTCCAAGGAAGAAGGCGACGCCGGGCGACAACACGGGAGAAGAAATCACAAGAGTGTTCTTCTTCCGCGCCCGCTGCGCCTTTTCGATTTACTGTGCTTATTCTGGGGCAGATCAAGCCCTTCCCGTCCCGAGTGCCGCGAATTATACCTTAGGATCGGATGAAGTAGTGTTCGAAAAATTCGATCACTGAACGCTGTTCCTGGTCGAATCGGCGAAGGGCAACGCAGGATAGCGAATTGGGCGCGAAACTGTCACACCGCGAGCGCCCCTTCAACCCCAATCGAAATCCCGGAACTCGTTGTAGCTTCTCTGAAGGCTGCGAAGTCCGCTACCACGGTTGCCTCTCGTCGTTGCTGTTGCAAAATCGCCATATCACTCATTGCCCTTTTGTCACCGGACGGCGCTTGCAGCGATCCCCGGTCGAAAATTGACGCTACCCGTCCCGCACCCCTAGAATCAGTATGAAATCGAGTTGTTCCGCACAACCGTCTCACGCTCATGCCCCTTTACGAATACGAATGTAAGAAGTGCGGTCACCGCTTCGAAAAAATCCAGTTGTACTCCGCCAAGATGGTCAAGAAGTGCCCTGAATGCGGCGGCCAGGTCGAGCAGATGATCTCCGCCCCTGCCGTGCAGTTCAAGGGCTCCGGCTGGTACGTCACCGACTACGCGAAGAAGTCCTCATCCCCAGGATCCTCCGGCAGCGGCGATCCCTCGTCGAAAGAAAAGAAAGACGACACAGCGAAGTCAACTGCCGGCTCGAAAGACAGCTCATCAAAGGAAAGCTCCTCGAAAGAAACCTCGTCCAAGGAAAGCTCGTCTAAAGAAAGCTCTTCCAAGGAAACTCCGCGCAAAGGATCCGGCAGACATAAATAAAGCGGCTCCGGATTTGCGAAGCCGCCTTAAGCAACTGGCCCCTGATCCCTGACCCAGGCTACTTCAACTCCCGCTCAAAATGATCCGCGATCATCGTGAACAGATGCACGCGCGCATCTTTGCCCGCGATGCTGTGGGTCTTGTTGGGATAGATCATCAGCCGGAACTGCTTCCCCGCCTTGATCAGCGCGTCAATCATCTGAATGCTGTTCTGGAAGTGCACGTTGTCGTCGCCCGTGCCGTGCACCAGCAGCAGCGCCCCGTGCAGTTTGTCGGCCGCCTTGGTTGTGTCGGACATCTCGTACCCTTCTTTGTCGTCTTTGAGCAGGCCGAAGTAGCGCTCCATGTAAATGGAGTCGTAGTTGCGCGCATCAGTCACCGGAGCCACGGCCACACCCGCGCGAAAGCGATCCGAGTGCGTCATGGCATACAGGGTCATGGAGCCGCCGTTGGACCAGCCCCAGATGCCGATACGATCGTTATCCAGCTGCGGATATTGCGCCAGCACCTGGTCCAGGGCCGTGAGTTGATCCTTCAGCTCGACTGCCCCAAACTCATGCCGGATCGCCGCCTGGAATTTGCGGTCGCGCCCCGGTGTGCCGCGATTGTCCACGACAAAAATGGCAAAGCCCTTCCGCGCCATGATCTCGTCGAACGGATCGGGCACACGCTTTATCACTTCCTGCGCCGCCGGACCTCCATAGAGGTATACGATGAGCGGAATCTTTCCACTGGCCGGAGGATCCGGCAGCAACAGCCGTCCGTAGAGTGTTGTCCCGTCGTCCGCCTTGAACTCCAGATATTTCGGCGCCCGCAACCCGTACTCGGCGATCTCGTCGTGCGCTTCCCAAACCAGTTTGCAGGCGCCCTCGACGGCGCAGAGATAAAGAGTGGGCACCCTGTGGGGGCCAAAATACATGTGCGTGTAGTGCTTCCCGTCATCGCTGAAACTGCCGAAGTGCATTCCTTCTTCGGAAGTAAGCGCCTTGAACCCCGAGCCGTCCAACTGCACCGAGTACATGTGCAGCTGGCGTGGATCGTCCTTGTTCGCCGAGAAAAATACTGTGCCTGTAGCCTCATTGACGCCGTCAATGCCGAGCACCTCATAATCGCCCTTTTCCAGCTCGCGCTCCAGCTTCGCGTCGGCCGCCATCGGGTTCTGCTTATCGAAGCTATAGAAGTAGATGTGCGTATTGCCGTCGCGCCAGCTCCTCCAGAGAAAGCCGCCCGTGGTTTTCAGAAAAGGAATCTCAATGTGCTCAAAGTCTATCCAGGAGTCGGGCGTTGTTTCACTAAACACCATTCTCGACTTGCCGGTCTTCGCGTCAATGAAGAACAAGTCCGTCTTGTCTTGCTTCCGGTTTATCAGCGCGGCCCAAATCACCCCCTCTTTGACCCAGCCGAACCGCGGGATGTATGACTCTTCGTCGCTGGTCAGCGAGATCCAGCGAACCTTGCCTTTGTCGGCGTCAACCACGCCCAGCTTCACCACCGGATTCGGGTCGCCCACCTTGGGATATTTTTCGTTATCCACGCTGGGATGCGTCGGCGTCCAGTCGGTGATGGGATAGACGGGCACCTTGCTTTCATCCATGTGGAGAAACACAATTTCTTTGCTGTCGGGCGACCAGAAATAGTTGCTGCGCACGCCCAGCTCTTCCGCGTACACCCAGTCAATGTCGCCGTTGAACAGATCATCCTTCGTATCTTTGGTGAGCTGTTTTTCGCCCTTGCCGTTTACGGGACGCACGTACAGATTGTGCTTGCGCGTGTACGCCACGCGGCTGCCATCGGGCGAGAACTTCGGATCGCCACTCGGATCGGGCGCGGATGTGAACTGCACTCCGGTGGCTGTTCCCAGGTCGTAGAGCCAGAGCTGCCCCTGCGAGTCGAAAATCAGGTGCTTTGAGTCCGGAGCCCACACATACGCCGCCACGTGATAGCGGGTGAGCCGCTCCTTCTCCCGCTCGTTCTTTACCTTGTTGACGTCCGGCGCCAGCGATGCCAGCTTCTCCGCGCTCACCAGCACCTTCTTCTCGCCCGTGGCCGAGTCCACGTACCACAGTTCGCCCTTCTCACCCTTCTCGTCGCGCTGCACGAACGAGAGCTTGGTGCCATCCGGACTCCACTCCACGTTCTCCGGACCGCGACCCGCCAGGCCGCCCGGCTGATAGATCGCTTCAATGGTCAACGGCTTGGTGGGAGCAGTCTGCGCGCCCGCCAGGCGCGACTCAAGAACACCGAACATAAGAGCGAACAGGGCCAGGCTGGTCACAACAGGGAAATGTCTTTTCACGAAGCACCCTCACTGGGAAGAAGTAACTGAAGTAACTGCAGATTCACAAAGCACGAAGCAACGAGTGTACACCGGCCCCGCCCCACGAGGCATTCCCCACCACATGCTAGAATCAATCAGACACAATGCCGGATGCTTCCTGACATCGAAAACCTGCTGCGGCTGCAAGAAGCGGACAAGGAAATCCGCCGGCTCCAGGACGAGATCGCCGAATTCCCCAAGCGCGTCGCCATCATCGAACAGAAACTAGCCGGGACCAAAGCCCAGCTCGAAAAGGCCCAGGGCGCCATCAAGGCCGATGAAGCCGCCCGGCGCAAGTACGACACCGCCATCTCCGACCTCCGCGGCAAAATCTCCAAGTACCGCGACCAATCCCTCGACGTAAAAACCAACGAGCAATACAAGGCTCTGCTGCACGAGATTCAGTTCACGGAAAAAGAAATCGCCGCCACCGAAGACAAGATTCTCGAGCTCATGGTCAACGCCGACTCGCGCGACAAAGAGGTCAAGGCCGCGCAGGCCGAACTCAAAGCCGAAACCGCCGAGATCGAGAAAGAAAAAGAAGAAGCCCGCCGGCGCACTGCCGAAGACGAAAAGCTTCTGGCCGAGTTGCGGGCCAAGCGCGATCAGATCCGCACCGGCGTTGACGAAGATCTGCTCCGCCAGTACGAGCGCGTCGCCAAGTTCCGCGGCAGCGGCATCTCCGAAGTCCGCGATCACAAGTGCATGGCGTGCCAGGTCATGCTCCGGCCTCAGACTTACAACGAAGTGCGGTCCGGCAACAACACTGTGGTTTGCGACTCCTGCCAGCGCGTCCTGTACTTCAATCCTGCCGACGAATTAGTTGACCAGAAGCCCTCCACCACCCGCCCCAAACGCCACCGTCCCAAAATTGACGCTCCCCAGGCCTGGTATTACCGCGCGGACTTCGGGGAAACCGGCGAAGTCTTCCTCTGCCTGACCAACGCCGCAAGCCAGGCCAGCCGCCGCGTTTACGAGATTCACACCGGACGTCTCATCGGCGACATCCTCATTCGCGAAGGCGACTATCGCCAGGCTTTCCCTGAGGACATCACCGGCGCCATGCGGCTCAACGGCGCCTGGACCGAAGCGGAACTTGACGCCTGGGGCTCTGAACTTCCCATGGTCGTCCTCGACTCGCTCCAGTTCGATCTCGACGCCGCCCGCCACGAAGCCGCCTCCGGCTCCCACACCAAGCCCACCGTCCCCATAACCCCCACCGAACAAGCCGCCAGCTAACACTAGAAACGGCCCATGTGGGGACAGCCGCCTCGGCTGTCCGCGCCTGAGGTTAAGATGTCCCCATGCCCCCAACTCCCACAGCTCTCCCCAAAGTAAAGATCTCCCCCCGCGGCGCCACGCGCCTCAAAGACGGCCACGTCTGGGTCTACCGCTCCGACATCGTCTCCGCCGAAGGCGTTCCGCCCGGCTCTCTGGTCTCTGTGGCCGACCATCGCGGCAAGCCCCTCGGCACCGCCCTCTACTCCAGTTCCTCGCAGATCGCGATTCGCATGATCTCCACTGATCCAGTCGCGGATTTCCCTGCCCTGCTTCGCCAGCGCATCGCCGACGCCATCGCCTACCGCGAATCGGTCGTCCACAACACCGACGCCTACCGCCTTATCTTCAGCGAGGCCGACTTCCTCCCCGGCCTGATCGCCGACCGCTACAACGACATTCTTTCCCTCCAGATCCTCACCCAGGCCATGGATGCCGAACCCGTGCGCCAAGCCGTCATCTCGGAACTCGCCACCCGCCTGCATCCCGCCGCGATCATCGAGCGCGTGGACCCGCGCGTGCGCGAACTCGAGACCCTGCCGCCCCGCGCCTCCGGCCTGCTGCACGGAGAGAAAACTGCGACCACGTTCGCCATGAACGGCATTCAGTTCCGCTTCGACGCGTTCGAAGGGCAGAAAACCGGAGCCTTCCTCGACCAGCGCGAAAACTACGCCGCGGCCGCTCAGTACGCCCATGGCGATGCCCTCGACGTCTTCTGTTATCAGGGAGGCTTCGCCCTTCACCTCGCTCCGCGCTGCGCCCAAGTCACCGGCGTAGACAGCTCCCGCCCCGCCCTTGAAGTCGCCGACCAGAACGCCGCGCTCAATCGCCGCGACAACCAGCCTGAGATCGAATGGATCGAGGCCAACGCCTTCGACCTGCTCAAGGACTACGCTTCCACAAAACGCCAGTACGACACCATCGTCCTCGACCCGCCCACCTTCGCCAAAACCAAGCGCGATCTCGACGCCGCCCTGCGAGGCTACAAAGAACTCAACCTACGCGCCCTCAAGATGCTGCGCCCCGGCGGAATCCTCGTCACCTGCTCCTGCTCCTATCACGTAAGCCAGTCGAACTTCCTTGAAATGCTCTCCAGCAGCGCCATCGACGCCCACCGCACGCTCCGCCTGCTAGAAGTCCGCGGACAGGCCAAAGACCACCCCATCCTCCTGAATGTCCCTGAAACCGCGTACCTGAAGTGCGTCGTAGCATCAGTAAGTAATTGATACTAAATAACTTATACCTATACATTGTCATCCCGACCGGAGCCGGAGCGCCAGCGACGGCATAGTGGAGGGATCTTGGGTTCGTTCCGAATTAATGCCTCCGTACTTGACAATATTACACTCATATTTTATGCTTCTTACACGCTAATAAAGCGTCTAGAAGTGGCCGCCTATTTCCAAGGCCGGCCTCGAAATCAGAGGTTCTTCTGAACCAAACCAATCTCCGAAGGAGGATTTCACCATGACCGTATTAACCCGCTTTGAGCCGTTCCGTGAGTTAACCACCCTGCAGGACCGCATGAACCGCCTGTTCCGCGACACCTACAGTGGAGAAGGCCGGGACGAGTCTCTGACCACCTCGAGCTTTGCCCCCGCCGTTGACGTCTACGAAGACGAGCACAAGGTCACGCTGAAGATCGAAGTGCCCGGAATTGACGAGAAAGACATTGACGTCCGCGTGGAGAACAACACTCTCACCGTGCACGGCGAGCGCAAGATCGAAAAGGAAGAGAAAGAAGAGAACTACCGCCGTGTGGAGCGCCAGTACGGCAGCTTCACCCGCACCTTCACTCTGCCCACCAGCGTAGACACCGAAAAGGTTTCGGCGAACTACGACAAGGGCGTGCTGAAGATCGCTCTCCCCAAAAAGGCCGAAGCCAAGCCCAAGCAGATCAAAGTGAACATTGGCAGCGAGAAGCAGATCGAAGGCAAAGGCCCCAAAGCCGCGTAAAGCGGCAGTGCTTGTGTGGGACCGGGGCCCTGCCCCGGTCATCGAGCGCAGCTCGATGCTTTTGGCGGGAGGCGGCACGCGTGACCGCCTCCCTTGTTTTTTGAAACGAAAAATACCCTTGTCACCCTGAGCGAAGCGAAGGACCTCTGCACTTTCTCGCCCCCGGCACATTGCATACCTTCTTCGCTTCGCCCAGAATGACAAGAGGAAGAATCACAAAAGGAGAGTAGAGAATCCCCATGCCCATCCGTTGGGACAAATTCACCGTCAAAGCGCAGGAAGCAGTCCAGCGCGCGAACGAGCTCGCCTCCGAGCACGGCAATCCTGAACTGCTGCCCACGCACCTGCTCGCCGCCCTGCTCGAAGACAAGGAAGGCATTGTCCCGCCCGTGCTCGAAAAAATCGGCATCGGCCCGCAAGCGGTGCTGGCCGAGGTTTACAAAGAGCTCAAGAAACTTCCCAAAGTCTCCGGACAAGCTGCCCAGGCCACGTTGTCGAACGAAGTCAACAAGCTGCTGGAGCAGGCCTTCAAAGAGGCCTCCAATTTCAAGGACGAATACGTCTCCACCGAGCACCTGCTGCTCGCCATCACGCACCTCAAGCGCGACGCCGCTCAGCAGACGCTGGCCCGTCATGGCGCCACGTACGACGCCATTCTGAAAGCCCTCACCGTTGTCCGCGGATCGCAAAAAGTTACCGACCAGAATCCCGAAGCCAAATATCAGGCCCTCGAACGTTACGCCCGCGACCTCACCGAGCAGGCGCGCCGCGGCAAGCTCGATCCCGTCATCGGACGCAACGAAGAAATCCGCCGCGTCGTCCAGGTGCTTTCCCGCCGCACGAAAAATAATCCCGTGCTCATCGGCGAACCCGGCGTCGGAAAGACCGCCATCGTCGAAGGCCTCGCCCAGCGCATCATTTCCGGCGACGTGCCCGAAGTCCTCAAGAACAAGCGCGTGGTCGCGCTCGATCTCGGAGCGATGTTGGCCGGAGCAAAATATCGCGGTGAGTTTGAAGATCGCCTCAAAGCGGTTTTGAAGGAAATTGAAGACTCGCAGGGCCAGGTCGTCCTTTTCATTGACGAACTACACACGCTGGTCGGAGCCGGAGCCGCCGAAGGGGCCATTGACGCCTCCAACATGCTGAAGCCCGCGCTGGCTCGCGGCGAACTGCGCGCCATCGGCGCCACCACACTCAATGAATACCGCAAGTACATCGAGAAAGACGCCGCGCTCGAACGCCGTTTCCAGATTGTCTTTGTCGGCGAGCCCAATGTCGAAGACACCATCGCCATCCTTCGCGGACTGAAAGAAAAGTACGAGGTGCATCACGGTGTGCGCATCAAAGACTCGGCCATCGTCGCCGCCGCGACGCTCTCGCACCGCTACATCTCCGACCGCTTCCTGCCCGACAAAGCCATTGACTTGATTGACGAAGCTGCGGCATCGCTGCGCATCCAGATAGACTCGCTCCCGACCGACATTGACCAGCTCGAGCGCAAAGCGACGCAGCTCGAAATCGAGAAGCAGGCGCTGAAAAAGGAAGACGACACGAATTCCCGCGAGCGCCTCGCGGTGATCGAAAAAGAACTCGCCGAGATTCGCGAGAAGTCCAACACTCTCAAGGCCACCTGGAAGAAAGAAAAAGACCTCATCGCCCGCACCCGCGCCCTGAAAGAACAAATTGAGAAGCTGAAGACCGAAGAGCAAGCAGAAGAGCGCAAAGGAAACCTCCAGCGTGTCGCCGAAATCCGCTACAGCCTGATCCGCCAGGCGGAGCAGGAACTCGAAAAGCTCACCACACAAATCGAGAGCCAGGGCAAGACCCGCATGCTCAAGGAAGAAGTGGACGAAGAAGACGTGGCCAGCATCGTCTCGAAGTGGACCGGAATCCCGGTCTCAAAGATGCTGGAAGGCGAAGTCAAGAAGCTGGTGAACATGGAAGATCGCCTGCGCGTCCGCGTCATTGGCCAGGATCCGGCGCTCGAACGCGTCGCCAATGCGATTCGCCGTTCCCGCGCCGGACTCAGCGATCCCAAGCGCCCCATCGGCTCGTTCATCTTTCTCGGTCCAACCGGAGTCGGCAAAACCGAACTCGCCCGCGCGCTCGCCGAATTTCTCTTCGACGACGAACATGCGATGCTCCGCATTGATATGTCGGAATACATGGAGAAGCATTCGGTCGCCCGTCTGATCGGCGCGCCTCCCGGCTACGTCGGCTATGAAGAAGGCGGTCAGCTTACCGAACAGGTTCGCCGCCGTCCCTACGCGGTCGTGCTCTTTGACGAAATCGAGAAAGCGCATCCTGACGTCTTCAACGTGCTCCTGCAGATGATGGACGATGGCCGCCTTACCGACGGCAAAGGCCGCGTGGTGGATTTCAAGAACACGATCATCATCATGACCTCGAACCTGGGATCGAGCTTCCTGCAATCCGACCATGTGCGCACTGAGGAGGAGTTCGACAAAGCCAGCGAACAGGTTCTGAACCTGCTGCACACGCACTTCAGGCCCGAGTTTCTGAACCGCGTGGACGACATCATCGTCTTCCGCCCGCTCGGCAAAGAACAGCTGGTCAAGATCATCGAGCTGCGCCTGGAAGACGTTCGCCGCCTGCTCGCCGACCGCAAGATTTCGCTTGAATTGACCGACGCCGCCAAAGACCTGCTCTTCACCCAGGGCTACGACCCAAACTTCGGCGCGCGTCCGCTGAAGCGCTCCATCCAGAAGTTGGTGCAGGACCCGCTGGCGCTCAAGATTCTGGACGGCGAAGTCCTCCACGGTGATCACGTCATCTTGGACGCCGACAAGAAAGCCGGCAAGATGAAATTCGAAATCAGCCCGCGCGTCGGAGAAAAAGAACCAGCCAAAGCGAAGCGATGACGAAAAGCGTCACGGATCTTCACGGATACCTCTCTCAAGAATTATCCGTGCGAATCCGCGCAGATCCGTGGCAAGAAGTTGTGGCACACTAGCTGCATGCACCGGCTCACACTTGGCGATCTCGAGCTAACAATTTTCTCGGACGGGATTTACCCGCTCGACGGCGGCGCTTTTTTCGGCGTGATTCCCAAAGTGATGTGGTCGCGCAAGGTCGAGGCCGACGAACGCAACTACGTCACGGCCGGGCTTAACTCGCTTCTGATACGAACCGGCAAGCAGACCGTCCTGGTCGAAACCGGCATGGGCAACAAGCTGTCGGAACGGATGATCAAGTTCTACGGCCAGCCCGCCAAATTGCTCGACAACATGGCGGCTGCAGGCGTTGCGCCCGAAGACGTTGATATTGTCATCAACTCACATTTGCACTTTGACCATTGCGGATGGAACACGGTGCGCGATAGGAACGGCAAAATCGCCCCGACGTTTCCGCGGGCGAAATACTACGCGCCGGAAGGCGAATGGCGATACGCACGGCGGCCGAGCGAACGCGACGCCATCAGCTACATCCCGGATAACTACGATCCGCTGGTCGCGAGCGGGCAGATGACGCTGCTCAAGGGCGGCGAAGAAATCGTCCCCGGCATTTCGGTGAAGACCTTTCCCGGACACACGGCACACATGCAGGCGGTGATTGTGACGAGCGGCCTCAAAACAGCCTGCTACATTTCCGATCTGATTCCTACGAAGGCGCACATTGATGTCACCTGGGGCATGGGATTTGACCTTTATCCGCTCGACACCATCGAAAGCAAGAAGCTCTACTACGCGCAGGCGATCCCGGAGAAGTGGCTGACCGTCTTCACGCACGATCCGAAGACCCCGTGGGCGTATGTAGAGAAGGATGAGGTGGGGAAGATGTTTGCGAAAGGGCCATCAGAGAAGTCTTAGTTTACGGTCTGGCCAAGACTTGTTCCGCACGTTCGATCGCCGCTTTCTCAGCCGGGTTGCTGCCTCCCGAACTCTTCAGTTGACGGACGGCTTCCGCCAGTTGCTGGCGGAGTACGGCCTCCTTGGGACGCTCTTCCACCTGTTTAGTCAGCGCCGATACCTTCTCCAGAATCTCCGGATTCTCTTGCGTTTGCCGGCCGGGAAGACTCTTGCCCTTGGAGTTTTTCTCCACCAGCATCACAGCATCCCGGGCTTTCTTGATGATGGCCGCGTCATGCTCGCTACCGGCGCGCTCGGCAAACCGGTTCAGTTGGGCCTGCAATTCCACACTCCGAGCTTTATTCCCAGGATCATCCGGATTCTTCGCGATTTGGTCCGCAGTCGTGTCAATCTGCACCATGCCATCGTTGTACTGGATGGACTTGATACTGGGATAGGCAATCATCGCGATCGTGAGCACAAAAAACGGAAGCAGCCCGGCGTAAGACTTACCGGCGGCGAGGTTTCGGCGCAGCCCCAACAACAGCACCACAAAAAGCGCAACGCCCAGCACCAGCAGCACGAGTTCGTACCAATAGAGTCCCCCGACAGTAGGCATGCAGTCCTCCCTGCTTCGAATCGCGCACGACCGCGCGTGGATTGAATTCTTATTCTTGCGATCTGACCCAAGGGCCGGCGAACCCCAACTTAAGCGGACAGGGGGAAGAAACGATCGCCTATAGTACACCCAAGCGAACCTGCAAGCTTAAGGAAACGGTGCGGTCTTCTGTTTTCAGAACAGGGCTTGAAAGCGAGGGAAGTTTGGCCTCACACCTTAATCGCGGGCAAGAACCTGACCTGGGACTGCCGAAGGGGCGACCACGCCACATAATCTGGCTTCGAAGAATTCTTCCACCCTGCTCAGAATCTCGGGCGCGCTTTTTGATTCGTAGATGGCCTTGCGCAGCGCTGCGCCGCCGGGGACGCCGTGGGTGAACCACGACGCGAACTGCTTCATCTTGCCGGAGGCGTCGGGGAGTTCCTCCTCGATCAGCATCTGGAAATAGGTGCGGATCATCTGGTAGCGGTCGGCCTCGGTGGGGTGGGTGTAAAGCTTGGCAGTTGGCGTGGCTTCCAGCAATGGCCGTGTGGGGACAGCCGCCCCCGGCTGTCCCTCGGGCCGAAGGCCCGATTTCTCTCCCTCGAATCCCCTGCCGACATCAAACCCAGTCGAGCTCTGCTCGACCGGACAGCCAAGGGCGGCTGTCCCCACATAACCCGTACCAATTCCCGCGCAATACTGCTGAATCTGGCGGAAGATCCACGGGTTCGAAGGCGCGCTGCGGCCGATCATGACTGCGTCGCAGCCGGTTTGCGTCACCATGGCGCAGGCATCCTCCGGCGTTCTGATGTCGCCGTTGCCGATCACCGGAATCTTCACTGCATCTTTGACGGCGGCGATCCACTCCCAGCGGGCCTGGCCGCTGTAGCCCATTTCGCGGGTGCGGGCGTGCAGGGCCACGGCTGCGAGCCCGCACGATTCCGCCATGCGGGCCAGTTCGACGCAGACGATTTCCTCGTCGTTCCATCCGGCGCGGAATTTTACGGTGAAGGGAATCTTCACGGCGGCGCGCACGGCTTCGAAAATCTTGCCGATGGCGGGCAGGTCGCGCAGCAGGCCGGAGCCTCCGTTGCACTTCACGACTTTCTTCGCGGGGCAGCCCAGGTTCAGATCCACCAGATCGAAGCCGAGTCCCTCGACCATGCGCGCGGCTTCGGCCATGACGCGCGGATCGCTGCCGAAAAGTTGTGCCGAGATCGGGTGCTCGTCTTCGTAGAAATGGAGGTAGCGCTTGGCCTTCTGGTCTTTTTTTCGAAGGACCCCGTCGGCCGAGGTGAACTCGGTCATGATGAGGCCGCATCCGCCCAGGTTGCGGATGAAGCGGCGGAAGACGGTGTCGGTGACTCCGGCCATGGGAGCGAGGACCGTCGCCGGGGAGATGGTGACGGTGCCGATGGAGAGGCTGGCGGGGACTGAGCGCAGGTATGCGGGTTCGCCGGCAGGGGGTGCCGTCAGTTCGCGGGCAGGAGCGCCCGCGCCACATGGACTGCCTCCCGGGTTGTCCCAGCACTTCTTCACAGTCTCATTCTACTTCCCCCATCCAAAATAAAGCCCCCGCCGGAGCGAGGGCTGAGTCTCTGGATTGATCCGCGAGAATCCGCGCAAATCCGTGGCGAAAGAAGTTAGCTCTTCGCCGGGGTCGCGGGCGCGGCTGCGTCTTTCTTGGCGTACTTGCGGCGGAAGCGCTCCACGCGGCCGGCGGTATCCATCAGCTTCTGCTTGCCGGTAAAAAAGGGATGGCAGGCCGAGCAAATTTCGACGCTGATGTCGCCTTTATGGGTCGAGCGGGTCACAAATGCATTGCCGCACGCGCAATGCACGCGCACTTCGTTGTAAGCGGGATGAATGGCTGCCTTCATAGCAATGCTACCTCGATTCGAGTCATTAGATTCTACCGGATTGCCGCAGGATTCGGCAATGGGTTAGAGCTCTCAGCTATCAGCTCTCAGCTCTCAGCAAACGCAATAGAATGAGGCGCTTCCCCAGGCTCATGGGCTGATCGCTGACGCTGACGGGCTGAGAACTGAGAGCTGATAGCTGGCAGCTTCTTAGAACCGGAACTGGTAGCTCACCTTCACGAACAACTGCCGGCTGTCGTTGAGATAGCCCTTGGCCGTGTTGGTGATGGAACCGGGCATGGTCGGAGTCTCGGGAGCGATGTTCAGGTTTTGCAAGTCGCTGTTGTAGCCCACGTAGATCGCCGTGCCGGGATGGACCAGGTAGGTAATCAGGAAGTCGGCATTGAACTGCCGCGCGGTCGCTAAAGACGTGTAGGGCGAGTTCTCTACAGACGACGTATACGGCGATCCAGCCACCGGCGTGCCTGCCAGCAGCGCGTTGTACTGCAGAATGACGCGCAACGAAAGCTGGGGCGTGAACTGCCAGTTCCACTTGCTGCGGATGATGTGGTCGTCAAAGATCCCCCGGCCCGCCCCCGGATATTGCGCATGGGCGAAAACATAAGCGCTGTTGGTCGTTCGCAGCCGTTCGTACAGATAGGTGTTTTCTATCTTCAAGGGCGCGATGGGCCTCAGCAGCAGGAGGGCTGTCCCCGTATCTTCTCGGACTACAAACGGCTGGTTGTAGGGCGTTGGAAGCGCCGTGGGATTGGCCACGAAGTTTACGCCATCTCCCCAGTAATAGCCGGCGGCCAGCGTCGCCTTCTTGAGGTACGCCGTCTGGAATTGGGCTCCGCTGGTGTGCTCGTGATAATCCTGATTGCCCAGGCTGGTGGGCGCACAGAACAGAGAAAAACCAAGGAAGCAGAAATCGCGCGGCCGCAGCCGTTCCCGCGTCTCCTCATAGGGGCGAAGAAAAATAAGTGTTTGTCCCCGCCCCTGCACCGCCAGGTAGGTCGTGTAATCGGTATCGAGCCGGAGTCCGGTGTGGTCGAAATCGTAGCGCACGACCCCTGACGGTCCCCAATCCACAATCCACCCCTTTTTCGGACGAAATCTGTAATCCGCCTCTTGCACCGTTTCGCGGATGTCCACGCGATTGATGAAACCCGGAACGGTGAGGAAGCCGGCAGTGATGTCTTTGTAGGCCCCATCGTAGGTGAAGTGCAGCCCGTCGCGGCGCAGTTCCAGTTTCTCGGCCGGGCCGGCGTAGTAGTTGCCGTTGCCCTGATTTCCAGGACTGAACGGGTAAATATTGGCTTCGCAATTCAGGTTCAGGTAGCTGGAACTGGTGACCGCCTGGCCGTCGAGCGACCAGTTGGGATTGAACTTCACGCGCGTGTCCACGCCACCGATGCGGTTGTATTCGCCGGTGGTGGGGCACTCCCAGTCGGTGTAGAGCAGGCCGACGCTCGACTGGCGGGAGATGTCGCGGGTGACGTGCGCGATCGTGAAGTACGAGCGGACCCCGGAGAACTGGCTGGAGCAAAACGGCGACGATGCCGGCGGACAGACGTTGGGCACCGCCAGGCCCGGACTGCGATCGTCGGCCGCCATCAGCCCCACGGAGTAGGGGCCGTCCTTTCCGGTCAGCCGGATTCCGGCCGAAGGGTCGCCAATGCTGCGGGTGAAGAACAGGTCCAGCGGGGTGCGGAAGAAGTCTTCGTTCTCCAGAAAGAACGGGCGCTTTTCCGGAAAGTACACGGCGTAGCGCTGGTTGACCGTGATTTGCGGGTCTTCCGATTCGACCTGGGAAAAGTCGGGATTGGCGGTCGCGTCAATGGTGAAGTGGTCGTGGAAAACGAACTTCGCGTCCAGGCCGGGCTGGCCCTGCGCCGTCGCTTTCTGAAAATACGGATTCTCGGGATCGCGCGTGTCCAGCGCCCGGAACCCCCGCAGTAGGCCGTAGGGAATCAGTTCGATATCGCGCCCCGGCGAGATTCCTTCCAGCCCATACAGGGTCGCGGCCTGGTCGAGGTAGCCCTGCATTTTGTAGGAAATGTGCGGCCAGAACGCATCCTCGGTCTTGCGCACGATCTCACGGGACAGAATGATTCCCCACGCCTCTTGCTTGGTCGCGGGGAAGCGCAGGCTCTTGAAGGGAATCGCGACCCAAACCACGAAGCCGCGGTCGGTCACCTTGCCCCGCGAATCCCACACCGCGTCCCACGAAGTATCGTAGTGTCCGCCGCTCTGCTCCTCGCGCGAAGCCTCGGTCCAGATCGCGTCCCACTGCACACCAAGCGGCGAGGTCTGAAAGGCGTAAGCCCGGCGGCGGTCGTGAAAGGTGTCGAGGATGATCTCAATCTGGTCATCGTCGAAAATGTCTTCCCGGCGCGACATGCGGGCGCGCACGCCCCTGGGATCATCGAAGCAGACAAATACCGCGTACAGATTTTTCTGATCGTATCCCAGATAGACCTCGGTCGGCTCCGAAACGTTCTCGCCGTCGTGCGGATTGCGCTGGGTGAAGCCGGTCACCTTGGCCATCTGCTGCGCGATCTCCCCCTCGGGCTTCATGCTGAGGAAATCTTCCAGGGCGGGAGCCCGCTGCAGCCGCGGAATCGTGAGCGCCGGAGGCCCCAATTCTGCCGCCTGCGCGCCTGCATTCTGCTCGGCCGGCGCCTGGGCTGCTGAAACCTGGGCTCCCGAACTCTGGGCTACCGCCACCCACGCAGCCGTCAGCGCCAGCGCAAGCAGGATTTTCCGCAAATTTTGAACCCCGAGCCCGCGTTCCGGACGCACAAATCCTCGCGATACCTCCCGGCTTCGTCCCAAGGAGGAACCGAGCAAGATACACCACGAGCGGGCCCAATAAACGGGAAAAACAGTTTTGTGTGGTTTGCCGAACGTACAATGCCGTTGAACGGCAGGGGGCTGGGAACCTTCGCCTGGAAAGCCCAGCAGTTTGACGAAAAACTCGATCTTGGGTGGCGCAGCGCTTTCAGCGCTGCGGCAAAGCCGTCCTTTTGTATGAGGGCTTCAGCCCCTGAGGTCCCCCGGAGGGAGGTTCCCAGCAAACGGCTAGAACAGCGAACTCTGCCTGCGGCTCGGGGTAATCCCGAAATGCTCGTAGGCCAACTGCGTGGCGACGCGCCCCCGTGGAGTGCGGTTCAGGAATCCGATCTGCATCAGAAACGGCTCGTAGATTTCTTCGATCGCGTCCGGCTCCTCGGCCAACACCGCAGCGAGCGTGTTCACGCCCACCGGGCCGCCCTGATATTTCTCGATGATGGTCAGCAGCAGCCGCCGGTCCACTTCGTCGAAGCCGTACCGATCGACTTCGAGCATCTGGAGCGCCGCTTTGGCCGTGGGCTCATCAATTTTGCCCGCGCCGCGCACCTGGGCAAAGTCGCGCACCCGCCGCAGCAGGCGGTTGGCAATGCGCGGCGTGCCTCGGGACCGGCCGGCGATTTCCCTGGCCCCGGCGTCATCCACCTCGACCCCAAGAATTTCCGCCGACCTTTCCACAATCACCCGCAGATCCTCCGGCGTATAAAACTCCAGCCGCAGCACGATGCCGAAGCGCGCCCGCAGCGGCGAGGAAATCAGCCCGGCCCGCGTAGTCGCCCCGATGAAGGTGAAGGGCTTGACCTCGAGCGTATGCGTCCGCGCCGAGGGGCCCTGGCCAATAATGATGTCGAGTTTGTAATCCTCGAGTGCCGCGTAGAGCAATTCTTCGAGCACCGGCTGCAGGCGGTGAATCTCGTCCACAAAAAGCACCTGCTTGTCCTTCAGGTTCGTAATGATGGCCGTGAGGTCGCCCTTGATCTGCAGCAGGGGCGCGGCGGTCGGCTGAAAATGAACCTGCAGTTCGTTGGCAATAATGTTGGCCAGCGTCGTCTTCCCCAGACCCGGAGGCCCATAGAGCAGCACATGATCCATGGCCTCGCCGCGCGAGCGCGCCGCCTCGATGGCCACCGCCAGATTGTCTTTCACCTTCTTCTGCCCGATGAACTCCGCCAGCCGCTGCGGCCGCAGCTTCAGCTCAAACGAGGAATCGTCCTCGACCGGCGCCGCCGACACCAGCCGCTCGCGATTGGGGGTCAGGTTGGGAGTGTTCTTCGCGGTGGCCATTCGCCGGATGTTACCACGAACCACGTGGGGACAGCCGCCCTCGGCTGTCCGCCGGGCGCAGCACGGCTTACCTGCTGAGTTCCCGAAGCTGCGACAAGCATTCGCCAAAAAGTACTTGACACGTATGTAAAGCGTGCTTTACATTCTTGGATGTCAAGCATACTTGACTTGGAGGGTCTTATGGATGCTCACGAAAAACGCTACCTGAAAGAACTCGGCGGCTCAATGGCCGCCTACACCGCGATGGTAGCCGTTTCTGTATGGCTAGTGAGAAGCCACGAACACTCGCCCCTGCGCTACCTTGTTGCTGCGATGCCGCTGATCCCTTCAGCCTTTGCCGTATGGGCCACCATCCGCTTTTTCCGCGGCCTCGATGAACTGCAGCGCCGTATCCAGTTCGAAGCCATGGCCTTCAGCTTCCTGGGGACCTGCCTGATCTCGCTCAATTGGGGAGTCCTGCAGAAGGCCGGCCTGCCTCACGCCGACGTCATCTGGGTCGCGCTCCTGCTCATGGGCCTCTATGTGATCGGGATCGGCATCGCCTCGCGGAGGTACCAGTGAAGAACAGCGTGCGCGATTTGCGGGCCCAGTTCAGCTGGACCCAGGCCGACCTTGCCCAAAAACTCGGCGTCTCGCGCCAGACCGTCAATGCGATTGAAACCGAGAAGTACGATCCGAGCCTGCCCCTGGCCTTCAAGATCGCGAAGATCTTTCGCAAGCCCGTGGAGGAGATTTTCAAGGCGTAGGGAAGTTCTATAATTTGTCGATAGATAGTGAACAGGAACGATGACCAGCCGACCCAAAAAGAAACCCAAACGGATGAAGGGAAAGTTCAGGATCGACGATATCCTGAGCCGGGTTGACCGTCTGCCCGTCCTCGACCCCCGAACGACAGAGGAAATTCTCGGCTACGACGAGTGCGGCCTCCCGCAATCGACGGATATTAGACGAGTCACGGAAACCACCGCTTCGGAGACGGCATCCGCTGTCAAATATCCCGACTTCGCAGCTCGGCGGAAGAAGATTTTCGGCAACCGCGTCGGGCCGGGCGCCGACCTGCTGATAAAGGACCGAGGGCGCTACTGACCCTTCGTTTCTCCTGAAAGCCGGTGGACTCGTGTGGGGACAGCCGCCCTCGGCTGTCCGGTCGAGCGAAGCTCGACGCCCCTCTCTCTGACCTGATTGCCATGCGGTGTATCATTCCACGCATGGCAAAGCTGACAGTCCAGAAAATACGAGACTTGGCGCGAAACATAATTGCAGAGCACCCGGGCGGAATTCGATATAGCGAATTGGTGGAAGCAATATCGCAACAGTCACCGGAGACCTCCAAGAACACGATTCACGGGTCGGTGTGGAACCTAGATTCGATATTTCCTAGTGAGATAACGAAGCCTAGCCGTGGTCTTTTTACTCCCGTCCAGGGAGGAAGTGAGGCGATTGTCGTCGGGAAGACGGAGGGGGTCGCAGATACCGGAACTAAAATAAAGGAGTCCGATTTTTACGAACCATTTGCAGAGTTGCTGAAAAACGACCTCGGCGATGTGGTTGAGGTCGTTGCCCTGGGAGGTGCTGGACTGAAGTCAAAATGGGCAACACCAGACGTCATTGGTGTCTATAAGCCGCTGGCCAAGAACCACATAAAATTTGATATCGAGATTGTGTCCGCCGAAGTCAAAATCGACCAGCAAGCGCCCGTCGTCGCTTTTGGCCAAGCCGTCGCGTATAGGTTGTTTTCGAGCAAAACCTACATTGCTATGCCCAGAACGATGACGGAGGAGGACAAGGATCGGTTGGAATCGTTATGCATGCTCTTTGGAGTTGGGTTGGTGTTGTTCGACCTTAATAAGGACAATCCGAAGTTCGAGATCCAAATGCGCGCTCAACGATTTTCGCCGGATATGTTCTACGTCAACGAATTTGCCGACCGGCTAAAGTCGCACGATCCCGATATGTTTCAAAGACTGTTCGGTTAAGCCTACTCTTCCTCTTCCTTCACCTCTCCCCGCTCCGCTTTAGCCTTCTCAATGATCTTCTCCTGCTGTTGTCCCGGCACCACGTCGTAGTGATGCATTTCCATGTTGAAGCTGCCGCGGCCTTGCGTCATTGAGGTCAGCTCCACGCCGTAGGTCAGCATCTCGGCCATGGGGACTTCGGCTTTTACCACCGTGTTGCCGGCCTTGTTGTCCATGCCCTGGATGCGGCCGCGGCGGCTGTTCAGATCGCCCATGATCGAGCCGGCAAAGTCGTCGGGCACGGTGATCTCGACCGCCATAATGGGCTCGAGCAGCGTGGGCTTGGCCACTTCCATGGCTTTCTTGAACGCGATGCGGCCCGCCATCTGGAACGACATGTCGTTCGAATCTACGTCGTGATACGAACCGTCATACAGAGTCACTTTGAAATCCACCACCGGAAATCCGGCCAGATAACCGCGTGCTGCCGCATCCTTGATTCCCTTTTCGATGGCGGGAATATAGTTCTTCGGAATTGCGCCGCCAAAAATATCGTTTTCAAACTCAAACAGCCCACCCCGCGGCAGCGGCTCCATCTTGATCTTGCAATCGCCGTACTGCCCGTGCCCGCCGGTCTGCTTCTTGTGCCGGCCCTGCACGTCGGCCTTGCCGCGAATCGTCTCGCGGTAAGGCACCTTCGGCGCTTTCAAAACCACTTCCGTGTGATATCGCTTCTTCAGCTTCGCCACCACCACTTCAATGTGCTGTTGTCCCGTCCCCGCGATCAGAAACTCTTGCGTCTGCGGATCGCGGAAGAAGCGCAGCATGGCGTCTTCTTCCATGAGTTTGTGCAGCCCCGGGCCCAATTTGTCTTCATCGGCGCGGCTCTTGGGCTCGATGGCAAACGTGATCGCCGGCTCGGGCAGCTTCACCCGCGGATACTGAATCGGCGCCGCCTTGTCGCCCAGCGTGTCGCCGGTGAGCGTGTCCTTCAATTTCGCGACCGCGCCGATGTCGCCCGCGTGCACCTCGTTGATCGGGATCGCCGTTTTTCCCTGCATCACCGAAATGTGCGAGAGCTTCTCCGGGCTATTGCAGCGGAAATTCTGCACTCCGGCTTCGTTCTTCAGCACGCCGGAAAAAACTTTGAAGTAGGAAATTCGGCCCGCAAAAGCGTCCGACACGGTCTTGAACACGTACAACGAAACCGGCTCGGCGTCACTCTCATGCCGTTTAGGAGCATCGCCATTGCCGCCCGCTTCGCCCTGCACCCACTCGTGCTCGGAAGGCGCCGGCGTGTAGTCCACGATGAAATCCATAATCCGGTCGGCGCCGATGTTGCCCAGCCCCGAACTGAAGATCACCGGGAAGATCTTGTCTTCGCGGATCGCATTGTGCAACGCCGGAATCAGATCCTCTTCGCCCAGGGTTCCTGCTTCGAAAAACTTCTCCATCAGCTTGTCGTCGCCCTCGGCGACCAGCTCCACCAGCCGCTCGTGCGCTTCCTGGGCATGGTCTTTCAAATTCGCGGGAATCTCGGCCTCTTTCCCTTTGCCGTTCCCGCCGAGTTCGTAGGTGTAGGCCTTCATGCGCACCAGATCAATTACGCCCGACAAATTCTTCTCCGCGCCGATGGGCAACTCGATGGGAATCACGTCCCGGCCAAACGCGGCAATCAGCGATTCCAGCACGCGCTCCGCGTTCGCCCGATCGCGATCCATGCGGTTCACCACAATCAGCCGTGGCGTTTTGTATTCTTCGCAGTAGTTCCACACCCGCTGGGTCACCACTTCCACGCCGGCCACGCCGTCCACCACCACGATGGCCGCGTCCACCACCGGCAGGGCCATCTTGGCCTCGTGGACAAACATGCTGAACCCGGGCGTATCCAGAAGATTGATCTTGGTCCTGCCCCACTCCACCACGGCCACGCCGGTGGTAATGGACATCTGCCGGGCGATTTCCTCGTCGTCGTAATCGGTGGTCGTCGAACCGTCGTCCACGCGCCCCAGCCGCGGCGTAGCGCCCGCCGTATACAACATCGCCGACACCAGCGTGGTCTTGCCCGCGTGTCCATGCCCCACCAACGCTACATTACGGATGTTTTCTCCCGAATAGACTTTCAAGTTAGGCTCCTTGGGCAGGCGTGGGAAAGAAACGGTCCCCTCAAGAGGAGCCGAGGATTAGGACAGGAACTCGGGCCAGCCCGACGTATTCCGTTAACCCACCTGCCAAAACTCACGATGCTACCACGCGGCCAGCGAACGCCTCAACTTGGCCCCAGTCGTAGTATCATGCTCGGGCATGCTAGGGAACCGCACCAGCGAGCAGTGGATCGCGCAATACGCGAGCAGCCACCAGCACCCCGTCAATCGCGCCTGCCACACGCTCGGCATTCCGACCATTCTGGTCTCTTTGGCGGTGGCCGTCGCAGGCTTCTTCTTCCACCGCCTGTGGCTCTACGCCCTGGCACTGTTCGTCATCGGATGGATCTTCCAGTTCATCGGCCACGCCTTCGAAGGCAAGCCGCCTGAGTTCTTCAGCGACTGGCGCTTCCTGTTCGTCGGCGTCCGCTGGTGGTGGGCCAAGATCAACGGCAAGGCCTGAAACCGGGCGTCTGCAATCCATTCCTCGGTCTTAGGCGTACTCCAAACGAGCTGCGCTGGGGTTCAATTGAGGGGCGGGTGCCCCATTTCTCGCGCGCTCTTTGCGCGAGAAGTGGGGATTCCAGTACTCACTGCGGCTTGCACCCGCTGCGATTCTGTTCTAAGCTTGCCCCGCTTGGGGTTCCGCTTCACCGGAAGATCATGCATCGGCTGACCGCCAGATTCTTGCTGTTGTTCGCGCTGCTCGGAGCCTTCGTTCCGCTCGCGCTGGCGGTGACTGCGCCGTCCCCGCCTGCCTGCTGCCGACGCATGGGCCATCGCTGCCAGGGTTCCGCCGTGGCGGAATCCGACCAGCCCGCGGTGCACGGCACCGGCTGTTGCAATCATGACTGCTGCCGCGCCGTGACCACATCCCAGTGGGCAAGTCCACAGCCCTGGGCCTCTGCGGTCTTCGCCGAAGAAGTCGCCGGCAGCGTCGCCGAGCCGCACGCAACCACTCCCTCCACGCAACTCTTTGCCTCCCAATCTACCCGCGCTCCTCCGCACGTTGCCATCGCCTAGCACTGCAATCGCTTCGATCACGACCGGGAAGGGCACGACTTCAGTTCTGAGCCTGCCCTGAGGGAGCGCAGGCGCTCGAAGGGTGCCGATAATCCGGCATCACCAGGATCGGCTTTAGCCGCTGAGGGACTTTCCGGCTGGGAGTTTGTACCTTCCGGCCCCCGTCAGCTCGCAATGTGGCATTGGAGATTTCATGCGTTTCATTCGCATCACCCTGTTCGCAATTGCTCTTGCACTAGCCGTTCCCGCGGTCGCTTCGATTTTCGGCTCCGTGCGCGGCGTCATCCATGATCCGCAGCATCGCCCGGTACAGGGCGCCATGGTGATGATCCGGGCCAACGCCTCGGACTGGGCCGCCACCACTTATTCCGACGCCAACGGCAACTTTGCCTTCAACGGCATCCCACTCGGCGACTATATGGTCAGCGTGGCCGCCGTCGGGTTCGAGCAGCGGCAGCAGGACGTGGTCGTCATCTCCGGCACGCAGCCGGTGCTGCACTTTGCGCTCGCGGTTGCGGGAGCGAAGGAAACGGTCAACGTTTCCGCTGCGCCCGAGAACGCGCCTACCGATTCCTCGACTCCCACAACCCTGGTCAATCGCCTCGACGTCGCCCGCACACCCGGCGCTGCCCGCTCCAACAGCCTGGCTATGATCACCGACTTCGTGCCCGGCGCCTACTTTACTCACGACCAGCTCCACGTCCGCGGCGGGCACCAGACTTCCTGGCTCATTGACGGCGTTCCCGTGCCCAACACCAACATCGCCTCCAACGTCGGACCGCAGTTCGACCCCAAGGACATTGACTATCTCGAAGTCAGCCGCGGCAGCTACGGAGCCGAATTCGGCGATCGCACCTACGGCGTGTTCAACGTGGTTCCGCGCACCGGATTCGAACGAAATCGCGAAGCCGAACTCGTCGTTAGCGCCGGCAGTCTCTATCAGACCAACGACCAATTCTCTTTCGGCAGTCACACCCAGCGCTTTGCCTACTACGCCAGCGTCAACGGCAATCGCAGCGACCTCGGCCTGCAGCCGCCCGTGGCGCAGGTCGTTCACGACGCTGCCAACGGTTACGGAGGCTTCGGGTCACTCATTTACAATGTGGATCCCTCCGACCAGCTTCGCTTCGTCACTTCCCTGCGCCGCGATTTCTATCAGATCCCCTACGATCCCTTTCCCGGCGACGTCGAAAATAATCCGGTAACCGGTCAGTACCCTACTCTCGATCTGCGCGACACGCAGCACGAGGCTGACGCCCTGGCCAACTTCTCCTGGGTGCACACCTTCAATTCCAAAACGATGCTCACCGTCTCGCCCTTCTATCACTACAACCGCGCCAACTACGACAGCCTGGCCACCGATTACCCGAGCGCCTCGACCGACCATCGCTCTTCGTCATACGCGGGCGGCCAGCTCAGCTTCAATGCCAATGTGGCGAAAAACGATCTCCAGGCCGGCGTCTACGGTTTCCACCAGCGTAACGATGAACTTTTCTCGGTACTCTTCAACGATGGCAGCCTGCCCTCGTTCAACGATCACGAGCGGCCCTCAGGCAGCGTCGCGGCCTTCTTCCTTGACGACAAGTTCAAACCGCTGCCCTGGCTGACGCTCTCCGCCGGCCTGCGTCCCACGTACTTCTCCGGTGAAATCGTCGAAAACGCCATCAGTCCCCGCTTCGGCGCGGCCATCACCTTGCCCCGCCTGCACTGGACTTTCCGCGCGTTCTACGGCCACTACTATCAGGCGCCCCCGCTGGTCACCGTTTCCGGCCCGCTCGAGAAGTTTTGCCAGGCCGCCGACTGCGGGTTCGCTGCGCTCTACGGCGAGCGCGATGAAGAGCATCAATTCGGCGTCACCATTCCTTTTCATGGCTGGGCGCTCGACGCCGATAACTTCGTGACCCACGCGCACAATTTCTTCGACCACAACTGCATCGGCTCGGGTACGTGTTTCCCCATCACCATCGAACGCGCGCGCATCACCGGGTGGGAAGCCACTCTCCGCTCCCCGCGCATCGCCCACCGAGGACAGCTCCACCTGTCGTACTCGAATCAAGTGGCCGACGCCGGCGGAGCCATCAACGGCGGACTGACCAACCCCATCACCAACATCTGTGCGCCCGCGACCAGCGTCTGCCCGCTCGATCACGACCAGCGCAACACGCTGAATTTCGGCGGCGACGTCGCGCTCCCCTGGCGCTCCTACACCTCCACCAACATCTACTACGGCTCCGGCTTCAGCAATGCGTTTCCCGGACAGCCTTATCCGGGCGGCCATCTGCCGCCTCACACCACCTTCGACCTTTCCCTGGGCAAGGAATTCGGCGAGCGTTTCTCCGCCTCGCTCAACGCGATCAACGTCGCCAACCGCCGCGTCGAGCTCGACAATAGCCAGACCTTCGGCGGATTCCACTGGAACAATCCCCGCGAAATCTACCTCGAGTTGCGTTACCGCTTTCACTTCTGACCGCTACAATGGGAGCTTATGGATCGCCATCAAACAGTTCGTTACCCGCGAATCATCATAGTCGCCGCGCTGTTCCTCGCAACTCTCTCTGCCTGCCACCATCAGCCGGCCCAACCGGCGGCCAAGCGCTATCCCTTCAAAGGCCGCATCATCTCAATTGACTCGCAAAGCCAGTCCGCCGTCATTGACGGCGACGCCATCCCCGGCTTCATGGACGCCATGGCGATGGAGTACAAGATCAAGCCCGCCGCCACGCTGAGCCAGATCGCTGCCGGCGATTCCATCTCCGCCGATGTGGTGGTCGTGGAACCGGCCTCAAGAAGCGAGAACGCCGCTCCCGACTACTGGCTTGAGAACGTGAAGGTCACCGCCCACACCGCCCCGCCGCCGGCTGGGCCCAAGAGTTCTCTGCACATGCCAGCTCCCGGCGAAGAGGTCCCCGACTTTTCCTTCACCAATCAAAGCGGCACGCGGATTTCTCTCCGGCAATATCGCGGGAAGGTTGTGCTCGTCACTTTTGTCTACACCCGATGCCCCTTCCCCGATTTCTGCCCGCGCATGAGCGGCAACTTCGCGGAGATCAACAAACAACTCACCGCCAACCCGGCCCTCGCCGCCACGCACCTGTTAACCATCAGTTTCGACCCGGAACACGACACGCCCAAAGTCCTCCGCGACTACGGCTTCTCTGTGGCTCACACTCACGAGCCCGCGCTTTTCAATCGCTGGGAGTTTGCCGCTCCCCGCGCTGCGGATTTGCCGAAGATTGCCGACTTCTTCGCCCTGACCGCCCAACCCGAAGGCGGTCTGATCACACATAATCTCAGCACCACGGTTATCGGCCCCGACGGCAAAGTCGTGTCCTGGTATCACGGCGGCGCCTGGCAGGTTTCTGATTTAATAAAAGACGCAACCGGCGCGCTTCCGTCTAAGAGCTGAGGACCTGGGCAGCGCTCTGCTTTGGGATGGCGCAGGCTTTTTGTTTGGCTCTTGTTTTTGGGCGACCCGCGCTTTTGCTTTTGCCCTTGCTTTTGCCTTTGCTTTTGGGTGGCGCAGCGCTTCAGCGCTGCGATCACAGTTCACCGAAGAAACAGGGCTTTAGCCCCTGCGGTACATAGCCGCACAGAGGAGACTCATGAAATACCCGCTACTTATCCTGGCCCTACTCGGCATCATCGTTTCTTCGCTTGCCCTGCGCGAACATTACCGCGAGTACGGCGATTCGCCCTGCAGCATCAACGAGCACTGGGACTGCGGCGTCGTCAATCACAGCCAATACGCTATGCTGGCCGGAATCCCCGTCGCCGCCCTGGGCATTGCCGGATACATCCTGATGGCCGCCCTCGCGTTCCTGCGTTCCTACCGCCTGCTGCTGGTGCCCACGTTCGCCGGACTCGCATTCTCCCTCTATCTCGCCCACATCGAAAAGGACATCCTCGAAGTCTGGTGCATCTATTGCGTCATTTCGCTCGGCATCATTTCTCTGATGTGTCTGCTCGACCTCGGAACCGTGGTCGCCCAGTTTGTGCGCAAGCCGTCATCCACGTAGAACGGGGTGCCCCACCCTTGTCGCGCTTTGTGCCACAGGGTGGGATTTCGACTTCCCCGCTTCCGTCCCTACTTCTTCGCGCCCAGCTTGCGATTGATGTCTCCGGCAAATTCGGTGAAGAAGTTTAGCAGCGCGCCGTAAGCCGCCTGCCCCAGCATGGCCCGGCCGCCCTCGGCAAGTGCGTTGCGCGGTTGCGGCTTCCATGCGGTCGAGATGAGTCCTCCGCCAAAGGATCCCCCATAGAGCGCCCATTGGGGCTGCAGTTCGCGCTCAGTCTGATCGTAGGTCAGAAAATTCCGCAGAATGGCATGCCGCGTCCTCGGCCAGAAGCCGCTGCAGCGGCACTGATCGTAGCGTGGCTCGAGTTTCAGTGCCGCGTTTCCCAGCGCCGCCAGGCTATTGGCCGCGATGAACTGCCCTTCCCGCGACGCAAACCGCTGCCCGTACGCGCCCCAGCCGTCGTGCCACTGCGGCGGCGTCTCGCGCCACTGATCGATTCCGGCGATAAACATTCGCTTGAAATACGCGCTCGGAGTCGTCAGCGTCTGCTGCAGATAAATCTGCTGCCGCTGTTGCCCCGTAACTGTCACCAGTTCCCGGTTCCTTCCCACGTAAGGGCCGGTCAGCCAGCCGTTCTCCCAGTCCCGCACCTTGCCGAACGTCGCCTCTCCCAGCTTCTTCGTGGCCTCCGCGGCTTGAATTGTGATGTCTTTCGTCTTCTGCGCTGAGGCCTCGGCGGGATTCGAGGCGTCGTCCTTTTTATCGGCCTTCGTGGACTGCTCTGGCGGCGAGTTCTGTCGCTGCGGTGGCGGCGGACTCGGCTGGTCCTGCGCTCGGGCGCTCGCGCCGGCAACCACCACAGAACCAGCGAGCAAAAGAATGCTGAACAGTCCGCCCCACTCGCAACGCCTCATCCCCAAAACGCTCACCCTCCCGCCTGCTTCGCGGCCGTTGGTCTGCAAACCTTCAAAGTTTTTGCCCGCGTCTCCACAGCCCGCTAAACTCCATTCGATGCATTCCCTCTACAACCGCGTTGCCGGACAGGGCGTCGAACACCTCGCTGCTTACGAACTAACAAGAGTTCCGCCCGACTTTACCCTCTCTCAAACGCGTGCTTCTTCTCCAACTCTTCCACGGCCGCGCGCCGCGCATTCTCGAATCGTTCTGCCTGATTCATCAGGCCCTGCGTTGCCTCGGCCCACTCACCATCAATCCGCAGCAACCCCTGCGCCGCCACCAGCCGCGCCACCACTTCCACCAGGTGCTCCGCAGTCGTCTGCAGGTATTGGGCGTCCGCCGGATCGGCAATCCAAACTCGCGTGGCCTCACCAGTCTCGGGTGCCCCATTTCTCGCGTTCTTTGCGAGAAGTGGGGCTTTTGTTTGCCAGTACACTTTACTCTCAATAAGCTCCGCCATCCCCTCATCCGTCGCCTTGCCAAACACCCACTGCTGCCGCTTGAAATCGTAATGCCGGCTGGAGAACGGCACCGGCAACAGCTTGCCCGACTTCAAAAACTCAATCTGCCTCCGGTCCACTTCCTTGCGCAACGCGTTGATCACCGGAGCCTCCGCATCCCCGGGATCGAGCGACGGCATCACCTCGCGCACCGTCTGCGACAAATTCACCGCCACAGGAGCATGCAGCCCATCCGACCCTTCCAGGTGAATGTCCCCATGCAGCACCCAGAAATCCGCACCCGACGTGGACCGGTGAAAGGGCCACTCCAGCTTGATGGTCAGCGGCAGTCCCGTCCGCGTAACCCAAATTTTCCTGCTCGCCGACTCGCGCGCCTCGTCCAGAACCCCGCCACTACCCGGCAACTGCGTCATGTAATCCCTTTCTCAAATCAGATCGCCGGAAAATATTCTACCGGAGACGATGCTGCCGCACAGCCCATCTGATCACTAATCACTGGCCACTGACCCCTGGCCCCTGACCCCTGTTGTTCTCCACCAGCCACCCCAGCAGCCCCGGCAAACAGAATCCGATCGAGTTGAGGATGCCGTGCGTTCTCGCCATCTGCGGGATGATCATCCGAGAGGCGATCAAGGCATCGCTGCCCACAAAATCTGCCACCGCGTACGCCGAGGAAAGCACCATCCCGGCGAACACCGCTCCCGCCGCCGCTTGCAGCAGCACTCGCGCCGTCGCATCCTCCGCCCGCTTCCCGCACCAGTGCACATACGCAGCCAGGCCCGCCACGCTCACCGAGAACAGTACCGCCGCCCCCATCTTCAGCGCGGGAGAAATCACAAACCCAGCCGCCACCGCGAAAGGCAATCCAATAACCAGCCACACCAGGCGTCTTAGCCAGCGCGCATCGCCGCGCCTCGCGGCAAAGCCGAGTGTCGCCGCAGCAATCGTCGCAGTCGCAAATCCTGCATAGTGAAAGTGCACCGCCGTCAGCAGCCCGATTGGCTCCTGGATCCCCATCGGCCGCGTCCCCAGCCGCGAAGCCACCAGCCACGCCCCACCCACCGCCAGATCTATCCGCGCAATGGCCAGTGTGGCGCGGACGCCGTCCACGTCTCTCCACAGCGACGTACCCAGTCGGATCAATCCGCCCCCCGCCATCAGCCCACAAACCACCATCCACCCCAGCGCCGCCAGTCCAGCTTTCCTCCCCGGCGGAAGCCACATCGCCACCACCGCACAGAGCGCGCCCAAAGGCTGTACCCTGCAAGCCGCCTCATCGAACCAGTTCGCGCCGCCCAGTCCTCGCCCCAATTCCATCCCCAACGGGACAATCACCAGTGGCGCAAACAGAAAGATCAGCTCAATCGCGCCTAGCCGCGCCACTCCCACCCGCGCCAGCACCGCGATCCCAGCCCACACCGCCGCCCCAGCAGCAGCCCAACCCGCCGCCCAGGTTCCTTTGTCACCCGCCCCCAGAACCTTGTCATTCCGACAAATAGATCCTTTGTCATTCCGACCGACGGGAGGAATCCGCTTTTCTTCGGCCCGCTCCACCGTTGCCATCGCTCACCTCACCCCACCACCCGGGTGCCCCATTTCTCGCGCGCCTTTTGCGCGAGAAGTGGGGATGTTGACTTACCCGGCTTCCGTCACCGCACCACTCCCACCGCCGCGATTCCAAACACGACCACCAACACCATCAGCGATCCCACATACAGCGTGTCGAGCCCCCGATTCTCCCGCCGAACTTCGCGGTCGTAGTAGAACAGCTGCAGCACGATCCGCAGCAGCCAGAACCCCGCCATGAACCCGCTCAGAAATCTCCCCAATCCGCTCGCCCCCGCCAGGTCCCCGGCAAACCCAAAGCACAGCGCCGCAAACAGTCCCACCACAATCACGATGTACACCCAGTGCACATAGAAAATCTGCTGGATGAATCGCGGCACGCCCGCCAGCCGCTCCCGCACCCGCAACCGCCCCGGAAGCGGCACGTTCGCCGCGATGATCCCCACATGCACTACCCCCGCTCCCCAAATCAGTTCCTTCATCAGTTCCGTCGTCATATTCGTCCCCGATCCGTCTCCCCCACACCTGTCATCCCGACCGGAGCATCCTCGTTCGAAGAACGAGGATGCGGAGTGGAGGGACCTTGTGCTCCTCGCCCGTCGGGATCACACTTCTGTGCTCTTCAAGTAGTGCCGCGCCACTTCCGACGCATACTTTCTTCCCATGCTGTTTCCGTTTTCCCCGAGCCACTGACTCAATCGCGTTTCCCCCATCGCAGGGCCATCGCTCTCCAGCAGGCCACCCATGAGCCCCTTGTACTCTTCCCATGTAAGCACGACGTCCCGCACCAGCCACCCGGTCAGCAGCGTGGCGCAGTACGCGATGCTTGTCGGCATGCGAACCAATCGAACCGGCCGCCCGACCTGCCGGGCGACCAGCCGCACCAGTTGCTCGAAGCTGAATGACTCCGGACCAACGGCGTCCAGCACCGTGTTCCCCGGCTGCTCCACTGAGTTTGCGAGCAACCGCGCCATGTCCTCGACGTAAATCGGACGAATCCCGTAGCGTCCGTCCCCCGGTATGCCGAACACCGGAAAGTGACGCACGAACCATGCAATGTTGCTGATCAGGATGTCCTCCACCCCGAAGATCACGGTCGGCCGCAGAATCGCATACGACAGGCCCGACTCGCGCACCGCCTGCTCCACCTGGGCCTTCCCTTTGTAGTACCCGAGCGGCGAGTCAAGCGATGGGTTTGCGATGCTGACATGCACAATCCGCCGCACCCCCGCGTCCCTGGCCGCCTCAATCAGCTTGCGGCTGTTGCGCACCGCAGCCTCGAACGTCGTCCCGCCGTGCGGAAACCGCACCCAATACGTGTTAATCAATGTGGACGCACCCACCAGGCTCCGCCGCAATTCATCAGGCCGTTCCAAGTTGTAAGGGAAGATCGCGACCCGCTCGCCAAACGGATTCACCCGCTGGGTGGCCGACTTGCTGAACGGGGGCTGACTTGAGGGAGGATGTTCGGTGAGGGTGCGAATCTCGTATCCGCGTTCCAGCAGAATCCGCGTCGCGTACTTGCCCGTGTAACTGAACGCCCCGGTAATGACCACCGCCCCGCTCATCAACCCTCCCATAGCCTTGTCATGCTGAGTGAAGCCACGAGGAGCGCGAAGCGATCCTCATGGCGCAAACCTGCCCTGAGCGTGCCCGAAGGGTCGAAGCATCCCTTACCCTGTGAGCGACCTAGTATGTCTGACATGTCTGTACGAACAGAAGTTAGCAGTCAAAAAAAATTACCCCGCCTTCTTCCGCATCTTCGTTCCCATGCGCAACAATTTCCGTACCGTGCCCGTAGGCAGCCGCTTCATCTGGTCGTGCAACTCCGTCACCGCTTCGAAGAAGCCCGCCATGGCCTCCAGCCGCTCCCGCGTGTAATCGGCTCCCGGCTCCTTCGGATCCAGGTCGGCCAGGCACCGCCGCAGCATTTCCCGCGTCGGATCAATCTCCCGCCGTTTCCGCTGCTCGATCACCAGCCGGAACATCTCCCACACGTCTTTCATGGATTCATAATGTTCCCGCCGGTCGCCCAGCACGTGCACCGCTCGCACGATGCCCCAGGTCTCCAACTCGCGAATGGACGTGCTCACGTTCGACCGCGCCACGCTCAGCGTCTCGGCGATCTCCTCGGCCGGCAGCGCCCGCGGCGACAGGTACAGCAGCGCATGGATCTGCGCCACCGTCCGGTTGATCCCCCACTTCGTCCCCATCTCTCCCCAGTGCAGAATGTATTGTTTTTGCAGTCCCGTCAGTTCCGCCATATCGTTTCTTTCAGTACAAACTGAATATACAGAATAGTTCGCTCCCTGTCAAGCCCCGATATGTGGCGACAGCCGCCTCGGCTGTCCGTCGAGCGCAGCTCGACCGTCGGGCCGGGTGCCCCACCCTTCCCGCGCACTTTGCGAGAGAGCCTGCCCTGAGCGAAGCCGAAGGGGTGGGGACTTTGACTTTCCGTCCGCTACCCTGCAATCTACAATCGGAAAGCCGATGGACTCCGCCCGCATCGCCGATCTGCTCGAGCCTTTCCTTCGGTCAGCCAACACCCCAGACTCTTGTCATTCCGAACCGGGCCAAAGGCCCGGTGAGGAACCTGCTGTCCCGTCTCCGGCCAGCGACCAACGACTAACGACCATCGACCTCGACCGCATATCTACCTACATTGATCTACTCCTCCGCTGGAACGCCCGCATCAACCTGACCGCCATCCGCGACCCTGAAGCAATCGTCACCCGCCACTTCGGCGAAAGTTTCTTCGCCGCCCGGCACCTGTTCCCTGGTGGAAGAGCGGCCCTTCAGGGCCGCGTTAGGCGCGTAAATGAACCCGGGGCTTTAGCCCCTGAGGTCCTTGCCCAGGGTCAACGACCAACGGCCAACGACCGCGTCGCCGACCTCGGCTCCGGCGCCGGATTCCCCGGCCTCCCCATCAAGCTCTGGGCTCCTCACATCACCCTGACCCTGATCGAGTCAAATCAAAAGAAGGCCACCTTCCTCCGCGAAGTCACCCGCGCCCTTACATTGACGAATGTAAATATAGAAACAGCACGCGCCGAGGATCTCGCCGGAGTCTCCTTCGGTCTGGTCACCCTCCGCGCCGTCGAACGCTTCGCAGACATCCTCTCAGTCGCCGCCAGCCTGGTCGCCCCAGCCGGCCGCCTAGCCCTCCTCATCGGCTCGGCTCAGTTCGACCAGGCCCGCGCAGCGCTCCCCAAGTTCACCTGGGCCGAACGAGTACCCATCGCTCAATCCCGCTCACGAGTGTTGGCTATGGGACGTCTCTATGGCGCGGAGACGAACCCCGTAAGCTAACAAGTGGAGCGCACACCTAGTAGGAGGCTGATTCTAGTCGACACACCCGAGGAACAAACCGCAGCGGGAAAGGACAAAGTGGACCAAAGGCACGAATGTCCCGCAATCGGCCGCCGCCGATGGTCCCTTCCATAGAACCACCACAGGCTAGGGGAGCAAGTGTTGGACACGGATCGAACCAACTCCGGGCATCCGTGACAGCGCTAGGAATCTCATGTGTAACAAGTGGAGTGGGACTACTAAGATGCTGCCTCCATGGTGACTATGCGCAGGCAAAGCGGTCACCTGCCGAGGACAAAAGTGGGAAATACTTGTAATTATATCGTCTTGCAACTTGCCAGAAATTCGTGCCAGGCGCGTTTTCCACAGTGTTCCGTAAGGAACACTTAGCGGTAATTATCCCTTGCGAACGCCCGCCGAGCGGAACTCCTAGGCGCAAAATCCCAAACTGTTCTTCCAAAGTGTTCCTGGAGGAACACATCTTCAGTCTGTTCCTTTTTCGGCCTCAACTCTTGGATAGATACAAGCACAAAGTGTTCCTGCAGGAACACCGTGCTGGTTTTGCACACAGATTCACTTTCTGCACAGCAGTTCGTCGTTGCATTTGAAATGTGCGCGGCATTATGCTGCGAAATAGCTCTGGTTCTTCCTACAACTCAATGGGACGCGTAATCGCCGTTGCCAATCAGAAGGGCGGCGTGGGCAAGACCACGACTGCCATCAACCTAGCCGCGTCCTTTGCGGCTGCAGAAGTGAACACGCTGCTCGTGGACTGCGATCCGCAATCGAATGCCACGAGCGGGCTAGGGTTTGCCAAGGACCCTGACCGCATCAACTCCTACCACATGCTGATGGGCGCGGCCTCGGCCGAGGAGGCGCTGCAGACCACCGAGCTCGAGCAGCTCTGGCTGATTCCTTCGCACAAGAACCTCATTGGAGCAAACCTTGAGCTGGTGGACGCCGAGGGGCGCGAGTTTCGCATGCGCGAGGCGCTGGCGCCTCTGCGCGATCGCTTCCAGTTTATCGTGCTGGACTGCCCACCAGCGTTGGATCTGCTGACGGTGAATGCGCTGGTTGCGGCCGACGCGGTGCTCATCCCGATGCAGGGAGAGTACTTTGCGCTGGAAGGCATCAGCGAGTTGCTGGACACGATCGAGCGGATCCGCGCGGCGCTGAATCCTGAACTGGCGATCGAGGGCGTGGTGCTGACGATGTTCGATGACCGCACCAACCTGGCGCAGCAGGTGATGGCGGAACTGAAAAATTTCTTTGGGGAGAAGCTGTGCACCACGACGGTGCCGCGGAACATCCGGCTGGCGGAGGCGCCGAGCCACGGCCAGCCGGCGCTGGTGTACGATCCGCGGTCGAAGGGTGCCGAAAGTTACATACGGCTGGCGAAGGAGATTATTGAGCGGCAGCCGTCAGCGCAAGACTTAACCACCCTTCCTGCGTCAAGGCAGGCAGAGGGCACAGAGGGAAGCCAGGGGAGTCCGGTGGTGGACGAGATGGATAAGACGGCTTAGCATATTGATATATGTCGATATACTAGATTGACAATTGTCTATGTATTGGCTGGGACTTGATGATCCTTGAGAAATCCCCACTTCTCGCGCAAAGGGCGCGCGAGAAATGGGGCACCCGGCGGCGGGGTTGGTAGTGTAGGTATCCTTCGACTGCGTTGCCGTCCGCGGGGCGGACGGCAACTTCGCTCAGGATGACAAAACAGGTGAGCAGAGGACGTACCGGGAAAGATCGAGGAAAAACTGATGACGAATGCGGCGGCGGCGGAGAAGGTTGCGGGGCAGGAGAAGGGAAAAGACAAGGTGGAGAAGCGGCGGGCGCTGGGGCGGGGGTTGGAGTCGCTGTTGCCTGGGCCGCGAGTGGTGACGGGCGCGGGCAGCGGTGCTTCAGGCCAGAGCGGTGGAGCTGCAGGCAAACAGCAGGTTCCTCACTTCGTTCGGAATGACAACGCTATTTTGGGCGAGGGCGGCTCGGGATTGACGATCCGGGCGGAGGTGGAGGAGGCAGAGGTTGTCGCTGGCGCAGACCTCCAGCCATACATGCCCGAAGCTGGCGCAGTGGCAGCCGGGCTTCGCTCGGCCGGACAGGCTGTCCTCACACCCGGCTTGGGTAGTGATGGCGAGGCGCGGGCAGGAGTGCCCGCGCCACATGGGCACGAGACCATCACCATCTTTGCGCAGGCGGAGTCGCGGATACCGGGAAATCTGGTGGCGAACCTGGCGATCGCGGACATTGACAAGAATCCGTTTCAGACGCGGCATGTGTACAACGATGACGCGCTGGAGGAGTTGACGGCGTCGATCAAGGCGAATGGAGTGCTGCAGCCGATTCTGGTGCGTCCGGCGGCGGAAGACGGGCGCTACATTCTGATTCTGGGCGAGCGGCGGCTGCATGCCTCCAAGATCGCGGGGAAAGAGACGATCCCGGCGATCGTGCGGCGGGTTTCCGATCAGCAAGCGGCGGAAATGACGATCATCGAGAACCTGCAGCGCGAAGACTTGAGTCCGCTGGAGCAGGCGGAGGCGTTCCGGGTGCTGAGCGAGGAATTCAAACTGACGCAGCAACAGATTGGGGAGCGGGTGGGGCTGTCGCGGGAGTCGGTGTCGAATTACATGCGGCTTTTACGGCTGCCCCGGGTGGTGATGGAGCTGCTGGCGGAAAAAAAGCTCAAATTCAGCGAGGCGAGAGAACTGCTGAAGCTGGAGGATGATCAGAAAATCGTGCAAGCGGCGCTCTACGCGGTGAAACAGGGGCTGACCGTAGAGCAGGTAGAAAAACTGGTTCTGCGGATGAACGGGTGGCTGGACGCGGTCCCGGGGATGCCGGGGCAGGAGCGGCAGAAGAGCGGAGCGCGGTGGGTGGATCCCAATGTGCGGGCGGCGCAGCTGGAGTTGGAGCGGCTGCTGGGAGTGAAGGTGAAGATCCGCGACCGGAAGGGAAAGGGAAAGATCGTGATTGAGTATGCCAGCGTGGATGATTATGAGCGGGTGCTGGAGATGTTGAGGGGGAAGAAGTAAAGAGGGGTCAGGGGCTGGGGGTTAGGGGTCAGTTCCCAGTGGTTAGCGGTTAGTGGTCAGTGCCGCCCCCTGCGGGGCTGGGACACACATGTTGGATCACACAGTGTTGAAGTCAGTGGCGGAGCAGTTGATGAGTGGGTTGGGAGTCGTGGTGGAGGGCCGGACTGCGCGGGTGGCCCGGACCGGGTCGCGGCGGTTCCGGACGGTGCGGTTTGTGATGGGTGGGGGAGAGTATCAGGCCATTGAGCAGAATCCGGAGAAGCCCAGCCGGTGGGGAAAGCTGGCGCGGGAGGGGCATCGGGTGGTGCAGTTTCGCGATCTGGCGACCCACAAATATGTTGCGGTCGCGGTGGATGGGGAGATCAAGGAGTACGGGTGAGGGGGGAATCAAGATGGTTATAGAGTGGGAAGGCTGGGTAATCTTGGACCCTCTCCGTGGCCCAAAGAAAAAAGAAGAAAGCAGCACCAGGGGCTCTCATTGTGGGAAGCGGGTGAATGGAGGAACGGAGCTTACTGTCTTGGTTCCCTAGTTTCTCATCCGCTTTCAAGTCAACAGCAAGATCAACAACCAGAGCAGCGGGCGGGGGTGCCCGCCCCACATTGCATTTCGGGGTGGAGGCGGAGTATTGTGCTCGTTTGCCGAGAGTTGCCCACTTCCGTTTTTCCAGACTTTCTAGTTCAGACTTTTGAGGTGATTCGATGAATCGGAGCTTGCTGCGTCGGGTTCAGGTTGGCGGTCTGCTGTTTGCGGCGGTGATGGGTTTGACGGCTGCGGATACGGGGTCGCTGCCTGCCCCGCCGGTGGCTAAGAAGGCACCGCATGTGACCGAAGTCAACGGGCGCAAGCTGGTGGACAACTATTTCTGGCTGCGGGACAAGCCGAATCCGGAAGTACGGGCATATCTGGAGGCGGAGAACGTTTATACCGACGCGGTGATGAAGCCGACCGAAGCGTTCCAGAAGAAGCTGTATGACGAGATGCTGGGGCGGGTGAAGGAGACGGACGTGGAAGTGCCGTACCGCGAGGGCGACTACTTCTATTACGTGCGGACGGAGGCGGGAAAGCAGTATGGGATCCGCTGCCGGAAGAAAGCCGGTATGGATGCGCCGGAAGAGATCGTGCTGGATCAGAACGAAATGGCCAAGGGGCAGGCGTTCATGCAGATAGCGGCGTTTGCGGTGTCGCCGGACGGGAATCTGCTGGCGTATTCGTATGACAACACGGGATTCCGGCAGTACACGCTGGCGGTGAAGGATCTGCGGACGGGGAAAACGCTGGTGGATCACGCGGACCGAGTCGGGTCGGTGGTGTGGGCGAACGATAACAAGACGATTTTCTATACCCAGGAAGATGAAGTGGCGAAGCGGCAATACCGGCTGTACCGGCACACGGCCGGGACGGCAGAGCCGGATCCCGTGGTGTACGAGGAGAAGGACGAGCGGTTCGAGGTGGACGCGAGCAAGACCCGGAGCCAGACTTACATCTTCTTGATTTGCGCCAGCCATACGACGAGCGAGGCGCGGTATATTCCGGCGGACCAACCGATGGCGGAGTTCAAGGTGATGGAGCCGCGGCGGCAGGGCGTGGAGTATTATCCCGACCACAATGGGGAGTCTTTTTATATTCGGGTGAATGATACGGGGCGGAATTTCCGGCTGGTGAAAGCTCCAGTGGCGGATCCGGGGAGCAAGAACTGGCAGGAAGTGGTGGCGCACGATCCCAAGGTGATGATCACCGATACGGATTTCTTCAAGAACTATTACGTGCTGTACGAGCGGGAAGGCGGGCTGCCGCAGATTCGGGTGACGGACGTGCGGAGCGGGCAGTCACGGGGCATTGCGTTTCCGGAGCCGGCGTATGCGGATTATCCGTATGTGAACCGGGTGTATGACACGACGGAATTGCGGTATGGATATCAGTCGGCGATCACACCGGCGTCGGTATTTGCGTATGACATGGATAAAGGGACCTCGACCTTGCTGAAACAGAAGGAAGTGCCGGGAGGATATGACCGGACGAAGTACCAGGTGGAGCAGATTTATGCGACGGCGGCGGATGGAGTGAAGATTCCGGTTTCGGTGGTGTATTTGAAGGGAGCGAAGCTCGACGGGAAAGAGGCGCTGTATCTGTACGGGTATGGGTCGTATGGAGTCTCGATTGACATGTTTTTCAATTCGAACATTTTCAGCATGGTGGACCGGGGAGTGGTGGCGGCGGTGGCGCACATCCGCGGCGGGGGCGAGATGGGCAAGGCGTGGCACGATGCGGGGCGCATGATGAACAAGAGGACGACGTTCACGGATTTCATTTCGTCGGCGGAGTACTTGACGACTCACGGGTATGGGTCGAAGGACCGGCTGGTGATTGAGGGCCGGAGCGCGGGCGGGCTGCTGATGGGCGCGGTGCTGAATATGCGTCCGGATCTGTTTAAGGCAGCGCTGGTGGGCGTGCCGTTTGTGGATGTCATAAATACCGAGCTCGATGAGACCTTGCCGCTGACGGTGGGAGAGTTTGAGGAGTGGGGAAATCCGAAGGAGAAAGCGGCGTTCGATTACATGATTACGTATTCGCCTTATGACAACGTTGAGGCGAAGGCGTATCCGAATATGCTGGTGAAGACGTCGTTCAATGACAGCCAGGTGATGTATTGGGAGCCGGCGAAGTATGTGGCAAAGATGCGGGCTTTGAGAACCGACCACAATGTTTTGATCTTGAAGACGAATTTGAGTCCGGCCGGGCATGGGGGGGCGTCGGGACGGTATGACCGGTTGAAGGAAGCAGCGTTTGACTACGCTTATATTTTGGGGCAGATGGGGATTCAGAATTAGGGCTTGGCCAAGCCCCACCCTTCGACTGCGCTCAGGGCAGGCTTTCTCGCGCAAAGGACGCGCGAGAAATGGGCACCCGACCGGCAAATTCGTGCAGGTGCCTGGGATCCTTCGACTCCGTTGTCGTCCGCAAGCGCGGACGACGACTCCGCTCAGGATGACAATCCCAAAAATCTATTTAGCGAAGAAGTAGTCGAAGGACTTGACGGCGGTGAATTCGTCGTCTTTCACGTCGAAGACGGTGTAGAGCTTGGTGACGTAAAGGACGTCCTGGACCTTCTGGGTGAGATTGAGGAGCTTGAGTTCGCCGCCGGCGTTGCGGACGGTGGTGTAGCATCCGACGAGTTCTCCGACGCCGGAGCTGTCAATGTAGTCCACTCCGGCGAGGTTGAGGATGATCTTCTTCTTGCCCTCGTTGACGAGGCCGTGGACGGCGTCGCGGACGGCGTGGATTTCGTCGCCGAGGACGATGCGGCCCTCGATGTCGAGGATGGTCACGTGGGCGACTTCGCGAGTGTCAATCTTGAGGGACATGATTCGGCTCTCGCCTGTGGGCGAGGGGAATGGTAGACGGTGCGGCGGGGCAAGTCAATGGCAGCGCGGGTGCCGTGCTTAGGAGTGGGCGCCGTGGGGGCGGGCGTCGAGTTCGAGGGCGGGGAGTTGGACGCGGTCGCGGATTTCCTGGATGGGCGAGGTGATGATGGGGGTGGGGTACTCGGGGTGGCGGAATTCGAGGTGCATGCCGCGGCCGACGTACTGCAGCTTGAGCATGGAGCCTCCCCAGGTGGAACCGGCGATGGCAACCTGCACGGGCTCGGGACAGAAGCGGGGATGGCCGGAGAGCAGGGCCTCGCTGCCGCCGAGGAGCACGGCGGTGTAGCGGTGATGCATGGTCTGGATTTCGAGCACCGTGGAAGGTGGAAGATCGCCGAGGAAGACGCCGCCTTCGATTTCCGACTGGATAATGCTGCGGTTTACTTCGTCGGCCAGGTTTGGGTGAGGGTTAAACATACAGAATCCCGACAGTAAGGGTATAGGGTTTCCGGGGCGGGAACAAGGATTCTTTGGAGGGGGGCTGGGAACGGGGGAGCATGTCCCTTAGAGGAGGTGGAGAGGGGCTAGGTTGCAGGAAGTTGGGGCAGGCACAATTAGGGTGCGTACGACCACTGGGGCTAAGAGCCCACTGAAGTGAATCCCCTGACGCGGCCCTAAAGGGCCGCTCTTCCACGGTACTTCCTTAATGGGGCGAATGGCGAGCTGCGCTCGCTGGACAGCCCCTTCGACTTCGCTCAGGGCAGGCGAGGGCGGGTGTCCCCACATAATCATATTCCAGAATCAAATCCCACACACAATCAAGTCCGGGAACGCCTATTCGCCGCCGACGGTGAGGCCGTCAATGCGGATCGTGGGGGCGGCTACGGCGCCGCGGAATTCCAGGTCACTGGCAATTTCGGAGATGTTGAAGAACAGGTCTTTCAGGTTGCCGGCTACCGTGATTTCTTCCACCGGATAGGCAAGCTCGCCGCCGGAGATCCAGAGGCCGGAGGCACCGCGGGAATAGTCGCCGGTGACCAGATTGACACCCTGGCCGAGAAACTCGGTGACGTAGAGGCCCTCTTTGATTCCTGCGATCAATTCTTTGGGCGTCTTGGGGCCGGGCTGCAGGAAATAGTTGCCGGGGCCGATGCCGGGGGTGCCGGCCAGGCCGCGGGAGGCGTTGGCCGTGGTTTGCAGGCCCAGCTTTTTTGCGGCGTAGGTGTTGAGCAGGTACGACTTCAGCACTCCGTTTTCGATGACTACGGTGCGGCGGGTGGGGATGCCTTCGCCGTCGAAGGGGCTGGTGCCGAAGCCGCCGGGGATGGTGCCGTCGTCAATGATGGTGACGTTGTCCCCGGCGATTTTCTGGCCGAGTTTGCCGGCGAGGAAGGATGCGCCGCGGTAGACGGAGTCTCCGTTGATGCCTTCGAAGATGTGTTCGAGGATCGAGGTGGAGACCATGGGATCGAGAACGATGGGGACGTGGGCGGTCTTCACCTTGCGGGCGCCGAGCCGGCGGATGGTGCGCTCGGCGGCGATTCGGCCGACTTGCTCCGGCGGGTCGAGTTTCTTCAGCGTGCGCGCCACCGAGAACCAGTAATCGCGCTGCATGGCGCCGGCCTCGGTCTGGGCGATGGGGACGGCGGCGACGGAGCAATAGGAGCGGCGATATTCGCCGACGAAGCCGTGGGAGTTGGCCAGGACTTTGTGGCCGGTGGCGGCGTCGAAGGATCCGCCTTCGGAATTCTTGATGCGGGGATCGAAATCGAGCGCGGCTTTTTCGGCGCGGCGGGCGTAGTCAATGCGGTCGGGGCCGGGGAGCGAGTAGACGTCTTCGTGGTAGAGGGCGAGGTCGCCCGGGAGTTGGCCGAGTTGCGAGGCTTCGGGGATTCCGCCGAAGGGGTCTTCAGAGGTGATTTTCGCGAGCGTGAGCGCCGAACTGACCATGCGGTCGAGGCCTTCGCGGGAGAAGTCGCTGGAGTAGGTCGAGGCGGCGCGCTGGCCGAAGAAGACGCGGACGCCGATGGACTTGGAGCCGGATTCTTTCAGAGTTTCGACCTGGCCGAGGCGGACGAGGGTGGAGAATTCGTCGCCTTCGCGGACGACGCACTCGGCGGCGGTGGCGCCTCCGGCCATGGCGCGGCGGACGATGTCCTGTGCGAGGGACTTGAGGTCGGTTTCCAGTTTCGGGTTTCGAGTTTCTAGTTCAGTTGGGGACATAGAAAAATCTTTAACCGCAGAGGGACGCAGCTTACGCGGAGGAACCCGAGGTCCCTCGACTGCGCTCGGAATGACAATGCCTTGAAATGTCCGTGCAATCCGTGGCAAACGAATTTTATTGCATGAAGCCGCCGGGATCTTTTCTGGCGGTGCCGCCGACTGTCAGGCGGTCGATCTTTAGTGTTGGGATGCCGACGCCTACGGGCACGGCCTGGCCGTCTTTGCCGCAGGTGCCAACGCCTTCGTCTAGCTTCAGGTCATTGCCAACCATCGAGACGCGCGTCAGCACGTCGGGGCCGTTGCCGATCAGCGTGGCGCCTTTGATGGGAGCGGTAATCTGGCCGTCTTCGATCATGTAGGCTTCCGACGCAGAGAAGACGAATTTTCCGTTGGTGATGTCCACCTGGCCGCCGCCGAAATTTACGGCGTAAACGCCGTGCTTGACGGAGCGGATAATGTCTTCGGGATTGTCTTGACCGGCAAGCATGTACGTATTTGTCATGCGTGGCATGGGGATGTGCTCGTAGCTCTCGCGGCGTCCGTTGCCGGTGTCGGCGATGCCCATGAGCCGCGCGGAAAGCTTGTCGCTGAGATAGCCCTTCAGAATTCCCTTCTCGATGAGGACCGTTTCCTGTGTGGGCGCGCCTTCATCATCCACGTTGAGGGAACCGCGACGCCAGGGCATGGTGCCGTTGTCCACTACCGTGCAATGTTCGCTGGCTACACGCTTGCCGATGAGGCCAGCGAAGGCTGACGTTTTCTTGCGATTGAAATCGGCTTCGAGGCCGTGGCCGACGGCTTCGTGCAGAAGAACGCCGGGCCAGCCGGGGCCGAGGACGACTTCCATTTCGCCGGCCGGAGCTTCGCGGGCGTCGAGTTGCAGGATCGCCTGGCGGGCGGATTCTTTGGCGAAAAATTCGGGAGTCTTCTCGCCGAAGAAGAAATCGAGGGCGACGCGGCCTCCGCCGCCGGAACTGCCGCGGGCGGAGTTGCCTTCGGTTTTGGCGATGCAGGAAACGTTCATGCGGGCCAGCGGCTGGGAGTCTTCGGCGAACGTGCCGTCGGAGGCAACAACGAGAATGTTGCGCAACTCGTCGGCGTAGCTGGCGCGCACTTCCTGAATGCGTGGATCGTAGGCGCGGGCGGCTTTGTCGGCGCGCATGACGAGTTCGACCTTGGCACTGATCTCGGCGTCCACCGAGGGCAGAGTGACGGGATAGAGACTGCGCGCGGCGGTTTTCTGAAATCCGGCTACCGGTGTTTTGGCCGGGGCGCTGGCGATCAATGCTGCGGTGCGGGCGGCGTGGAGGATGCGGGCGGCAGAAAGGTCGTCGGTATAGGCGTAGCCGGTGCGCTCGCCGGAGACGACGCGGATTCCGCAGCCGGCGGAAATGCCCTGCGAGGCGGACTTGACCATGGATTCGTCCACCATGAGCGAGGTGGAGGAAAGATATTCGAAGTAGAGGTCGGCGTAGTCTCCGCCGGCGCAAAGCGCGGCAGCGAGATAGTGTTCGAGATCGCGCTCGGTCAGACCGTAATGGTCGAAGAAAAAGCGTTGTCTGTCGGATTTATTCACGCTGTGTTTATCCACGAAAATTAGATGCCTGCGAGTTGGGTGAGGACTCGACGGCGGTTGCTCCCTTGGTTTCATTATCCCATACAGGATAGATGGCGAACGGCCTGGTTCCCATCTTCCACAATCTCGACAATGACGATGGTCACTCGTCACAGACACGGCAGGCTAGAGTGTGGAGACTTTGTCTATGACACCGGAGGCATTGACTCGCACGCTGCAGGAGTTTCTCAGCGAAGCTTCGGGCGCGGTCGTGCTTGAGGACGGGGCCGTCACGTTTGATCTGGAGCGGGCGAAGTATTCGATTTCGGGTGAGTACAACAAGTGCCTGCTGCATCTCTGGTCGGCGGAACGGAATGCGGTGCGGCGCGTGCTGGACGCGGAGGTGAAGAACGGGACGCTGCGGCTGGCGGTGCAGAGGCTGGGGCAGGCGCGTCCGACGAAGCTGGAGATTTGCCGGGAACGCGACCGGAGAACGCCTTCCGCGAAGAAGGCGGCGCGGACGAGCTATGAACAGAAGTTGCGGCGGGCGCTGGAGCGGCACTTTCCTGGGTTCACGATCACCCGGCTGACGAGCGGCGTGGATCTGGAGAGATCGTTTGGGCCGATCTATGCGCGGGGGGTGGTTCGGCGTGGGCAGTCGGCGTTTGCGGTTTTGGGGGTGAACTCATCGGAGACGCAGGCATCGGTGGATGCGGCATTGACGTTTGGGATTTTGTGGATGGATGTGTGCCGTCAACATCCCCACCCTGTCGCACAAAACGCGACAAGGGTGGGGCACTTGTCGTCACTTTATGTGGAGGGGTTGTGTTTGTTCGTTCCGGCAGGGAGTTCGGGGCTGGTGCGGGAGCGGATGGCGAATCTGAATCGGGCCGCTGCGAAGTGGAGCTTGTTTGAGTTTGACGAGCGGCAGGATGCGGTAGTCGAGATGGATTGCTCGGATCGCGGCAATGTGGCGACGCGGCTGGTGCATGCGGCGAACGAAGCGGCGGCGCTGGAAAGATTCGCGGAGTCGGTTGCGAGGATCCGGCAGATTCTGCCGAATTGCGAGGTTGCGGTAATTTCGGCGGCGGAGCTGGCGTTTCGCTGGCGGGGGCTGGAGTTTGCGCGGGCGCGCATGGGAGCCGAGGCGGCGACGTTTCGCAGCCGGCAGGAAATTGTGTTTGGTGTCGGCGCGGAGGAGCGGGTCCTGGAGGAGCGCAACTGGGCGTTGTTTGCGGAACTGCTTGGGGCGTTGCGGGATGCGCGGCATCCGTATGGGCCGAGGCAGGATCGGCTGTTCCGGTTGCACGCGGAACGGTGGCTGGAGTCGCTGGTGGTGGCGGACGTGAGCGTGGTGGATGAGCGTCTGGAATCGCGAGCGCTGTATTCGCAGGTGCCGGCGTTTTCTGCCGCGGACCGGGCGATGATTGATGTGTTGACCACCACGCGGGACGGGCGGCTGGCGGTGGTGGAACTGAAGGCTGACGAGGATATTCACCTGCCGCTGCAGGGGCTGGATTACTGGGCGCGGGTGGAGTGGCATCATGGGCGCGGGGAGTTTCCGCGGTTTGGATATTTTGCGGGGCGAGAATTGTCGGCGGAGGCTCCGCTGCTTTTTCTGGTGGCGCCGGCGTTACATGTGCATCCGGCGACGGATACGCTGCTGCGGTATATCTCGCCGGAGATTGAATGGGAGTTCGTGGGGATTGACGAGCGGTGGCGGGAGGGAGTAAAAGTCCTGTTCCGGAAGTGCCCTGATCGGGGGACGAGACGTGGAGCCGAATTACTCACTCGTGCCGCAAGTTGAAGATGAAGGGACGCCTTACCCCGGATTGCTGCTCAAGAACGTCTACAGCCTGTATAGGAGCCGATGGGGTCGCTGGTTCAGCATTACGGCGCCAACATCGCTGCTGGCTGCTGCGGTCCTCTTGATAGCCGACCAGCGGATCAAAGCGATATTCAGGAGCATTCCCCGAAGTGAGTTTCCTCTTCACCTCTTTCCTTATCACCTCGCCTAAATCGTCGAGGCAGGCGTTGTGCGCTATGGCAGCTTCTTCCTCAGTTGGCTTCTTGGTTGTTTTGCACTGGCGGCGATTGCGACGGTCGTGAGCGGCCTGGACGATGACGACGCCGACGCGGTCTGGAAGCACGACAGCCATCAGCGGGCACGGGAGCATTTGGGGGCGCTTGTTCTGGTCGCCTTAATTACATTCTGCGCGTTTCTGGCTGGCCTGGCGATGGGTGCATTCGTCGAGGGAGCTGCGGTCAAGCTGGTGGGCTGGGCGCGTTTTTCGAGATTCCGCTATAGTGCTGTGCTCGCGGGTACCGTGGTGGTCGCCAGCATGGTTAGTTGGCTGGGAACGGCCATTCCACTGGTGGTCAGGGGTAGCACCGGGGTCTGGGCGGCGTTCAAGAAAAGTGTGAAACTCAGCAACGGTTACGAGGGCGCTTTGTTCTTGCTGGTTGTGCAATCGGTGGCGGGCCCTTACCTCGCCTGGTATGTGGTTTACTACGGTCTTCGAATCTTGATGCCTGGCTCGCTTTTCTTTACGGTCTGGGGCCATTGGACGGTTGTTGTTCTGGCCGTGCTGGCCGGTGCCGCTGCCGACCCGCCGATCTTCATTGCTTTTTCCCTCCTCGCGGATCCTGAGAAACTCAGGCCGTCGTCCCTAAGCGCCCAAGAACCAGCCTGAGACGGTGAGCATTGTGATCGGCCGAACGGCGATGCAACTGCCGGGCTGCGCCCGGCGGACAGCCGAGGCGGCTGTCCCCACATGGTTCTTCTACTGGTGTTGCGGAGTGTATGAAGCTGGGGTTGGGGCTAGCTTGTCGTCGGTGCCGATGGCGTCGCCGGAGAGGATCAGCTCGACGCGGCGGTTTTGCTGGCGGCCTTCGGGGGTGTCGTTGGTGGCGATGGGCGCGGTTTTGCCGAAGCCGCGGGCTTCGACGGCGCCAGCGGAAATTCCCTGCTGCACGAAGTAGTCGCGGACGGACTCGGCACGGCGCTCGGAAAGATTCTGATTGTAGTCGTCGCTGCCGACGGCGTCGGTGTGTCCCTCAACCGCGAGATGCAGGCTGGGATAGGCGAGCACGATGCCGGAGACTTTGGCGAGGCGCTCGCGGGCGCCGGGAAGCAGTTCGTAGCTGCCGCTGCGGAAGAGGACGTCCGACATATTGGCGATGAGGCCGCGAGCGGAGTCGCGGGTGGCGAGAATTGAATTGAGTTGCTGCAGGAGGCGAGCGCGGAGTTCCTGTTTTTCTGTTTCCGCCTGCTGGCGAAGATTTTCGGATTGGGCGGCGGCGGCGCGGGCCTTGTCGGTTTCGGCGGCAAGAAGCCGCTGCTGGGCGACGGCTTCGGCTTTAGCTTTCTCGGCTTCTTCTTTCTGACGCGCGGCTTCCTGCGCGGCGGCGAGAGCTTCCTGCTTCATTTTTTCGGCTTCGGCTTTCGCTTGTTCTGCCTGGGCGCGGGCGGCCTCGGCGTCCACGCGGCGTTTGGCTTCGGCATCGGCGTCAGCGCGGGCTTTGGCTTCGCGGGCGGCGGCGGCGGCCTGGGCTTCCTCTTCCGCCTTTTGCTTGACGGCCATGAGGCGGGCCTCTTCGGCGGTTTCGGTGGCTTCTTTAGCGGTGGCTTCGACCGCGGCTTTGTTTTGCTTCTGGCGGTAGATCTCTTCAGCGTGCATCAACTGCTGGCCGGCTTTGGACATGATGGACGCGGCGTATTTGTCGGCAGCGGCAATGTGGGCGATGCGGACGGCGTTGCGGGCTTCAAAGAGCTCGAGCGGAGTCTTCGAATCTATGCCGAAGATGGCGTCCTGGATATGAGTGTTGGTGGACGAATAAGTGCCGCGGGTGACGAGTTCGTATCGGGCGTCAATATTTTCGGTGGCGGCGCCACTGATCCAGGAGCTTTCCATCACCACCATGTTGCCGGGCTGGGTCACGGCGAAGTAAGGCTCGGCGGTGACGATCATGCCGAAGGTCTGGAGGTCGGTGAATGCTTTCAGGTGGGCGTTGCCGTTCTTGTCGAGCGAGACTTCGCCGAGGTTGACCGGGCGTCCCTGGGGCGAGACGGCCCACATCACGTAGGTGAGGAATTCGAGGCCGAACTTGGTGGCGTCTTCCATGCCGTCGAACCTGACATCTATTTCGAAATTCGTTTTCTTGCCTTCGACTTTGGCTTCGCCCGAGGCCCGCTGCAGCAGATCGGTGCCGCGGAAGTCCACCTTGGTGGTGCCGCCCTGCAGGCGGTAGTGCATGGCTTTAATGGTGCGGGAAACGGTGGGCGTGGGAAGAGTGGATTGCGTTTGCGCGGACGCGAAGTTTGCGGCGGCAAGCAGAATGATGGCCAGAGACAGGTTTTTCACAGCGTTCTCGATCTGGGGGAGACTAAGAAATTTCTAATCATTTATATGTTGCGGGATACGGTGAGGAATGGAAAGGACAGGAAGGGTTGGGCCTTTGGTAACCCACATCCTTTGCGGATCATGGGATGGTGGCGATCGTGCCTTTGGGGCCTACGATCAGGGCTCCGCCTTCCGGGTAGGGACTTACTGCGTTGAACTTTGTGGCCAGCTTCTTGTTGGCGCTGATGCGGCGGGGGTCGGAGGGTGGGCGGAAGTCGAAGATGAAATCCTGGCCGACGAGGAAAAGACGTTGGGGAGCGGTTGGCTGGAGGCGGAGTTTCTTGTTCCCGGGCGTCGCTTGCGTGTTCGCCTGTTGAAGCGCGAGGGCGTAGACGCGGCGGTCATAAGCCACGGCGGAGAAATAGGCCTGGGGATGAATGGCGGAGAGAGTCCAGGTTTTGCCGCCGTCCTCGGTGAAGGCGAGGTTGGGGCCGTCGTCGTTGGGATGCTTGTAGTCGCCTCCGGCGATGACGCCGTGGAACGCGTCGCGGAAGGCGATGGAGAAGATGCCGGCGGAGTCAGGTCCGTGGAGGATGGGGGTGTCGAAGACCTGCCAGGTTCGGCCGCGATCGGCGGAGTGGAAGACGCGGGCGGTTTTGCCTCCGGTGGCGAACCAGAGGTTGGGGTCGGGGGCGTCAGAGGCTGAAGCCCCAGATTCTGATGGGTCCTTTACCGCAGCGCTGAAGAGCTGCGCCACCCAAGAATGAATGACGGCTATGCAGGTGTTGCTGGCGGCGAAGGCGCCTTCGCCTTCCACTGCGAGCGGAAGTTGGGCGGGCGGGTGCCAGGTTTGGCCGTCGTCGGTGAGAAGGACTTCGAAATGCAGTTTGCCGGTTTCGTCGGGGATGGGATCGCCGAGAACGATGCCGTGAGTGCGGTCCCAGAAAACCATGGAGTCGAAGAATCCTTTGGGATTGGGGTTGGTGAATTGAATCTGCCAGTGGAGGCCGGCGTCGCTGGTGTGGTAGATGCGAGACTGGTCGCCGGCTCCGGCGGACATGAGGAAAGCTTCGGCGGCGGAAAAGGCGACTACGGCGCGGAAATCGAGCGTGGCGGCATCGAGAACCTGGGCGGGAACCCAGGTGCGGCCGGCGTCGGTGGTGCGGAGATAAGTGCCGTGGGTGCCGCTGGCCCAGGCTACGTCGCGGGAGACGGCACTGACGCCGCGGAGACTCTCAGTGGTGTTGGAGATCTGGAGCCGCGGCGTGGATTGAGCGGCCGCGACGGCGGCGGCGATGAGAATTGCCAGGAAGCGCATGAGGGAATTGTCGCAGAAGGAGGGGTTCTGGTGTAAATGGTTAAAGCAGGAGGTTTTCTTGACTTCGGCAGGCGCGGGCAGGAGTGCCCGCGCCACACATCATGCAAGAGATCCTTCGCCAAGAACGCTCAGGATGACGCCAGCGGGCTCACGCTGCGCTCACGCCCGCTAAGCGGCGTCACTTCGCGGTGAAGTCGGCGAAGGAGGCGGTCTTGCCGATGTAGATGCGGAGGGTACAGCGATTGCCGACGTGAGCGAAGGCTACCTCCAAGGCATCGTTCGCTTCGGAAACTTGGACAGTCTCCATGGCGGTGCGGGCGACGTCCTGCTTTTCGTCGTAGGCAGCGCCGGCAGCGACATTCTTATTGACGGCGAGGGTCCAGTGATCGCGAGCAGGAATGGGATAGACGGTGTAGGCGCCGATGGGAATCATCGAAGTGCCCAGAGTGAGTTGCGCCTCGCTAAACAGGGTCATGGGCTGGCCGCCGGGAGTCCAGGGCTTGCCGTTGGAAGGTTTCTCGCTCTTGGCGGAGACGGCGTTGTAGCGGACGTAAACCTGGCGTCCGTCGTCGAGGTTGCAGGTGGTGGTGGAAGTCGGGGCGTTGGAGGACTGCGCGGCCAGCGAGGAGACGAGCACGCACGATATGAGAACAGCTCTCCAGACGAGAGGGGCGAACATGGGTTGGAAAGCCTCCGCGCAAGAGTGTAGCGCCGGAAGGGCTTCAAGGGGAAGGTTTTTAGTGGGCGAGGGGGTGGCTTGGCGGGAAAGGAATCCCGAGGGTCGTGGGTCTTCGGTGACGTTTCAAGGGGGGCGGGGGGTTGCTACCGTCGGGCAGGTGCCGGTGTGTCAGGTACCGAGCGAGGACGGAATCCATGGGAGCAAGACTGAGAATTCTGTATGGGGAAGGCGATGGGGAGACTTTGAAGGCGCAGGCGGCAGCGATGGAGAAAGCCGGCCACACAGTGCAGCCAGCCGAGGGGCGCAAGGCGGTGCAGGAGGCTCTAAAGCAGGGTGGCTTTGACCTGGTCGTGCTGGGAGCGACGCTGAGCCGGAACGACCGTCACCATCTTCCGTATATGGTGAAGAAGGCGAACACGGAGACGAGTGTGCTCGTGATGCATGCTGACGGAAGCCGGCATCATTATGTAGATGCGTGCACCGATACAGGAGCCAGCCTGGAGACCGTGCTGGCCCGCATCGAGGGAATGAAGATCGGCGGAGCGAAGGCAGCGGCGGCGGGAGCGGGCAAGCGGTAGTTCGTTGCCGGTTTGCATTTGTCAGTTTCAGAGGCGGCCCTTGCGGGCCGCCTTTCTTGTTGCTCACTTGCGCTGGTCGAACCGGGGTACGAATCAGGGTGGTTAATGGTGGGAGGATCGGGCTGGGCGGAGCTTTTCTTCACTCGCCGAGAAGGCCTTCCGGTGAGGAAAGTGGGGCGACTGCGCCGCGCAGGGCTTATTTCTGATTTCGGAGTTCAGTGGGTTCCTGGCTTCATTCCTACCATCACTGCTTCGCCAGAGGCGAAGGTGAGATGGGTGGATTGGGGAACGGGCCCTGGCTTTTCACCAGCGACATCTCCTCAAACAGCAGAGAAGGAACCACGCAGGAGACGACCGGAACATCGGACGTGGCCGAAATTCCCAGCGAGAACAGGGCTCCGACGCGGGGAATAAATTCGTCGGTGAAGACGACCGGGGTGTCACCAACGGCCACGATGTCTTTGAAAGCGGCAGGGGTGAGTTCGGCGATTTCGACGCCCTGAACCAGTTCTTCATGGCCGTCAGGGTAGAGCTTGTAGACTTCGGCCAACGAGGTTCCGCCCTGCGCGCCCTGGCGAGCCATGCGCGACGCCATTTTCATGAAAGACGCGGCTGAGCCTCCGCCGACGTGGCGCACCACGATGCCGTAGTCGAGGCCGCGATCCTTTACGCGACGCAGCAGTTCTTTGCGGAGATCGTCGCTGGTTGAAGATTTTTCCGAAACGACAAACAGATTGCTGGGAGTGGGGCCCCATCCGTGACGGCTTCCCGTGCTGTGGGGGACAGTGCGGACGGGAACGCGCGTGGCCAACAGGGTTTTCAACACGCCGTGCTCCACCAACCTAATCTCTCGGGTCTTTACGGCATCGTCATCCACCCGGCTGGCGCCCAGCAGGGTGACGCCTTTGTAGCTGGCCTCCAGGGGATTGTCGGACACACTGAGGAAATCAGGCAGCACGCGGCCGCCGATTTTGTCCACGAAGGAAGTTCCGCCCAACTGCGACATCATCTGGTTGAAGAAAAGTTCAAAGCGAGGATCGTCGCTCAGCGGAGTGCGGACCGCCATCAATCCGGTAGCAAACTGCTGGGCGAAGACTTCGGGGGCGGCATCGCCTTCGAAAAGGACGGGGCCATTGTAGCGGTCGAGGGATGAGGCGGAGCGCAGCTTGAGCATGCGATCGGCCATGGCGCGCGTGCGCGAGATCAGAACGTCCTGGGCGGGGAGATCGGCCATGGTGTGACCGAACAGCTGAATGGAGTCGGCGATGGGCACGCCGTCGGGGGTCTGAGTCTGGGCGTTAATCTGCAGTTTGAAAACCGGCTGGGCGCGCGTGAACGTAGATCCCTCGCTGTTGGCGTAGCGAGTGTAGGAGTTGAGGTATTCGATATCCACGCTGGAACTGTAAATGTCGGGTGTGCTTCTGAAAACGGCGGAAATAGCGCGCGCCAGGGCTTTCAATTGCTGCAGGCTGGCCTGGGTTTTTTCCGGCGACTCGCTTTCGGTGTTGGGAGTTTCCTTGCTGAAGTCGGGGGTGTTGTCGGTTTGCTTGCGGGCTTCGAGAGCGGCGCGTTTGGCCGAGAGATCCTCGAGGGCTTTCTTGTACTGGGCGTCGGTGGCGAGCCAGAAATCGCGGCGAATCTGCTGGTAGTTGTCGTCGAGGGGAGCCTGGCGGATGCTGCTGAACATGCCTCCGCCGAAGTTGCGCAGCGACATGTAATTGCTGTTATCGAGAGCGTAATCGCCGACGCGGATCTCGACCCCGATCAGGCGCACGCGCGCGGGCTGTTCCTCGGTGACGCTTCCCAGCGTGGCGGCGACGGTGGTGCGGTTCATGTCGTCCATGCGGTAAGCGAGGAAGTAGGGCTTCTCCATTTTCTGCAATTGAATCTGGGAAATGGAGCGGGAGAGTTCGTCCTTCATGGCGCGTATGGCCACGTCGTCCTGGGCGTGGGAACGTCCGGTGAGCAGGACGCCGAGAGCAAGGAAGAAAAGCTGGGCGCGAATGGGAAGTTTGCGGGTCATTTTATTTGAGATCATTGAAAGCATGTCAGTTCTCCCGAACTGCTGGAGGCGGCGGCAGAATCGGAGCGCGCTCCTGCGACTTTTCCTTGCGTTGCACTTCGATCTGGGAAACCAGCAGTCCCGGAGAAGCTGCTGAAACCGGGACCCAGCCCGACTCCGCCCCGCAAACGCCGTTGAATACTGTGACCTGGTCGTCGGCGGCCAGTATCTTGCTGAAGGCGATCAGAGGAGTGCCGATCAGGTCCACGCCGCGGACCAGTTCTTCCCGGCCATCGGGAAAGACGCGGTAGACGACGGTGGGCCGCACGTTGAAAGCGTTGGGCAACACGCGCTGGGTGAACGTGAACCCGCCTTCGATGTCGTCAAAAAAAAGCCCGTAGGGTTTGTTGGCGGCCTTGATCTGTTCGATGAGCTGTTTCTTGAGCTCCGCGCGAGATACCTGTTTGGCAGATTCCACTACGAGGTTGGACTGTCGGGCGACGACTTTGTAGCCCTGCTGGCGGCGGCCGTGTCCGTTGGAATGATCAAAACCTTCGATGGGGGCGCGCGACATGAGGAAGTTTTTGAGAATTCCCTTGTCCACGACGGTCACGCGCCGCGCTTTCACGCCTTCATCATCGAAGGGGTAATAGCCGACCAGTTCGGTTCCTCCGAGCGCTTTCAGAGTTGGGTCAGAATAGACCGAGAGGAAATCGGGTAAGACCGATTGATTGATCTTCTTCTTGAAAGTCTGCGCCTCGTCTTCATTTTTCTGGCGCTGGCCCTCGATGCGGTGGCCGAAGATCTCGTGGAAAAAGACCGCGCTGGCACGCCCGGAGAGGATGGCGGGTCCGGTGTAAGGCTCTGCCAGAGGGGCTTTCACCAGCTGCAGAAGAGTAGCGATCATGCGATTGACATCTTGGTTCAGAGTCGCATCGTCGGGCAGACCATCGGGACGGAACGACATGTAGGTCTGGTGCAGGGGCAGTTCCATGCCGTCGTCCGCCTTGGCGGTGGCGGAGATGATAATGCGGAAAAACGGAGAAGAGATTCGAATCTGGCTGCCGTCGCTGTTCAGGTAACGGCGGGTCTCGACCTCGGCAATGACCTCGGCGCTGTTCTCAATAATTTCCTTGTGCTGGGCGAAGGGAGCGGTGCACTTGCGCAATTTCTGCTCCCACGCGGCGGTGTCGAAAGCGAAAGGAGCCTCCGGTTCCGAGTAGGTGTCGGGCGATTCGTGGGAAAAATCGCCAGAGCGGTCTTCGGCCTCCACCTTCACCTGCACATTGGCCTTCACCTTCTGGAGGCGCTGCAGGGCGTTGCGGTACTTGTGCTCGGTCGCCTGCCAGAGAGCCACCCGCAACGCGTCAGGATCGTTTTCCAGCGGGATTTGCGGGCGGTCCATCTGGTCGCCCATGTCGCCGTAGGGATCCGCGTCGCGTAAGGGATGGGTGTTGTCGAGCGCGTAATCGCCGACGCGCAGAT
>Ga0116223_10000353_pt1 | contig 58887 bp, 34 predicted proteins | sample Sb_taG_3_FD_90092 | JGI IMG/M metagenome (GOLD analysis project Ga0116223, IMG submission 90092) | Peat soil microbial communities from Weissenstadt, Germany - Sb_50d_a_PC metaG | ecosystem: Environmental > Terrestrial > Soil > Wetlands > Peat | place: Germany: Weissenstadt | collected 2010-09-21 | reverse complement strand
GAATCCGGCCAAAACGAGCATCGCACGGAAACGCAAGGCGGCTGCCTTGGACACGGGTTTTCTCGAGGAAACCTTGGCTGGGGCACGAAACCTAGAGAAAGTTTGATGCGTTCGCCCTGGCGCTATCCCTAGCCAGCAGCAGGATTTATTTTCACGAAACGCTGACCCATGGGAAGTCGAGACGAAAGAAAATGGTCGCTTACTTGCTCTTTCGCAGCCATGACCTAGATTCCATTGAACAATAATACGCGAGTGATCAGGCGCTTAAGAAGGCGACTCGACCCGTCCATGTACGCGGATCTGCTTAATGATTCCGTGAGACCTGAATTCTGCGTCCATAGCCCGATCCGGAATCTCCGCGGCCCCCCCCCGCTACAGCGAGTGAAACGCCATGCTCTGCCAACCAATGGGCAGCAAGCCCAACGGATCGCCCTACGATGGAGGAAGGTCATGGCTCGACTAGTTAACGGCAAACGCGCCAGGCGCGGAATCGCCGCCGTTGAATTGGCCTTGGTGATGAGCTTCATTTTACCTCCGTTGCTCCTCGGGACCTGGGAAGTTGGACGGCTGATCAATGTGAAACAGATGTTGAGTAACGCAGCACGCGAGGGCGCCCGCCAGGCATCTACCGGACAGATCAGCAGCGCCCAGGTCCAGCAGGTCGTACTCAATTACCTGCAGAACGCCAGCATCCCGACGACGCACGTCGTGGTAACTGTGTCGGATATCACGAATACGGGCACCGACGTTGAGAATGCGGCCCAGCTGGATCAATTGCAGGTGTCCCTCACAATCCCCTTTGCTGACGTTCGTTGGATCGGGCTGCATCTGATCACGAACAACTCATCGCAACTTAGTGCGCAGGCTACCTGGTACTCCTTGAAAGACCAGAATTATCCTACTTCGGTCACGGAGCCCGCAGGTTATTGAGGAGCCAATCCAATGTCCAGTAGCTCGCGAATTACGCGGCGGAGCGGCGTGGCTGCGGTAGAAACTGCTATTGCCATTGGCGCCTGCCTGGTAGTTCTCTTCGCGCTGTTCGAGTACGGCAGGTTTGTGATGCTGCGTCACCTCCTGGATAACTCCGCGCGCGAGGGTGCCCGGCTGGCTGTCGCCAACACAGAATCTCTCGCCACGTCCGATATTCAAAACTGCGTTCTCGGCTGTTTGGCGAGCCAGCCACTCACATTGACCTCCTTCAACGTATACCAGGCGGACCCAAGCTCAGGAGCCAACCTCGGCCCCTGGACAAATGCGGCGTTTGGCCAAGGCATCGCCGTGGATCTGCAAGCAAGTTATACGCCCATGCTGCCGAGTTTCGGATTCCTTCCCAATCCGGTCGTGATGCATTCCAAGGTGATCATGCTGAGCGAGGCAAATTAGCTTGCCGTCCCAGGCCTCCTTTGTTTTGTGGGGCCGAGCGGTGGCTGAGAAATGGACGAACGGGAGAATGCCATGATAGCCAAGTCCCTGCGTGAGCAACGACGCGGCACGATTCTGCCGTTGCTCGTCATCGGTCTCGTCGCCATTTGTGGCTTCGTAGCGATGGCGATCGACGTAGGCATGATCGTGGTGGCTAGGACGCAATGTCAGAACGCTGCCGATTCTGCTGCAATGACCGGTGCGCGCACTCTCGACGGGAGTCCGAGCAGCAACCTCACGGCCGCCACCGCAAATGCCCAAAATGCGGCCACGAACAACAGCGTGCTCTCTCAGCCAATCCAGACAACTGACCTAACTATTCAGCACGGTGCTTACCATTACGATCCAAGCAGCCAAACGTTTTACCCGCAATTCCCGCCCGTGTCACCGGACAACTACAACCTCACGCAGGTCACAGTGACGCACAATGTGGCATATGCTTTTGCCAAGGTCTTCAACCTGAATTCTCTCAACGTTTCCGCAACGGCGATCGCGGCGCATCGGCCTCGAGACGTGTCGATCGTCCTCGACTACTCGGGCTCGATGAACAACGAAAGCGATCTTTGGAACTGCGAAACCTACCTTGGCAGCCTTCAGGGAACATCCAATAACACCGATCCTGTCTTCCCGCAGTATGGGCCTTATGCCCCAAGCTACTCGCCATTGGCAAACATGCAGTGCACCAGCACCGACCCTCGGGTCGGCAAGTGCAATGTGACGCAATCCGTCCTGGGCGTTCCGGCGATGGTGACCAACTATTACCAGAATGCCCGGGGTTCGAGCGCTTCTCCTGCTTTCGTCCCGGCTCCCGGAAGTATCACCAACACGAGTCCCGGCGGGGATGTTCCCCTGCCTGTCATGAACACCACGACTCCGGCAAAGAATTGGTCCGAAATTCGCGGCGGCAATACCAGCAAGACCTTCGAAGGCTACGCCCACTACAACGGACAGTTTTATGGCTACACGCAGGGCCCGGGCTATTGGGGCAAGACGTTCTTCATTTGGCCTCCCGACCCGACAACAACTAACGGCGTGAGCAACGACTGGCGACAACTCTATTTCTTCGCGTCGGGCGGCAGCTATCCCACCTTTGGCGGCCCGTTGAACGATAGTACGAAGCTGTTCGGCTCCAACGGCATCATGCTGACCCCTTCCGGCAACTACGTCATTAACTACAAGGCCATTCTCAAGTGGATCCAGAGTGGCCCGAATCCCTTTCCACCGACCCTTCGAGCCGGAAACATCCTTTACTACTCGCAGATACCGAGCGATGTTCCCGCCACTGCTTACGACCATACCCAGCTGAACAGAACCATTACCAATCCCGATCAACGCTTTTGGAAAGAGTACATCGACTACACGCTAGGCGTCTGGCGCGACCCATTCGGCAACATTCAGGCTCCAAACAACCCGTCATGCAGTATCGGGAACGAGTTCACCTGCGGCACATCGACCAGCGGCCAATACGTGCAAATCACGGGTCCCGACGGGACTCACTTGACCCCAAGCGGCCAGCCGTATATCTCGCCGACAGATAATCCAAAACGGCCGCGTCACCGTTTTTGGTTCGGGCCCATGACGATGATTCAGTACATGTCGGACACGGGACTCTTTCCAGGTACGGCGAGTGACATCTCTATGGTGGCCGCCAAACTTGGCATTCAGGGCGCTCTGACCGACATCCAAACCAATCATCCCAACGATCTGGTGTCGATGATCCTCTTCAGCCGGCCTCACTATGCGAATGAGCCCCCGGAAGCCGGACAGTTCCCCCAGGCTCAATACAACCTCAGCCGCAACTACAGCGGCATGATCAATTCGCTCTGGTTTCCTCCGAACAGTGCCACGACCGACGTGCGCCCCTGGGACCCCAACGGTATGCAGACACCTCGAGCCCACGGCGATTACGACGCCAACACGGCGACGAGTTACGGATTCATGCTGGCCTACAACCAATTCAGTGCAAATTCCTCATTGCAAGCCCAGGCAGTAGGCGGTTTGGGACGGGTTGGTGCGCAGCGCCTCGTGGTGCTCGAAACCGATGGCATGGCGAACCAATCGACGCAGCAGTCCTTCACCAACGCTGGCGCCTATAATTCGTATTACAACATAACTCCTAGCGATACGGTACAAACCTCTTCGAACAACCCCGGCCAGGACGCCATTCAGGTCCTCACGAAGATTTGCGCCCTGACAACCGATAACACAAATGGCCCCGGATTCGCGACTCCGCGCAAGCCGGTGATAGTGCATTGCATCGCCTTTGGGGCCATTTTTGAACCCACCGCCTCCGGGTCGGAAGCCACGAGCGCCATGACGCTGCTGCAGCAGCTTTCAGCGATTGGCGGCACAGGGTTTCCATCTTCTGTCACCGCCACCTCTGATCCCAATTATTACAAGTTGTGCATTGGAACGCTTGCGCAACGACAAACTAAGCTTCAGCAGGCATTCAGCACCATCATGGATGACGGTGTGGCAATCGTGATGGTGAAGTAGCGCCTTTTTGAGAATGGCACCCCTGGTTTTGGACACGCTTTGCCCTGCCTATCCATCAGCAAACCCCGCAAAAATCAACACTTCCGCATTCTGAGACTTTTGGGACTGTTTAGGCCCCCTCCCGGAATTGGCATGATTCACAAAGACTATATGCGTCCTCTTTGTCCTATTATCGTCACATAACCGCGAAAATGCCTTGCAAATCACGCCAGCCCACCCAAACCGAGCCTAACCAGCCCAAAAATCTACCGACAAAAACGACAGTGGAATGCAACAGGATGGTTGCATGCATGTTCGTCTGAGCAGCGGTGGGGCTTCAATGCCTGAGCAGCGCAAGAACTATCTCCAGCAAAATGAGGAAAACCACCGTCACTTCGAGAAATTCCGCGCGATGGGTTTCGGACTGGTCGGACACCACCTTGTAAACACCCTCGGCGACCTCCAGCTTTCGTCGAATGTTCTGTTCCCATTGTTCCAGGTGAAAGCGCCGGGCTAGCAGCCGATAGACGCGCGCGAGATACTGATCGCCTACCAACTTGAGGACGTTGCCGGTTCGTTCGAATAAACTGTTCGCCTCGACCTCCAACTCTCCCAAAAATCGCAACGACCGCGCATGGCTGCGCCACGAGGGAAGACGAGATTTGGTGCTGGCGTGAATGAGCCCGTAAGCGACAGACAAAACGTCATCCAATCGGGCGTCGATGTGGCGGAACTCGAGGAGTTGCAAGTTGGCGAATTCGATAGTCTGCAATGTCTCGCCGCAGTCGGAGTCGATCAGCACCGCAGCCGCCCAATCAGGGATGAAGAGATCCTCGGGGCTGTAGCGCAGGTAGAGGCTCAGGGCCTCGGCAATCTCTTCGTGGCTCAGAGATCCAGCTTCGAGTCGAGTGAGACTTGCGAACCAGGCGGTCTGCGAGCCGGTAAGGATTGGAGGCGGTAGTAGAAAGGCATCCGGCTGAAAATGAAAGACGAAGTATTCTTCGCTGAGATCGTCCTTCCAAATGGGTGCTTGGATAGCAGGCAAGAGTCGCTGGTACACCGGCTCAAGAGCGGATCGACCCACCTTCACAATACTGGTTGGCTCGGCCAGCCAGCCGGCTAGTCGGATCAAAGCCGCCGTGGGCAAGGCAAAATGCACGTGAAATGCGATACTGACCGCACCAAAGTCAAAGATGGTGGCCTCCGCGGGCACCTGGACGCATCCCAGCTCGGGCAACTCGAGCGCCATCGCTGGCAAGCCAAATCGGAGCGGCAGGGGACGATAACCCATCGATGACGGTGTCCGCCGACGCCGAGGCAAATCGCGCGCTTCTGCAGGCACCAATCCACGAGCGCGTTCGAGGTCTACCTCGTCCCCCCAGTCAAAGGCGACATAGATGTGCAGCACGCCGGAAAGCGCCGGTCCTGGTTCCTGCAATATGGATTCGCGTTGTGGTTCCGTGGACATACCGTCCAGTTTATGATCGTTCTTCGCACGGAGTACAATTCTTTCTTGGCTGACCAGCGCAAGGCCAGTATGCTTGATACTTGTGGCTATACAATCTCACTCCGCAAGCAGTGTCTGGCCGGGTTGGGCCCGCGAATTCACCACGGAGCACTTTAATTAACCGGTCAATGGGCCAGAGCAAGCCAAAGAAAAACGTTGCGGAAATCCCAGTCATAGGCGACGTGGACGACTGGGAGAGCGAAGTCGTCAAGGCGCTGCTAGAACTTCCGCCACGTGGGGAATGCATCTTCTACATCGATTCCGCAGGGGGTAGCGTCTTTGGTAGCCTGGCGGTATTGACGCTCATGCGTCATCGGAAGTTGGCAGGCACTGCAATCGTACTGGGAGAGTGCTCCTCGGCGGCTATCCTTCTATTCGCGGCCTGCACGCGCAGATTTGTCACTCCTTATAGTACGTTACTCTTCCACCGGATGCGTTGGCAGAGCGAAAAACGCGTCGGGGCTGATGAGGCTTACCTTTGGGCAAAGCATTTCGAAGAACTGGAAAAGGACATCGATAACTTGCAGATCCGCCTGTTCGGCGCTGCTCCGGATGAGGTTCGATCCTGGACTAGCGGAGGCCACTATGTCACTGGCCCGCAAATGGTTGCCGCCGGACTCGCGAAACTCCTCGAAATGTAGGCTCAAATCATCACCTGGGAGGACCCCTAGGTGCGGGATGCTGTGGATACGTTGCATCGCCATGCTCGGGCTATCTGGGACGCGGCAGTGATAGCTGCAAGGCCGCAAGACCTTGTGCGTGCGGCCTTCGGCAATCCGACGTTACGACTGCAAGAAGAAGTCGCGAGGGCGCGGCGCATCCTGGTGGTCGGCGCGGGCAAGGCCGGGGCGGCCATGAGCGCCGCCGTTGAAGAAGTCCTCGCTGACTCGATCGACCGGGTGGAGGGCATCGTCAATGTCCCTGCAGAATGCGTGCGCAAGCTGCGCGCTATCAAGCTTCATGCTGCCCGGCCCGCATGGACGAACCAGCCGACGGCTGAGGGGGTCGCAGGCACCTTGGAAATCCTAAAACTGGCCGCAGCTGCAGGGCCGGAGGATTTGGCGATCTGTCTATTATCCGGCGGCGGCTCCGCCCTATTCCCCGCTCCCGTGACCGGGGTGACGCTTGAAGAAAAGCAGCGTGTGACCCAGCTATTGCACGCGTGTGGAGCCACCATCAATGAAATGAACACGGTCCGCAAACATTTATCGCGCAGCAAAGGCGGGCAACTCGCCCGCGCGTTCACCGGCCGGGTCATGGTCAGTCTTATCATCTCGGATGTGATCGGGGATCCCCTCGATGTCATCGCCTCCGGTCCGACATCTCCCGACCCGACTACCTTTCGCGATGCGCTGGCGGTTCTGGAAAAATATCGACTGATTGAAGGCCCAGGCAAAGGAGGCAAAGAGCGCGTTCCGCCGGCCGTTCTTCGCTACCTGGTCGAAGGACTCGAAGGAAAGGTCCCCGAGACGCCTAAAGTGCCTCCCGGGTCCATTCGAAACTTCGTTATCGGCAATAATTCGAAATCATTGACGGCGGCCCATGGCCGTGCGGAAGCGCTCGGTTATCGCGTTGTCAACCTGGGAGCCTATATAGAGGGTGAAACAAGGCAGGTAGCGGGAGTCATGGCGAGCCTGGTGCGAAGTATTCGCGCGGACGGCTGGCCAGCCCCTGCTCCTGTTTGCTTATTGAGCGGCGGCGAGACGACGGTAACGCTGGCGGATTCGCATGGCCTGGGTGGACGAAACCAGGAGTTCGTTCTTGCTGCCCTGGTTAAGCTGCGGCAGGAAGGAATGCATGACGTCGTTCTGCTGAGTGGCGGCACCGACGGGGAGGATGGACCGACCGACGCTGCGGGGGCCTTCGCTGACAGCGACACGTTTGCAAGGGCTGAGAATCAAGGCATCCTTCCCGAGGACTACCTCTCTCGCAACGACGCCTACCATTTCTTTGAAGCCACAGGAAGCTTGCTCAAAACAGGTCTCACGCAAACAAATGTGATGGACGTGCGCGTCATTCTGGTCGCTAACGGGCGTGCTGTTTCAAAATGATGCAAAAAAGTACGCGGCTGGGAACGATTCTTGTAGGAATTGCATACGCTTCTTAGTGCTCGGGCGATCTCGAGAAAGTTGCTTGATACACAAACCTTTTCAGGATAACGCTTTGAAGAAGATAAGGAGAAAGCGCGATTGTTTGGCATGGCTCTTGCTCTCATAAACAATCGCTCGCGGGGCGAAAAGCGAGAATTTGAGAGAAGATGGGGCTGGAACTGAAGAGGCCCTCGCGATTAGTCAGGCGAGCATCCAAACCCGGATTCGAAGGCTGGCGACCAATGGAACGGGGGTCAGTCGAGGATCCGGGAACAGGGACCACAAAGGGTTATGAAGCCTAGATCGCAGATGTTTGGTCAAAAAGAGGCAAGGGGGGTGAAGAAGCAGGAAGTCGCGTCATTCCTGCTTGTTTGCCCCCGGCCTTTGGCTCACCCGGGCCTTCCGACCCAGGCCCGGGTGTCCCCCTTTGCTCGAAAATAGCTGGTCGGGCTCACCGGAACAGGAGCCCGGCCATTCCCACCCGCGCCATTGGCGCGGGTTTTTCTTTGCGCTGATGGCAAGAGCGAATCGTGCTCCCATATCGCGGGTGATTCAACCTTCCCTCGTTTGGCCCCAATCACACTCCGGCTCGCCTATAATGAAGGAAGCAAATTTCCCGTTCCTTGCCGCACTCTCCCGAGGCAGCTCGTGCTCAGCAGACCCTTAGCGCTGAAGTTGTTGGCCCCGACCGTACTCGTCAGCTTGGCATTGGTAGGGGTCTGTATTCTGGCCGTCTTGTACCTCAACCGCCTGCACGTCAAGGTCTCCGAGGAACTGACTGAGAATGTGCAGAGCACCAGTGCGGCACACAGTCTCGAAAAGGTAGCCAAAGAAATTATCAGCAAGCTTGAACAGCCGAATCGCGACCATCCCAATCGACTGGTGCAGGATATCAATGGTCGGAACGATGAAGCTCGTGGATTCTTGGCAGATGCCAATCGCCTAGCTAATCATGATCCAGAAAAGGACTACGTCAACAAGATCGAAGCGGGATTCCAAAGATACCTGGATCGGTGGGCGGAGCGCGGTAAAGAACTCACTGAAGTCGACCAGGCAAATTTTGACAAGGATCTTGCCCGCCAGGTTAAGGAGGATGTCCTCGTCCCATGCACGGAGCTAAGGGCTTATAACGCTGGGCAGATCGAGAGATCCGACAACGAGAACGAGAGGATCGTCAAACAACTGAAGTGGGGCCTGCTGGCCGTCGGCCTAGGTGCGCCACTAAGCGGGTTGTTGTTGGGATATGCCGTCGCGCAGAGCTTGCGCCATTCCATTTATCAGTTGAGTGTGGGCATCCGCGATGCAGCCGGCCGGCTCAACCGAGAACTCGGCTCCGTCACTCTGCAAGAGGATGGGGACCTGCCGGATTTGCATCGCCAGTTGCAAGGAGTCCTGGCCGAGATCGAACGTATCGTCGACCAACTCCAGCAGCGGGAACGCGAGGTGCTCCGCTCGGAACAATTGGCCGCGGTCGGCCAAGTGGCTGCAGGTGTGGCGCACGAGCTGCGCAATCCGCTCACCTCCGTCAAAATGCTGGTGCAAACCGGGCTGGAAGGGGGCGCCTCTGTGGGCCTGCCGCAAGAAGACTTGCGTATCATCGAGCACGAGGTCCGGCGCATGGAACAGTGCATCCAGATGTTCCTCGATTTCGCCAAGCCGCCGCGTTCCGAACGTCGCCAGACAGACTTGCTTGCGGTTTTGCGCCGCTCACTGTCGCTAGTCGAGGGGCGAGCGCGCCGGCAGAGGGTTACGCTCGCCGCCGATTTGCCCGCCGAGCCAATCCCCGTCTTGATTGACCCTGAGCAGATTCATCAGGTGATGGTGAATCTGCTCCTCAACGCGCTCGATGCGCTGCCGCGCGGCGGCACGATTCAAGTGAATGTCCGCGAGTTCGTTCCATCGGGCAATGGAACGCCTGCCAAATCTCCGGAGCGCTCCCTTGAGATCCGCGTGTGCGACACTGGCTCTGGTATTGCACCGCGGATTCGCGAGCGGTTGTTCGAGCCGTTTGTCAGCAGCAAGGAGACAGGCGTTGGACTAGGGCTAAGTATTTGCAAACGGCTGATCGAAGCGCACGGCGGCACGATCCGAGGCGATAATCTGCCGGCGGGCGGGGCCGTGTTCACGTTTACCCTGCCCGTGTGAGGAGCCTGCTGAAAAAGGGGTCAGACCCCTTCCACGAAGTGCGATAGACCCCCGAGATGGTAGGAAATCAGTGAAGCTTCGTAGGGGGTCAGACCCCTTTTTCAGCAGGCTCGTGAGGAAGTAAGGCGAGAATACGCTATGCCGACACTTTTGGTCGTTGATGATGAGCCGTCGATTCTGGCGGCCTTCCGGCGGGCCTACCGCGATAGCGCTCTGCAGATTCGTACAGCAGAAACCGCGACCGAGGGATTGGCCCTTGCTCAAGAATACCACCCCGATGTCATTATCCTGGATATCCATCTGCCGGACATGAATGGACTGGAAGTGTTGCGCAAGCTTCACGAATTAGATGCCCGCAGCCCAGTGATTTTCATTACCGGCAAGAGCACGACGGATACGGCCATCGAGGCAACCAAGTTAGGGGCCTATGAATACCTTCTGAAACCTTTGGAATTAGCGCAGCTCAGGCAGGTGGTCGACCAGGCTTTGGCCATTAGCAGGAAAATGCACGTTCCCGCGGTCGTCGCGGAGGCCGAGGTGGTGGACGATCGCGCTGATGCGATCATCGGCCGCTGCCCAGCGATGCAAAAGGTCTACAAGGACATCGGCCGCGTGGCCGAGCAGGACGTCACGGTCCTGATCGGCGGAGAGAGCGGTACGGGTAAAGAATTGGTGGCGCGGGCGATTTACCAGCACAGCCGCCGTGCGGCCGGACCATTCCTGGCAATCAATTGCGCCGCGATCCCGGAACATCTCCTCGAAAGCGAGCTGTTCGGCCACGAGAAGGGCGCGTTCACCGGGGCGGACCGCCGGCGCATCGGCAAATTCGAACAATGTTCCGGCGGCACTTTGTTTCTCGACGAAGTTGCGGACATGTCGCCGTTGACTCAGAGCAAGATGCTGCGCCTCATGCAAGAACAGCGGTTCGAGAGACTGGGCGGCAACGAGACCATTCAAACGGACGTGCGCGTGCTGGCAGCCACGAATCAAGACCTCGAACCGCTGGTCGCGAGCGGAAAATTCCGTCAGGATTTGTACTACCGATTGAGCGTATTCACGATCCGGCTACCGCCGCTGCGCGAGCGCGGCGACGATCTTATTGCATTGGTACAGCACTACCTTCACCGCTTCAACCTGGAAATGCTCAAAGAAGTACAGACTGTCGCGCCGGAAACGCTCGACCTCCTGCGGCAATACTCCTGGCCGGGAAATGTCCGCGAATTGCAGAGTGCGCTCAAACAGGCGCTCCTACAGGCCGTGGGCCCGACCTTGTTGCCAGATTTTCTACCCGATTCGCTGCGCGATAAAGATCACCTGCTCGAGAGCGCCATCCTCTTAGCGAAGGGAAAGCAACTTAACGGCAGCGAAGGATTTCCGGCCCTGGCACAACTCGTCGAGGATCGACTCCAAAGCGGGACGGCCAATCTCTATGATGAACTGTTGCGCCGCGTGGAACGGATCCTGCTTACGCGCGTCCTGCAGCACACTGGTGGCAACCAGTTGCAAGCGGCCAAGATCTTGGGAATAACCCGCGGAAGCTTACGAACCAAGCTCCGCGAACTAGGCATCACGATTGCCCGGACTGTCACCGGGAACGAGGATGCAATCGAATAGATCTTAGTTGGGCAGCTTTTGATGAAACGTATGAAGGAAGTGCGTTGCGGGCAGATAGTTGGGCCTGCCTGGGATAGGAGAAAGGAGGCGCTATCCAACTAAGCTTGTAAGAGCTGAATTGAAAATGCCCGTCTGGCCATCTTGTTGCACTTTGCATCACGACCCGGCTTCGCGGCCTGCGGGGCATTGCGTGAGCGCCAGGCCGCAAGACCGGCGGCACCTGGCAAGCTGGGCCAATTCTAGGAATCCCTACGCCGTAGGCGTTGCAGCGCATGTGGGATTGCGGAGGACGCGACGCCACCCCGGAGGGTGTGGGGCTTCGTGGAAATTCTGCGCTGCAACACCTTCGGTGTAAGATGCAACCGAGCTCGGCGATATTCCCGGAGTGCGCTGTCGCGACTCCGGGCTTTGCGCTGTAACGCCTTTGGCGTAAGAGAGAGGTATCCCGAGATGCTCTTCAACATGCGTAAAGTTTGGCAGGATCCAATGAAGCCATACATCACAATTACTTGCCCAAATCGACAAGTGTCACTGTCCATTTAGCTTCATCGGCCGCTGGCCCGGAGGCTCGCCCGTAACCAGGTTTTAACCTTCGGCGAAACAAACTGTTCAGGTATCGATACACTCGTGGCCATGCACAGCGGCATCCCGAATACGACATACCTCCTTTATCTCCAGTCTGCTGCGATTCTTACGACCATCCGAACCTGAAGAACGGAGACGGCCCAGCCAGTTGGCACAGAGCTTGCTAATCATTCACTGGCGAATTCGCCCCAAAGACTCGCACCGATGGGGAACGTCCTGCTCCGTGCCTCCGGGAGCAGCGGCATACTACCATGAACTTTCGCTGGGTTGCCGGCATTGCGCTCTGGACCATGTTCTCAGGGCCCGTGATTGGACCGCCGACCGCGCCTTCTTCTCCTGTCAGAAAAAGCGCAAACGCGGCCCATTCAAATGTTCGACCCGTGCGCGGAGGACTTCCGGGCCGCGTCCCTGCTCGGCCCGCTGCTACGGTCCGCCACCATTAGAATGTGCAGCCCGCGCTAGAGCTGCAGTCCCGGCAGCTCCGGCGGCTTGGTCATCTCCGCAAGCTGTTTGATCACCGTGGTTGCCAGGCCCTGATAGGATTTGGCGATGGGTGAATCAGGGTACTTGTGTACGATGGGATCGCCGTTGTCCCCGCACTCGGCCACCCGTTCGTCGATGGGAATCTCTCCAAGCAAGGGCACACCTGATTCCTTGGCAAGTTTTTCCCCACCGCCGTGACGGAAGATGTGGTAGCGTTTGCCGTCATCTCCAACGAAATAGCTCATATTCTCAACGATGCCGAGTATCGGCACACGCACTTCGCGAAACATCTGTAGCCCCTTGCGGGCATCGATCAGGCTCACTTCTTGAGGAGTGGTAACGATGATTGCGCCCGACAGGGGCACGGCCTGTGTCAGCGTGAGCTGCGCATCCCCTGTGCCGGGCGGCAAGTCAATGATCATGGTATCGAGGTCGCCCCATGGAATGGCCATCAAGAATTGGCGAAGATAGCGATCCACCATTGGCCCGCGCCAGATGACGGCCTTTTGCGGCTCAACCAGAAATCCCATCGACATGAGCTTGAGGCCATAGCGTTCGAGCGGAAATGCGGTGTTCTGGGGATCAACGAGCGGCACGCCCATCATCAAAGGGACGCTGGGTCCATAGATGTCGGCGTCCAGAAGACCGACCCGCTGACCTTGCATGCGCAGAGCCAGGGCAAGATTCGCAGCCACCGTCGATTTCCCGACGCCTCCCTTGCCGCTGGCCACGGCTACAATCGACTTGACGCCAGGCAAGGTGATCTTTGGCTGTCCCGCTCCGTGAGTGGGCTGCATGCTTCAGGCTCCCATCTTAGAATCGTTATTTTGCTTTGCCGGCACATGCCGGGCACTGGCATAACTCCCGGAGGCTCTCAAGCGTGTAGATCCCCGAGTCATGGCCGTCGCTCCAGGTGATCTTATAGGCATAGTGCCCGACCGGCGCCATGGCGACCGGCGCCAGCGGCACCAGCTCGGTGGCTTTCAGGATGCGGAAAGGATCGACCGGTTTCAGATGTTCCTCTCGGCAGGCCGCACACGGACAGCAATTTCGCAGGTGTTGCCAGGCATAGACACTGCGGTGGCCGTCATTCCATTGAATGACAAGACGATCCGCTCCCTCCTTGTTCAGGGTCAATGGCAGCAATGGTACTGAACGGGACGCAGACATTGCACTCCTGGCCTTCGACTCTGGGACATGCCTCACGATTATTATTATAGAGGCAGGGCAGGGCGCGCACAGAGACAGGACCGAACGCGGCCGTTGGCGGCCGGGTTATTCTCCCTCTTGATCTTTGTGCCAAAGCTGAGGAATACTGGGTCGGCACGCGGAAGTAAAGAATTCGGGGCTCGATGGCTGGCTTGGGCTTGGATGATGGACTGGCTATCCTCCCTGGTGTGGCGCCGCCCGCAAACTCGACGCAACTGGAACCCCTTGCCTCATCGGTGAAACCGGAAGCGGCAGGAAAGCGCTTGCGGATACTGCCCGGTACACTGATAATCAGCCTATCGCTGAAGAGACATCCGGAAACGCCAAATGCCGGACACTTCCGCCAGTCTTCTGGACCGGATACGCCTGCATCCTGACGGCCCGTCGTGGAAGCGGCTTGTGGATCTATACACGCCGTTGATCCAAGGCTGGCTGCGCCGCTTCGGCGGGGCGTTGCAGTCCCACGACCTGGACGATCTCGTGCAAGACGTGCTGGGTCAGGTGATTCGCGGCTTGCCGACGTTTCAGCACAGCCACCGAGCGGGCGCGTTCCGGTGCTGGTTGCGGACCATCGCGGTCCATCGCCTGCTGGCTTTTCGCCGCGCGCAGAAATCGCGGCCTATGACGTACGGAGACAACTCGATCGACGAAGAACTGGCGCAGCTCGAAGATCCAGAAAGTGACCTGAGCACGCTGTGGGACCAGGAACATGATCAGTACGTGCTTCAGCGGCTGCGGGAGCTGATCGAGCCGGAGTTCAACGCAAAGAGCTGGCAATCATTCACGCGCACGGCCTTGAAAGGCGAGCGCGCCGCCGCCGTTGCCGCCGACCTGGGCATGACCGTCAACGCGGTCTTACTCGCCAAGTCACGCGTGCTCAGGCGCTTACGGCAAGAGTCGCGCGGGTTGATCGACTAATTGGGGTTTTCGTACAGGATGGCGTCGCCGGCGCACTTTCCTTTATGGAGGGCGTCAAGCATCGTTCCCCACCGCTTGGTGCGGCAAGGAGTTCGTCCGATGAACGGCGTAGGCCTTTCACATCCCGATCGCGAGCAGTTGGCCGCGTTCGGCCTGGGCAGGCTCGACGAGACTGCGGCGGCGACCGTCCAGGAGCACCTGGAAGATTGCACACTGTGCCGGACCATTCTGGAGAATCTGCCGGCGGATTCCTTCGTTGCCAAGCTGCAAGCGAATGCCAGCACCGAGAGCGTGGTTCCACAGGAGGCGCCAACGTTGACCAACGCCATCCTGCCGCTGGCCGGCGACCCTGGCGTGCCACCGGAACTGGCCCAGCACCCGCGCTATCGCGTCCTGGAATTGCTGGGGATCGGCGGCATGGGCGTGGTCTACAAGGCCGAGCATCTGTTGATGGGCCGGCTGGTAGCCCTGAAGGTCATTAACCGCGCCCTGACCGGCGACCCGGCCGCGATTGAGCGCTTCCGCCGCGAGGTCCGCAGCGCCGCCCAGTTGGTGCACCCGCACATCGTCACGGCTTACGATGCGGAACAAGCCGGCGATATTCATTTCCTCGTCATGGAATATGTCGAGGGCGACAGCCTGGATCGACTCGTCAAGCGCCAGGGGCCGCTGCCGATTCCGCTGGCCTGCGACTGCGTTCGCCAGGCGGCCCTCGGACTCCAGTACGCGTTCCAACATGGCATGGTCCATCGTGACATCAAGCCGGCCAACCTGATCCGCACCCCCGAAGGCCAGATCAAGATCCTGGATTTCGGGCTGGCCCGCTTGGCTCGGGATTCTGCTCCGGCCGCAGGCGCGCCGGCCGCCGGAGGTTTCGCCACGCCCGCCCCAGGGTTGACGCAAGCCGGCGCTATGCTCGGGACGCCAGACTACATGGCCCCCGAACAAGCGGCCAGCCCACAAAGCGCCGATATTCGCGCCGACATCTACAGCCTGGGTTGCACGCTGTACTACCTGGTTACCGGCCAGCCGCCGTTTCCCACGGGCGACGCGATTGACAAGCTAATCGCCCACGCGGAGCGAACGCCGCCACCCCTGACACAGTTCCGCCTCGATGCGCCTCCGGAGCTGGTTCGCATCGTCGAGCGGATGCTGGCGAAGGATCCGGCACAGCGCTACCCGACGCCCGCGGATGTCGTGCACGCGCTCGATGCCCGCGGGAATGCCGCCGAGGAGCCGGCGCTGCCGCAGAATGCCGGGGGACCGCCACGGCGGCACTGGCGCCTGGTTGCGTCCATGTGTGCCGCGTGCGGCGGGCTGATTCTCGTGAGCGCCCTGATAGTTCTCATCCAGAGAGGCAGGGAGGAGACCTTGAACGATCAATTAACGATGCTCTACTCGGTCTGCGCCGTTATGGGAGGCACAGTGCTGGTCTGCCAGTTCCTGCTTGGCCTGCTGGGACTGGGCCACCATGGCGACGGCATCGATGGTCACGACCTCGGCGGCGAGCCGGGCCACGCGGAGGACGTGCACGACCCCAATCACGATGCCCACGCAACAGGTTTCGTTCGGTTGCTGACGGTTCGCACATTCATCGCCGCCGTAGCCTTCTTCGGGCTGGGTGGGCGGGCAGCCGACGCGGCCGGTTTCCAACCGGCCCAGACGCTGGCCCTGGCCTTGGCAGCCGGCGGCGGCGCCCTTCTCCTGGTCGCCTGGCTGATGCGCGTGCTGGTCAGTCTCCAATCGGACGGCTCCGTCCGCATTCGCCGCGCCGTCGGCCGCGCCGGCACCGTATATCTGCCGATCCCCGGACACAAGGCCGGCCTCGGCAAAGTCCTGCTCAACGTGCAGAATCGCACCATGGAGTACCAGGCCGTCACCGCCGAAGACACCCTGGAGACAGGGTCGAAGGTCGTGGTCGTGGCGGTCCTCGGTACCGATACTGTGGAAGTCATCCTTGCCCCTACTGCGGAGAATGTCAGTCATGTTTAGTCCCTTGCTGGCTGCCGGCGGCGTCGAGAACTCGTCCTCGCTTTGGCTTGGAATCATGGCTGCCGTCGCGGCCCTGGCGTTCCTCAGCCTGGCCTCGCTGTTCGCCAGCCGTTACCGGCGTTGCCCCAGCAACCGCGTGCTCGTCATCTACGGCAAGGTGGGCGGGGGCAACACGGCCCACTGTATCCATGGCGGAGCGGCCCTGGTCATGCCGCTCATCCAGGACTACGGCTACCTGAACCTGGAGCCGATCCAGATCGAGGTGCCGCTCCGCGGCGCCCTGTCCATTGAGAACATCCGCGTCAATGTGCCGAGCGTTTTTACGGTGGCGATCGGCACCGAGCCGGAGGTCATGCAAAACGCCGCCATCCGCCTGCTTGGTCTCAATACCGAGGAGATCAAGAAGCAGGCCGAGCACATCATTTTCGGTCAGCTCCGCCAGGTCATCGCCTCGATGCGGATCGAGGACATCAATCGCCACCGCGAGCAGTTCCTGCAAAGAATCCAGGCTTCTCTGGAGCCGGAGCTGCGCAAAATCGGGTTGGTGCTGATCAACGTCAACATCACGGATATTACGGATGAATCCGGGTACATTCAGGCCATTGGCAAGAAGGCGGCGTCGCAGGCGGTGCAACAGGCGCTCATCGACGTGGCCGAGCAGGAAAAGGTCGGGGCCATCGGTGTGGCCGCGGCCCAGCAAACCACCGCGGTCCAGGTCGCCAACGCCCATAAGCTGCGGGAGATCGGCACCCGCGAGGCGAGCCGCGAGCAAGCCGTCCGCCTGGCCGAGTTGGACAAGGAGCAGAAAATCGGCGAACAGAGGGCGGGCTTCGAGCGCGATGCCCAGGTGAAAGACGCGGAGCGCACGATGCGCATCGCCTTGGCCGACGCCAATGCCAAGGCAGTCTCCGGCGAGGCTGTGGCCCAGGCCGAGATCGCCCTGGCCCAGGCCAACCTGCAGGTCAAGCAGGCCGAGGCTTTCCAACTCGGCGAAACCAAGAAGCGCCAGGCCGAAGCGGCCGTCCAGGAAGCGCAAAACCGCGCCCAGGCTAAGGCTGCACTGGCCGACGCCGAGCGCGTGGAAGCCGAGCGCCGCGCCGCTGTGGAAGCACCGGCCAAGGCCGAGAAGGCCCGCATCATCGTCGAGGCTGAGGCCGCCGCTGAACGCATTCGGCTCGAAGCCGAGGGACAGGCGAAGGCGATCTTCGCCAAGCTGGAAGCGGAAGCCAAGGGACAATACGAAATCCTGTCGCAGAAAGCAGAAGGCTTGCGCCGCATCGTCGAAGCCTGCGGCGGCGCCACGCAGGCTTATCAACTGCTGATGCTGGAGCACGTGGACCGGCTCGCGGAAACGTCCGCCAAGGCGATTTCCAACATCAAGTTCGACAAGGTGGTTGTCTGGGAAAACGGCGGCAGCAACGGCACGGGCGGCAACACCTCCCATTTCCTGCAGGGGCTGGTGCGCTCGATGCCGCCGATGATGCAAGTGCTCAAGGACATCGGCGGCGTGGAGATGCCGGACTACCTGGCCCGGCTCAAGCCCGAGACGACCACTCCGAACGGCGCCACGACCGTCCCAGACGTCGCGGCGCCTGATGCGCCGCCCAGCGCAGCTTCAAGTTAAGGACGACGCGAGGGCATCCTGCCAAGCTCCACCAGTACGGCTGTTCGGCGTCAACGCCCTGATTTTTCGATCTGGGTGGCCCTCGCTTCGTCGAGGCTGATGAGGCCGTCGCCGTTTTTGTCCAGCTTGCGAAACAATTCGATGGGCCCAAGGAACTCGCGGAGCGACACCTCGCCGTCGCCGTTGCGGTCCATGTCGTAAAACCAGGCGGGGGTGCGCTCAGGAGGCGCGCTCGGTTTCGCAAGCGCGATAGGCGCCGGGAACGAGAATATGGGGAGAGGTTCAACCGCGATTTGGACGAAGAAACGCCGGGGCAAGGCAGCGGGGCTCACCTTGCCGGTCGAATCCGCGAAGGGCTTCAGGACCTCGATAGCGTTTACCAATTCACGCGGCGACAATCGGCTGTCGCCGTTTCGATCCAGCAACTCGAAAAGGCCAGTGCCTTGATCTTGAACTGTTATCCTCATGCGGCAGCCGGCAAACAGGGGAGCAAGAACCTTGAGCGCCGCCTCCACTTCCGCGGTTTCAAGTTTGCCGTCGGCATTGAGGTCGGCAAAATCAAAAAATGCGAGCGCAGCGAATGAGCCTGGTTGCCGCGGGCTAGCTTCCACTTGCTTGCGCTGGACAATGCCCTTGCCGTCGGCGAGGCGCTTCATCTCCGCGCGGATCACGTCGATCTCCCTGCTGGGGAGCGTGCCCCGGCGATCGACAGCGACGGGCTGGTCGAAACGGAAGTAAAATCGTTCCGAAGAGGCTTCAATGCCAGGGGCGGTTTGCACCCGCAACTTGCTACTTCCTGGCTCGGAGACCAAAGTATAGAGGCGGTGCGTCGATTGGCCTGGCGCCAAGGGCGTGCCCGCGGATACCACTATTTCCAGGTCGGGAGGCTGCTTCAGCCAACCTTCCAACTCCGCGGCGTCGAGCTTGCCGTCACTGTTCTTGTCAAGCGCAGCGAACGTCCTCTCGTCGCCCCCAAACTCGGCGCGACGAATCGCCTTGCGCTTGGCATCGCCACGGGAAGCCACAATTTGTTGCACGGCCGCCTCGCGGTCCGGGGGCAATAACACCAAGTCGGACGTCGAGTCGGTTGCATCCGAGGAGTCGCTGCGCTGCAAAGCCGCAGGTGCAATCGGGCTCGCGTCGACATTGCCTAGCAACTCCGTCACGGAAATGAATTCGTCTTCGTTCGCGTCGAAGAATGCCAATCGGTCGCGGGCATCGCGCAGCTCAGCGGTCGAGAGCTTGCCGTCGCCGTCGCGGTCCAGCCGTCGAAAAAGAATACTGCTGAGCCGTTGAGAATCGGGCTGTGCCCGCCGCACGGAGAGCACAACCGGCCCAAACCCGGCTTCGCGCAATGCGGAATCAAAGATGGCACGGGTGACTTTTGCATTTCGCCGGTCAAAGTCCAGGCGTAGAGCCGGCAAGCCTGCGGCTTCGTCCAGCGCGATTTGCATGACTCTCCCGCGGCGCTGCTCGACGAACGGTGCATATTCGGCCGGGTCGAGTACGCCGTCGCCGTTGCGATCGCAGAAGGCAAAAAGCGCCTCGACTGCATCTGACCAGAGGAGGTCTGCTGGACGGCCAGCGATCCTAATGCGCAAGCGGATGCGTGTCGGGCCACCCACGCCCCAGTAGACCAAATCGCGAACGCTCTCAGGAGATTGAGCTTTTGCCGGCGGCTCGGCTGGCGCCAGGGCAGTTGCCAGGCAGCCCAGCAGCGCAGAGGGAATCAAGATGGAGCGAAGCGTCATACCAGCACTTCAGAGATTGGCCGGGCAGCCTTGTCCACGATACGGATGGGTCGGCCCACATTCGACATGTTCTGTTTTTCAGAATCGATACCTATTGCTCGACAAATCGTGGCTAGGAGGTCGGGGACGCCGCACGGCCGCTCCTCGACTTGCATGCCGTCCTTGCTGCTTCGGCCGACGGCTTGGCCGCCCTTGATGCCGCCCCCGGCCAGGACAGCGCTCCAGGCATTGGGGAAGTGGTCGCGGCCCTTTTGCGGATTGATCTTCGGCGTCCGGCCGAACTCGCCCATGCAAACCACCAGCGTTGATTCGAGCAGGCCGCGATCCTTCAGATCCGCCATGAGGGTGGACCAGGCCGGGTCGAGCACGCCGCACAGGTTCTTGACGCCGTCAAAATTATTCGCATGCGTATCCCAGCCATCGAGCGTGACTTCGACGAACGGGACGCCTCGTTCAACGAGTCGCCGGGCAAGGAGACATCCTTGGCCAAAGAGGTTGCGGCCATAGCGGTCGCGTAATTCGGCTTTCTCGCTCGCAAATTCGAAAACCCGGGCCGTTTCGGGATGCATCAGCCGGACGGCGGCCCCATAAGCCGACCGGTGGCTATCCGCAATCGCGCCGGGATGGGATGCCAGGAAATCGGTCTCCAGGTTGCGCATGAGAGCAAGCCGGCGGTCGGCCTGGTCGGCGCCGACACCGGAGATGCGTTGCAGGTTTTCGACTTTAAGCTGCTGATCGACGCCCTGGTTATTAGCGCCGCCCAGCGCTGCCCGCTGGCCGTCGGCGACCAGCAAGGGTGCGTATAGCGGTCCGAGGAAGCCCGGTCCGAAGGCATTCTGTGCCAGGAAGCGCTGTGGAGCGATGCTGACAAAAGGCGGCAGATCGGCTCCTTCGCGATGCAGCTCTTTGGCGACGAGCGATCCCAGAGTGGGGAAGTCAATGCCGCCCAGGGGCAAGTTGCCGGTGCGGAGGAGATAGGCAGCGCGGCCATGATCGCCCTCCTTCGTCGTCATGGAACGAATGACGGCGAGACGGTCGCCCCAGCTCGCCAGTTTGGGAAGATGTTCGCCAATCTTCAGACCAGGGGCCTTGGTAGCAATCGCCTTGTACGGGCCGCCGTTGGCATGACCGGGCTTGAGATCCCACAGGTCAATCGTCGCAGGGCCGCCATTCATCCACAGGAGGATGCAACTTCGGGTCCGCTTCGGGTCGCCACTTGCGGCGTAGGCGAGACGGCTCAGCCAGCCGGAGAGACTCACTGTGCAAGCGGCCGCGCCTGAGCGTAAGAAATGTCGTCGAGTCCAAGACGCGTCGTGACCCCATTGCATGGGAAAGCCTCCTGAAAACCCCTTAATGATTCGTCCTGAATTCGATGCCGTTGAGCAAAGCCCAGAGCACGTCGGCATGCGCTTTATCGGTGCCGTCTGTGCAGCCCTTGACATGGGCTAGCGTTTGGTCCAATTCGGCTTTGCGCGGAGGCCGACTCAACACAGCGAAGTAGATTGCTTCGATCCGCTCCGTCGGCGTCAAACCAGGCAGCTTGAGCACACCCCCAAGCAACCGGCTGGATTGCCCATCCGTAGCCGCGCCCACTTGTTTGCTATTCATGAGCGTGAGGGCTTGCAAGATCGTCGTCGGGCTTTCTGTTTGTCGCCCAGAAACGGCGAAGGCCTCGAGAAACTGACGGCGCTGTCCGTCGTCGCCGCGAGTTTCGGTTCGCTCGCCGAATAGGACCATGAGACTATCGTAGATCTGCTCGGGGGACAGCCCCTGCATCGGGAAGTGGGCGTAGAGGCGAACATTTGCCGCGGCGGAGTCAGCAATGGCACTGGAGCGGCCAAAAGCCTGGCTCTGACAGATGGCCCTGAGGATGAACTTGGTATCAAAGCCAGACTGGACAAATGCCCGGGCCAGAGTGTCGAGCAGCTCGGGATGGCTGGCCGGGTTCTGATCGTGGAAATCATCGACAGGATCGACGAGACCGACGCCGAAGAGCATCCACCAAAGCCGATTGACGATCGCCTTGGAGAAAAACGGGTTGTCGGGCGCAGTCACCCAGGCAGCGAGGGTGGCCCGAGGGCTTTTCTTGTATTGCCATTCCGGCTCGCGGTCGTCCAGCATGGTGGCGGGAACGGCGCGGAAAGAGTTGGGAATGAGCAGCTCGCGTTTGCCCTGGATTTCGCGCAGAGTTCCGCCATCCGTTTTTTCGATGCCGCCAAAGAATGCGGCCATGCCCCAAAACTGGTCCCGGCTCCAGCGTGCGAACGGATGGTTGTGACATTGAGCGCACTCGAGATGGACGCCGAGAAACACTCGCGCCGTTGCGGCGGCGAGATTCTCCGGTTTCCCCTCTTTTGCGGTGTAAAAGGCCAGGGGGCCGTTGGCGGCGTCCGTCCCGCCGTCGCCTGCCGGCTGGTCGGCCAGGGCACGACCATTGAGAGGATAGGTGAGAAGCTCCGAGGTGAGCCGATCAAACGAGGCGTTTTCACGAATCCGGCTACGCAGCCATACCTTGAAGCCGACCGCGGCATTAGCAACGGCTGGATCGGTCGCCGCTTCCGGTAGCAGCCAGCCGTTCCAGGAAACGGTCATGTGATTGACATAGGCAGGCGACGCAAGGAGACGGTCGACCGCCCGAGCTCGTTTGTCGGGCGCTTTGTCGGCCAGGAATGCTCGGACTTCCGAGGGTACGGGGATCCGGCCGGCGATCGCGAGGTTTAGCCGGCGGAAAAAAGTGGCGTCGTCAGCCAGGGGCGAGGCAGAAACGCCGGTCGTCTTGAGTTTTTCGAGGATGAGCCGGTCGATTTCGGCCGCCAACGAAGTCGCATCCGGCCGCTCGGCTGCCGCAATTTGGCCGACTGATAGCAAAACACCAAGCCCAGCAACGAGAGCGGAGCGCCAACGCATGGCCATGCCCTCAGAGGGAACGGACGGACGCCGAGAGCGATTCCTTCGGCAATCCTGCACACCCCAGGGTAGCCGCATAAATGCGGCCAAGCAAGAGCGCATTCCCGTTCTTGCGGTGCCCGATAAATCGTTTAACCGCGACCCGAAGGGGAGCGCGTCTACAGAAGGGGAACGGATCCCGTCTGTTCACGCGCTCGCCGCAATGTCCTTGGCCCTTGGCTTCGACCTTCGCAGCTTCACTGGGCGTATCCTTGCGTCAAAGCTTGTCTCGCTCTTCTTCTTCGTTCTGGCGCTTCATGCTTGGCCGTTTCATGTAACAATGGGCCTCGCCGTAGATGGAGTTGGTCAGATCCTCGGGGGCCGAATGAGTAATGTCTTCAGCATCTCCCATCTTGCTTGTCCATTTTCCATTGGGAAGCTGCCGAGCTGCGTGCGTCCATTCGCCGGCATCATCAACATAGAGCGCTACCTTTTCGTATCCATCTTCCAAGGAGCTTTCAGCGCACGGCGCGTAGCCCTGGGCCGCGAAAACGCTGATCAAAGCAACGATGTCGTCGCCGAGAGAAGCGCCCTTGGGCCAATGGTATCCGGGTGGGACAGGAAATGCGAAGCAGTCCCACTTGCGCGTCGTATCCTTGCACGCCCATGCAATGCAATTGTATCTCCTCGACTTGGGGCTAGAAATCTCATAATTGGACAGCGCCAAGTTCGGGAACGCATTGTCCAAATCCGATTTGCTCACACTCCATATCCTCTTTCACGGCCCCATAGCAGCCATGCTTTCGCCATTTCTTCCACCTTGCCGGCGCTCGCCTCGGCAACAGGGTTTTCTCCAGTGATCGCCGTTAACGCCCAGAACCAATCAGCCGGGTCTTCTTTCAAATCATTCAGGATGAACGGGATTGCATCCCGCCCCATGCCAATGATCCTTTGGTAAGCCGGATGCATCACTTTCTTGCTAAGCTTGGACAGGTACTCCGTATCCTTCTTCCATGTTTCCGAGAGCTCGACGAACTTAAGGGCAGTGACATTATCGGTTTCACATTCTTCACTGTAATTGGAACTCCCACCGCCAACGCACGAAACCTCGTATTCAGAAGCAGATGCGGAACCTCTGCCGGAGCTCTTAGTCAAAGCTGCTAATGCCATCATTATTCCTTTCCTTCTTTTCGTTTGACTTCAAGTCCGGCTTGTCCGAGCTGAAGGCCATCAACTAGAAAACGAAAAGTGTAATCGCCTGGCTCATCGAACGAGACCGACCGATGCTCCAACTTTAGCGTGTATTTGTTTGGGCGGTCGGGATGGCCTGGATAAACCGGAGTCGTGAAGGGAACTGTTATCTTCGAAGGCAGTATGCGGCCATGTGGATCAATGATTTGCGAAATTAGAATATGTTGATGGTTGACTTCTTCAGGATTGCACAAAATCCTGACAACTAAAATGACTTGATGTATGATTACTGGAAACTCTGATGCGACTGTAATGTCATACCCGCCCTTCAATATATAGATAAGGCCGCTGCTATTAACCTCAGCGGCATCGCACATGATCGCAAATTCAAGTTGCATTTATCTACCTAGTTCAATGGCAGGTCGGTAAGAGCGTTGACTAAGCTGGAACTGCACATGATTTACTATCATACAGCAAATCCATGTTGGGTGCCATGCTTTCGGTCCCGAGCTACTGCCGGAGACTGCCGAGTGCCAAGGCCACGAACGCATCGCACCCAAGCGTCTTCCGGTCATTTCGCCGCTTCTTCGCTCGCCGGTTGCCGCCAGCGAAAGATATACTCGTCGGCACCACCGGAATATACGGTCTTGCCGTCGGCTGAGAGCGCGACCGACAGCGCAGGTCGATTGTGCACTTCGAAAGAAATAAGAAGCCGGCCGTCACTGGAATCCCAGAGTCGATTGACATGGTCGTAGCCTACCGAAGCGACCACGGCTCCGTCGGCGGTGAAGCAAACGCCGCGAACGTAGCCCGCGTGGGCGTCAAGTTTGCGTAGTTCATTCCCGCTGGCTATGTCCCAGAATCGCAGCGTACGGTCCGCCGAGCCTGTGAGAATGCGTTTGCCGTCGGGGGCAAAGGCAATGGCATGCACGGCGGCAGTGTGCCCCAGAAAACGGCGGACTTCCTTCTTGGTCTCCAGGTCGTAGAGCGTGCATGCGAAACCGGCGCCTCCGGAGATGACGGCTTGGCGCCCGTCTGGGCTCAGGGCCAGGGCGAGGATGCCCTCCTTGGGACCTTTGATCTTGCCCAGTTCTTTGCCGGTGGCTGCATCCCAAATGCGAATATCGCCGTCGGAGGCGGCGGTCACTACCCGCTTACCGTCCGGCGTGAAGGCGATGCCGTTGACTTCCGATTCTTCATCGTGACCTTCCAGTCGGGCGGCCTCGGCGTTTGCCTCCAGATCCCAGAGGAAGACTTCGCCGTTCCCGCCGGCGGATGCGGCGCGCTTGCCGTTCCGGCTAACAGCGACGGCGTAGATCTTCGACTGGTGTGACTCGAGCACGGTATCCGCCTTGGCGGTCTCGACGTCCCATATGCGGACTGTGCCATCCCAGCTGCCGGAGATGAGTTTCTTGCCGTCGGGCGTGAGCACGAGCGCCGTTACCCAGCTTTCATGGCCCGCGAAGCGGGTGCCGCGAACGGCCGCCGCAGTCATGGACCACGAACGCAGCGACCTGTCGGCGGAAGCTGAGAGTATGGGTGCTCCTTGTGTCCCCGCAAGAACGCAGAGCTTGGTGACTGCCCCCGTGTGGCCGACGAAGCGAAGTTGTTCGCGCCAGCTCTCCGTGTCCCAGGCGAGCAGAGTGCGTCCCACCGATCCGGTAAGTAACTCTGTGCCGCCGCCGGTGAAGGCAAGCGAGATCACTGCGGATTGTGTTGGGCGAAAAAGAATTGGCTTGCGTGCGTCGAGATCCCAGACACGGAAGCCGGGGTCCGCCCCGCCCGACACCAGCACTGGGCGAGTTGGGTGAAAAGCCAGTGCCGCGACGTCGCCGGTATGATCGATCCAAGACGCGATCTGCTTGCCGGCGGCCAGCTCCCACAACTTGACCTCGGCCGGCGCTTTGCGGGTCACCAAATCCGAACCGCTGGCAAGCAGGCGGCTATCGTGGGAAAAGGCCAAACACGAGACCGCGCCCCGATGACCTTCGAGCACGGTGCGCTCGCGCAGCTCGGTCACGCTCGACCCTGTAGGCGGTAGATCGTAAATCAGGATGCGCTTGTCTGCCCCGCCCGTGGCAAGCAGCTTGCCGTTCGGGGCGAACGCCGCGGCGCGCACCGTGCCGCGATGCCCGTCGAGCAGGGCGAGCCGCCGGCCGCCGGCCACATCCCAGAGCATGCCAACCCGGTCGCGGCCGCTGCTCACGAGCCAGGCTCCGTCGGGGCTGAACGTCAGGTCCACGATCGCACTGCGGTGGCCTTGCAAGACCGCCAGGGTCTGGCCGCTTTGGGCGTCGAGCACGAGAATCGCGTGTTTGTCTCCAAGAACGGCCAGGCGCTTGCCGTCGGGGGAAATAGCAGTAACGCCGGTCGGTCCGGTCCGGTTTTGGTAGGTCCGCGCAGCGAAGACGCGCGGCAAGGCGGAGGACCATAGGCCGATGGTCTTGTCCGCCGAGGCGGTGGCGATTTGCCGGCCGGAGGGGGCAAAGGCAACCCCTTGGATAGCCTCGGTGTGACCCTCTTCCAGATTGGCCAACTCACCGCCCGTCGCCGTCTCCCAGAGCCGCAGGGTCTTGTCGACACTCGCGCTTGCCAGCAGCTGTCCGCGCGGTGAAAACGCGAGCGCAGTGACGGCTTCGGTATGCCCTTCCATGCTGTGCTTTTCCTTGCGAGTTGCAACGTCCCAGATGATGATGGTCTTGTCCTCAGCCGCGCTGGCGAGCAAGCGGCCGTCCGGCGAAAAAGCGATCGCACGAACCGGCCCCTTATGGCTGCTGAGAGTTCCGGCAGAGGTCCAACCGTCCACGTTCCAGAGGATCACCCGGCGGTCACTCCCGGCCGAAGCGATGGTTTTGCCGTCCGGCGAGACGGCGATACCACGAACTGCCCCCTTGTGTTCCCCATACGAGGCAAGCTCCTTCTTGGCCGGCACATCCCAGAGCTTAACAAGGCGATCTGCCCCTCCCGAAACCAGCCGCGCGCCGCCAGACAGAAATGCCACGGCCAGGACAGCGTTACTATGCCCTGTGATTGTGCAGGTCTCCTTGCGCGCGGCGACGTCCCAGACCTTGATCGTTTTGTCGTAGGAAGCCGTGGCCAGCATGCGCCCGTCCCGCGAGAAAGCAAGCGCGGCAACCGCATCGCGATGGCCGGGTAACTTGGCCAGGAGTTTGGCGGTCGATGGCTCCCAGAGACGCGTTACACCGTCCGCGCCGGCCGAGGCGAGCAAATTGCCGTCCGGAGAATAAGCGACCGCCAGCGCCTCGTCGTCTTGACGAGCGGTTTGCGGCTTGGGTTCGAACTGGATCGGCTCGGGAAATACTGCGGGCTTGGCTAGGACGGGCTTGCCAACTTGGCCGATGGCCGAGGGAATAAGGACGGTGGCCAAGGCAAGGCAAGCTGTCAATGGGTAATACCAGCGAGCGCCGACCACGGGTGAGTCTCCTGTTACTTCTTTAGTTCGAACAGCTCAGCTTCGGTCGGGATTTTCTTCGGCCAGGCGCCCTTGTAGATCATGTTGCGCACGCGCGCCTCGGTGCGATCCGTGTAGTGGAACAAGCCGAAAAGGCGTTGATTGGTCGACTCGATGGGGCGCTCGTAAATATCCACACCGTTCAACGACACTTTGACGACATCTCCCGCAACCACCATACGAACCGTGTTCCAGGCTTTTGGTTTGAGCGGCGGCCGTGCTGGGCCGCGCCGAGACGATGGCTCATCGACGGTGTTATCGATTGGCGTCTTGCTCTTCTCGAGCCCTCCATCCGTGAGCCAATGAAGCTTGACGCCTTCGGGCTCCAGGAGGAAGGTCAAGCGATCGAGAGCGGGGTGTACGTGCGCCTTTTCCGGCTCATAATAGAACTCATACTCGATGGCGCCGTCTTCCAGCATGGGGCGTTGGTAAAAAGCCGCGGCCTCGGGAAAGCCGCGTGGCGGAACGGGCTTTCCTTCTTCGGGCGGCTCGGGTCTCTGGCCTTGACTGTACATTTCCTCGCCACGCTTGGTCCACGGCTGGCCCTGGCTCGGCAACCACATCCCCAGCTCGGCGTCGGCGAGCAAATCGATATGGTCGGGAACCGACGGCTTCCCGGTGATCTTGAAATTGCGCATCTCGCCCACATTGAGTGACGAACCATGCAGCATGAGCCACGGCTCCGGGTTGGACCCAATCCTTTCCGCTGCCAGCTCCCTGCCATCCACGTAGGCTCGGAACCAGCCGTCCTTCACTGCAATGCGAAACTGATAGGCGTCTCCCTTGGCGGCGGGCAGTGGCGGGATGATGGAGCTTTCGCGCGCGTCGCCACGCATGCTGGCGATCAGTTTGTAGTGTTTCCGATCCGGCTGCAGGTCAAACTGACGTGAACCGTAACGCACGTGTATATCATGCCAACGCTGCGTCGTCAGGTCGCAGGTGACTTCGAAATTGCCCCGCAGAGGTGCGTCCAAGATCAGGCAGTCCTGATCGCAGCCGGGCAAATGCACCAGCACGCCATCGCGAAGCACCCAGCGAGCAACACCCCCTCCGGAAGATCGAACGCTTATGTCGGCGCCAGGTGCCGGCGCCCAATGCACAAATCGACTATCCGCCGTCGTCCAACGACTGCCGTCCGGCAAGCGTTTGAGTTCCAGGTTGGCCAGCACATCGCGGAACACGAGCATCCACCATTCGCGTTCGTCGAAGACTTTCTCCTGGATAATGGCTTCCTCCAGGTTCTTGTTCATAGCTTCCACAAGAGGCGCAACTTTGGCCAGCAGCGCGGGACGCTCCAGGGAGCCCCATGCCGCCACCAGGACGGGCCAACGCTCACGCCCCAGGGCGTCAACCTTCATGCGGGTCACATGGGGAAGCAAGTCGTCGAGGTCAGCGGCAGCGGCGCCGTCGTCGCCCTTCGTGGCGAGCGCGGCTGCCCGCAGAGCAAGGCGTGCGCGCCTATCCAGCTCGTCTTCAGAGCCGAAAGCTGCTTTCCCAAGCCGCGCGCACAAATCGTCCAGCTTGCCCGCTTCGCTGGCTGCCGCAATCATTTCGAGACAGGGAAGGATCATGTGTCCGCCCAAGAAAATGCGCCGGCCGGGCGGTTGTTGCGGTTGGTCGACCACGCCGAGAACGTCGAGCGGCTTGATCACGCCGGCAAGCTGATAGGTCGGCCGACGCTCGCTGGGCAACACCCAGTCGGCCAGCAGTGCATACCGTTCGCCGGCGGGCAGTTTGTTGGCGCACTCGACCAGGTCGGCCGACTCGGAGGCGAACTGTTTTTCACCGATGAGGGAGCGAAGCACTTTGACTTCTGCCGGCGCGGCAGGCTTGGTAGCAAAGGAAACTTCGCGGGACGGCTGCAGGGTCTTGGGCCAGTTCCCCGTCAGCAGAACGTTGCGCACGCGAGCAGCGGCCCGGTCGCGATAGTGAAACAGGCCGAAAACGCGTTCGACGTGCGGGTCTAGCTTCGAGTCAAACACGGCGACACCGTTCAGCTCGATACGCGCGCCGTCTTTGGTGACGGCCAGGGCAACCTTGTTCCACGCGCCTGGCTTGAGCGGCAGCTTGTCCGCGGTTGGGCTGCTCCGATTGGGGATCGCGTTGTCGGATTTCAGCCCGGTCCAATCTTCCCCTTGGGTCATCCAGTGCAGCTTGAGGCCTTCCGGTTCGAGAATAAAGGCGACTCGGCCCAGGCTGGGGTGAACATGCGTCTTGCCAGGCTCATAGTAAAACTCATAGCGCAACGTCTCCCCCGGCCGTAAAGGGCGAGAATAGGCCAGGCAACTGGGAGAAGGCTTTTCGCCCGGCCAATCGAGCTTCCGGCCGAGGATCTCGCCGTCCTTGGACAACCAGTCGTAAACAGGATCGCCCGCCTCCGGCTGATCCTCGTTGCTGTTGTAAAAGCGCCTGCCCCATTGATCGTAGTTGGCCGGTCCGCCCTCTGCCTTTTGACGCGCGATGAGCCGCTGGGGAAGGGTCGAATTGTAAACCTGGCTCCGCCAGCCTTCGAGATAGTCGCCCGCGGCAAGCTTGACCTCACCAGGAACCTCAGCTTTGCCGGACAAATGGAAGTTCCGATAGACTGACCGTTGGAATGTAGAACCATTGGCCGGCGCGCTTCCCAAGGTCAGCCAGGGGCTTGTCGGAGCCGGATTGATGTCCTCGTAGAAAAGCACGCCGTTGACGAGGCAGCGAATCTTCTGCGGAGAGACCTGGACAGTAAGACGAGCAAAGTCGCCTTGCTGATTGGTCGGGATTTGCTGCTGGATCGTATCACCCGGCACCGTGGAGGCAACCTGCATTGAAGAGGGCGTGAACGTGATGCCGCCGTATCCCGCGGCGCCGCCCATCGGACTAACGTCGACGGAAAACTCAAACGTTCCAGTGAACGGATAATCGACCAGTAGGGAAGAAGCCTGATCTCCCGGCATTTGCGCGAGATAACCGTCGTGAGCGATCCAGCTCGAATCGGGAGTGCTGGCGTGCCAGAGAGGCGGCAAGGCGCCGGCAAACACGTCCGGAGCGCCCGCGCGCTTGGCATCCCATTGATCGCGCGTGTGCTGGACCCGGGCGTTCAGGTCGGGATCGTTGCCCGCCCAGCGGCTGCCGAGCATTGCCGACAGTACGTCTTCACCCGATGCAGCCAGGGCGGGATCGTTGTGGCATAGCGCTGCGAAAATAAACTCACTCGGGTATGGTGGCGCGGGCTGCTGATTATCGCCGCCGTTATAGTAGTACCGGTTGAAGCCCAGCGGCTGTTCGCGTTTTTCCGTGAGGCGCTTGTGTGCCGATTCGGCGAAAGCTTTCACCGCCGGCTCAATGTCCTTCCCTTTTCCCTGGGCAAGATAGACGAGTACCTTGAACGTCTCGGCGTTTTCCACCTTGTCATTGGCCAGGCGCTCTACTTCGGCAATCAACTCCTCACCTTTCCCAGCCTCCTTGGCTGCATCTGCCAGAATCAGCATGGTGCTCAAGCTGCGATGTGCAGGGAACGAAGGAGGCTTGCCAAAGATCTCCGGGGGAATCTCTTTTGGCGACGCGCCCACGTAGTAGCGGATCGACTTGCGGCTCTTGGTCGGTAGGGTCCACGTCTTGAGCACCTCATAGCGCTTGGCGGCTGGCATCTGCAGCAGCAGAACCGCCAGGCGTTCAAAACTACCCGGCAGCATTGGTTCCATGCGCGGCTGACCTGCCATATTCTCATTGTTGGTATTGGTGGCCGAATCGTTCGGATTGTCAGCTTGATAGCCAAACTCGCGCAGAGCATCTTCCACCCAGCCGAGCTTCAGGAATTCTCTAGCCACGGTCTGATGCATGTCAAAGTTGCCTGCCCCGGCCTTTTTGTCGGAGCTTTCCACCAACTTGAACTGGGCTCTGGCGGCCGCTTCGTCTTGGCGGTGCACATAGTATTCCGCCAACCGGAAACGAACTTCGGCCGCAGCTTGCGCATTGCCGGCGGTCAGGTAGTTCTGTGCTGTCTTGTCGATGAACGGAACGACCAACTCGGCATACTTGGGATCGTTCAAAGCGACAACGAGAACGGCGGCGATGGTGGCGTTGGTGGTTTGCGATGAATCCTTCTTGAGCCGATCACCCAGGGAGCGAAAGGTCAACGTGGCGAGAGCCTGGTCCTTGGCCCGCATGCCGAGCATGGCCAGCATGATTTTGGCGGGCAGCTCACCCAGCGGCTGCTTGGCGCGCGTTTCGAGCCGCTGGCGAAGGTCGCCCGTCTTGCCGGCCTCGAGAGCTGCCTGGATCAACGCTTGGCCGAGCCCGCGATCTTCCACGTCGTCGATGATTCCCTGTGCGGGCGTCCACATTCCTCCGACGAGCGTATAGACCTGGCCGAAGTTTTGTAAAGGAGGATAAAGAAAGACCTCCGCCGGGCGCGCGTCCGGCAAGACAGCGGCCACGAGCAGCTCATAGATTCTCGCGGCGGCCACACTCTGGGCACGCCATTTGGGGATCAGAGCCAGTAGAGCCTGGTCAACCGTGACACGTCGCGAATTGCCTCCGCTGACAAGGTATTGCGTCCCGTTAATCATGCGCGATCGATACATGCCGCCAAAATTCCGATTCTCCGTCACCGCGATAGGCGGACCGCCACGTACCGCCGCCTGCATCGTACGCAATGACAGGTCCGGCATTTGCTTGTCGATGGCCAACTGAGCGATCTCATAGGATCGCTTGAATTCGTCTTCCGTGGGGGCCGGAGCGCTGGAGCGTGACGGTGTGCGTGCAGGTTGCGGGTTAGGCGCTCCCGCAGGCGGCACGGGGGCTTGCACGAGGACAAGAAGGGCCGCGGCCACGCCGCGTAATGCCAGGGGCGACTTGGGAGAGGGCACAAGTGCAGGTGCCGCCGGAGTGGCTGGGACCGATGTCGCTGGCTTCGGTCCTGCCGCCGCCTTGGCTGCCGGCTGCTTGGGCAGAGTCCATTCCATCAGCTCCGCCCAGATGGCTTGGGCTTTCGCTTTATCGCCCTTGTCCAACTCCAGTTGGCCCCATTCATGGAAAACAGCGACCGTGACCAGTGCATCTTGTTGACGTTTGGCGGCCTCGGCAGCACGTGCGGCCAGTTTCTCGCCTGCGGGCCAGAGCTGCGGCCGATCCTTGTCGAGGCATTCCCGGGCGGCGAGCCAAAGCGGCACTTGCAGCTGGGCCGCGGCCCGATGGCGCGCGTTGAGCTTTCCGTTGGCCGGCAATTTCTCCAACTGCGTGGCATCCATTAGCTTGACCAACCGCTCGATCGCGTCCTGAATCTCTTTGGGTTTACCGTCCGCCATTGCCACCAGCGCGTTCGCAACCTGGACTCCATGATCGGTGGGATGCTTCTTGGTCAGCTCGGCAAGCTTGGCCAGGGCGCTGTGTCGAACCTCGGGAACTTTGGCCGTCGATTTGATGGCCGCGGCAAGCAAGCTATTCAGCGTTGCCTTGCTGATGTCGCGAGAGTCGACAATCAGCACCATGTCAAGCGCGGGCTTATCCGTGGATTTGGTCTCGAGCGGTGTCAAGAGAGCGCTGACCGCCGCCGGCAAGGCGCTGGGTTTCAATGCTTTGACGGCAGCTTTTAGCCCTTGTTCGACCTGCACATCGAAGCGCTCGCCACCACTGACTTGGTTCGCCGCGTCGAGCAGATCGGGATCGGCGAGCAAGCTATTGTAAACCCGAACCGCCTCGACACAGTCTCCGGAGCGGACCAATTCCTGAGCGACGCTCACGCGAGTTTGCGCACGTTGATACTCCCACCAGCCGCCGCCATAGCCAGGGTTGGTTACCTCGTCACTGCAAAACCGCAGCGTGAGCTTCTTCGCGTCTTCCTTGCGTCCCATCTGTTCGTACCACCAGACGAGCCGATGCGCAGGGGAGTAACTGTATTGGTAATTTGGATCACGAATCAGCTCATCGATGCCGTCTTCGAGGGTCTTGATCGCCAGATCTTCGACCCCGGAGTAGAACTCGAGCTCCTGACTGAGGATGAATCGAGCCAAGACGGGAACGTCCGCCTTGGGATCATCGAACACCTCCCGCCAGGCTTTCTTGGCCTGTTCCTTGTTGCCCAGCTGAACATCGATAACGGCAAGCAGAGCCTTGCCGCCGATCCAGTCCGGCCGCTTGGCGAGCGCAGCCTGCACTTGGCCACGCAGTTCAGGCAGCCGCTGCTGCTTGCGGGCAATGGACAGCATCCGCGTGACAATGCTCTCCACGCGGCCCTCTTGCCCGTAGTTGGAGATTTCGGTGACCGCTTGCCAGGGATCCGCTTCCGAATCTTGGCGTGGGATGACGGCTTCCTTGGCGAACGTGTAGATCTCCGGCAGCCGCCAAATCTCCTCATTGTAAAGGTTGCCGAGGATGTAACTGCGATACTGCGGGAACGCCTCCCAGGCCTTGCGGAACAGCTTCAGGCCCAGTTCTCTGCCTTTGTCCTGCTGCAAGAGCGTGGCGATGGGCTCGGTTACCGCCCAGTAATTGCCCACCTTGTGGAGGTCGATTTCATCGAACAACTGAACGAGTTCTTCGAACTTGTTGGCCTGGGTGAAGAGGTTTTGGATTTGCCAGTAGCTGTTGCTGAAGAGCACCGGTTCGAGCTTGATGGCCAGCTTGTATTGCTGCATGGCCGCGTCGCGCTCGCCCATCTGCTGAAGTTGCTGGGCGGCCTGCATGCGAAGCTTACCGTCTTTTGGCTTCAGGTCGGCCATCTTGAGCAAGGCGTCTTTCAGCTTCTTCTTCTCGGAAGCGGCCTGGTAGTAGCCGACCAGGGCTTGATAAATCTGCAAAGACCTGGGCGACGCCTTGAGCTGAGCTTCCGCTCGTTCGATGATTTCCTTGAGTTGTCCGGAGCGTGCCAGAACGCTGATGGCTTGCTGGCGTGCATTTTCGTTTTCGTTGTACCCGCCGCGGAAGTTGGTCTGGATGGAGGGCCCTTTGCGCAGGATTTGGCGAGCGATCTGCACGGCCAGGTCGATCTGGTTCTGGCTCTGATATTGCGTCATGAGCCGGACCAACGTGCCCGTTTTGCTGCCCGCCTGCCTTTGGGCCCGACCCAAAACCATCTCGGCCAACTGATGCATGCCGAGCCGGTGCATATTGCCTGCCAGCTCCAGTTGCTTGTCGGAGTCGAGCCGTAGGCCGAAGAGACGGTCTGCAGCTTGCCGGGCTCGCTCCACGCCGCCGGTCCGCTCGGCCAAGCGCAGGGCAGCCTCCTCGCGCTGCTGCATGACCTGCATTTCCATGGGGGTGAAGGAGTCGAGCAAGGCCATGGCCGCTTGAAAATCGTTGTTCAACTCGTGCAGAGCAGCCACCTCCAGGATTAGAATCTGGTCATTGGGCGCGGCTTGTACGGCCTGGCTCAGCTCGGCAATCGCCTCATCCTTCTCGCCGGCCCACCAATGACAATAGCCGAGCGCGAGGTGCAAGTAGATGCGCTCCGCGCCACGCGCCGCGTCGCGGCGTTTCTCCAAATGCGCGAAGAGATCGGAAGCAAGGTCCGCCCTTTTGTGCAAATCGTATCCGTTGTACAGAAATGACAGGGTCCCGGCGTCGTAGTACTCGTTCGGGGAGGGGTAAGCAATCTGCGTGTTGTTGTAGCTTTGATTGCGCGAGTACGTGCTGACCGAGAAGCCGCCGTTTTGCGGCCGGCGGCTGGTCGAAGCTGACCGTACCGCTGTCAGGTTTTGCCGGCGCGTGACGGAGAGGTAGAAATCGAGTACTTTGCGTACATCGTCGAAATGCTTTTCATCCGCGCGTTTGCCCATGAGCGTTGTCAATGGCCACGCTGCCTGGCGCGTCGGCAGTTGCGCCAGCATGGCGGTCGTCTTTGCGGGAGGTTGGAGCTTTTCGAGTCTGTTTAATAACTCGAAGGAGGCCTCGAGGTCGTCGCGCTCGGCAGCCACGCTCAAGGCGGCTTGCACCTTGGTGATTACGTTTGCTTCCTTGAGCATCTGCTGGTAGAGGGCCTTCTCGTCGCTCTCTCGGCCAGCCCGTTTCAACTCGGTGATCACGGTTTGCACGGCGCTGGGCGCCCATTCAGGCTTGAGCTGTGTCAAGCCGCGATAAGCCGAGAGCAGCTGCTCGAGTTGGTCGGACGGCAGGGCGGGCGTCAAATCTTTGCCGCCACGGGGCGATCGACGGCGCACCAAGTTCGTATTGGTCCGCGACCCCACCGCGTTGACCAGAGCCAACATCCCGGCAGGGTCGTTTCTCTTGGCAAGTACCAGGGCCGCCGGGAATACCTGCTTGCCTTCGTACCGGAGCAAATTGAAGTAATACCACTCCCATAGCGATTCTCGATTCGCGCCAGGTTTCTCCTTGGCCGTGCGCAATTGCTTGATGAATCCATCGGCCGTTCCCTTCGCCCGCGCTTCTTCATAGAGCCAACCCAGGCAGGCCATGCGCGCCTCGCCATAGTCCGCAGGGACGTAAATGGGTTGGGTGCCGCCGCCTTGATTGTAGTTGTAGTACTGCGGATCCATCCCAGTGGCCCGGCGGACGTTCCAAATCTTGCCGACGCGTCGCGTGAGAGGGGGATTGGCCCATTCGTCGAAAGGGTTGGCCATGACGCCCGGCCGGCTCGGAGGCAGCTGCCCTTGTTGCTGCGTCGGTTTTGTCGTCTTTTTCTTGGATAGTTCGATCTGGTGCTTGGTGATCTCGCCGAGCTCGTCGTCGGGCAGCTTCAGGGCCATGATCGCGCGGAAGCGCGCGCTGGCCTCCTCTCTTCTTTCCAGAGCTGCCAGGGCGGCGCCTTCGCGGTAAAGCAGTTCCCAGTTGCCTGGCTTTTGCAGCAGCAGCCGGGAAATGATGGCGAGCGCTCCTTCCAATTTACCGGCCGTGAGCAGGCTGTCGATTGCCGAAAGGTTGCGGTGCGTTTCCGTATCCTTGCTGACGAGCCGCACCCAGATGTCCGCGGCCTCGTCCGGCTCGCCGGTCCGAGTCAGTAACTGTGCCAGCCGCAGTTGATGGTCATAGTTGCTGGGCGCGGCGGCATTGAGCTGACGCTGATACTTGACCGCGGCCGGCAAGTCGCCCTCTTGCTCGCAAAGCGACGAGAGCTGGGCGAGCAAGTGCGTGTCGCGCGTATTTTCGGTGAGCATGTGTTCGAGCTGCTGCCGAGCGGCCCCGAGGTCGCCGGCAGTCGTATATGCCTGAGCGATGCAAAGCGTGGCCTCGCGCGCCTTCTCCGCCTCGCGACGTTCGCGCTCCAGCCGCTCCAGCAGCCGATCGAACTGGTTGTTCTCCAGGTAAAGCTGCGTAATTCGCTCGACGACGCCGAGCTTGGCGTCCAGTTCCGGGGTCTTTTCCAGGGCGCGCCAGAGCAGCTCGACGGCCTCTCCCTGCCGCATGCGTTCGCCCAGCGCATTGGCCAGAGTGATGAGCCCCTGGGGTTCGGACGGGTTGGCGCGAACCGAGCGGCGCAAGGCTTCCAGTCCTTCCTCCTGGTCCCCGAACTGGAAGCAAAGATCGGCGAAGAACTTGTAGACGTCCGGATTGCCGGGCGACGCCGCCAGGAGATCGCGAGCGGCTTGCAGGGCATGCTCGCGCCGGCCGAGCCGCTGTTCCAGCTTGGTGACAGTGGTCAGGTATTCCGTCCGATAACGGCGATCCCCGGCGGCCAGCTTGCGGTTGGTTTCCGCGGCGGCCAAAAGGTTGCCGACCGATTCGTAGATGCGCGCCGCGGCGATGAGCGCGGCCACCGACTTGGCATCCTTGGCCTGCGCTTTGCTGATCGCTTCGCTGGCTTTGTCGATTTGCCGATTGGCCTCGTAACAGCGGGCCAGGCGCAGCCAGCGCTCGGCGGTCGCTTCCTGGTTAGCGTCGAGTTCCGCCTGCAGTTGATCGATCTGCGCGCCTAAGGTTTCCGTCGCCTGCCAGATCTTTATCTGCGCGCTGAGGATTTGCTCTGTTTCCTCAACATTGCTGGCCAGCTTGCTGGCGGTCTCGATTTGCTTCAAGGCTTCGTTATGTTGGCCCTCCTGGTGCAGCAGCTCGGCATACGTCATGAGCATGCCGAAGTCGTCCTTTTCCAGGCTGATTGCATCTGCCATGGCGGCGGCGGCTTCCCTGCGATAGCCGAAGCCGGCGAAGACTTCGGCAAGCCGGGCCAGGTTCTTGGATGTGCGGTTCGGGCCCTCGGCGATCGGCCGCCAGGTAGCCAGTGCTTCTTCACTACGCTTCAAGCTGTGGTAGTACTCGCCCAGGTACTCGCGATACTGGGCAGCGTTGGGCGCAACCGCGATCGCTTTCTTGTAGAGCGCGACGGCGTCGTCCACGGCGCCGGCTGTGCGCAGCAAATCCGCCGTTTGGGAAGCGACAACCGGGTCGTTGGGCTTTTTCTCCAGCAGGCGCCGCCAGATGGCGCTGGCTGCGGTCCGGCGTTCCGCCTCGGGCCTGGCGGAGTCGCGCATGATAAGTTTGCCCCACTCGCGCAGGGTATCGGGATTGTTAGGATCCGCCTTGTCCATGGCCTCGTATTGCTGGGCCGCGGCCGTGAAGTTTTGCTCGAACACGTACTGATCGATGAGAGCCTGGCGCAGGGCCCGGCTGTTGGGCGCGACGGCGACACCCTTGCTGAGCCAGTCGCGCGCCTCGGGCGCACGTCCTTGCGAGGCCAGCGTCTTGGCAAGCCGGCTGATGGCGTCCACGTCGGTCTTGTTCTTTTCAAGCCATTTCTCGTAGTACTTGGCCAGCCCGGCAAGGTCGTCATTGCGCAGGAAGATTTCCTCGATGCGCCGGCGGACATCGCGGTACAGCCAGCTATCTGGATTCAACTCACTCAAAAGCTTCTCGAAGTCCGTCAGCGCCGCGGGCGTCTTCTTGAGCTTTACCTTCAAATCAGCCGCGTCCATGCGTAGCGACGTTTGCCGGTACTTGTCATCCGCCTGATCGGCGAGCTTGGTGAGCCGGGGCAGCGCTTGCTCGAACTGTCCTTCTTCGACCAACGTCGTGGCGATCTGCTCCTGCACGCGCGCATCATCGGGGTAGAGCTTTTCCAGCCGGGCCCACACCTCGAGCGCTTTTTCGGTCCGCTGGGAGCGTTGATAGACGCGTCCCAATGCCTGAAAGGCGTCGAGCAGATCGTTGCGGTTGGGTTTGCGCGTGATGGCCCTCTCGAAGGCCTCCGCCGCCGCTTCCGGCTGGCCGACAAGGATCAACGATTGGCCCAGATAGTACGAGGGAATGGCGCTGTCGGTCAGATCGGCTTCGGCTTGCTTGAAGGCGGAGACGGCGGCGGCATCGCGGCCGCGCTGGCTTTCGAGCAGGCCGACGATCATCCAGGCGATTCCGTCCTTGGCGTCCTTCTTGGTGCGGGCGGTGTATTCGCCCACCAGATGATCGAGTGTGCCTCGTTCGACGTGATAGCCGTAGAGACGGTCGAAGGCTGTGCCGCGGCGCGGATTGCTTTCCAGCACGCGCCGAAAGCGTTCCGCGATGGCGCGTTCCTTTTCTTCCTCGGCGTCCGCCTTGTTCTTGTCGTCGGCCTCCTCGGTCCGCGCGGGCGTCTGGACTGGCGGTCGGGGTGATTGCGCAGCAGACCAACTCCCTCCGAAAAGGAGGAAAAAGGAGAGGAGATACCACTCGAACCGTCCGTGCCGCATGGGAGGGCCCTCGTTTTGTAGGCCTGCACGCAAAGATTCCGCCGGCACCGGTTTGACTTCCGCTGGGCCGGACGATAACGTCAACTACATCACCGTGCAGGATTCCGCTGACACTAGCCCGAAGGGTCAGCGAGGACCTCGCTAACGCGTCGGGCTAGTATCAGCCTATTTGCACACGGTCATTTAGATTACGCCAGGCCTTAGTGTGAAGCAACTGACTCATCAGATTGCCTTAGACCTTCCTCTCATAGATGAAGGAGCGTTGCTCTTATGAGCGCGGAAGCCATCAAACAAGAACTCGAACAATTCCGGGCGGATTTCACGCGGCTGCGCCAGGAAATCGCCAAGGTGATCGTCGGTCAGGATGAAATCGTCGAGGGCGCTTTGTCCGCGCTGATTGCCGGCGGCCACGTACTGCTCGAAGGAGTCCCCGGCCTTGGCAAAACGCTGCTCGTGCGCACCATTGCCGACGCATTGCACCTCAAGTTTGCCCGCATTCAGTTCACGCCGGATCTGATGCCGGCCGATTTGATCGGCACCAATGTGGTCATGCAAGCGGCGGACGGCGGACGGCGCTTCGAGTTTCAGAAAGGCCCGGTCTTCGCCAATATCGTTCTGGCCGACGAAATCAACCGCGCCACTCCCAAGACGCAATCCGCATTGCTGGAAGCGATGCAGGAACACAACGTCACGATCGCAGGGCAGACCCATCGGCTGCCGGAACCGTTTTTCGTGCTGGCCACGCAGAACCCGCTGGAGATGGAAGGCACCTACCCGCTGCCGGAGGCTCAGCTCGACCGCTTCTTCTTCAAACTTCTTGTGCAGTTTCCTCGGATCGAAGATCTGGAGACTATCCTCGATCGCACCACCGAAGCCGCCAACCCCAAGGCCGAACCAGTCTTCGATGGCGAGCGGATTCTGGCCCTCTCGCGGTTAGTGCGGCAAATTCCGGTAGCACCCGAGGTCCGGCGCTACGCTATTTCCGTCGTGATGGCCACGCATCCCGAACACGAGTTGACGGCGCCCATGGCCAAGCAATTCGTGCGCTATGGCAGCAGCCCGCGCGGCGCCCAGGCGATCATCCTGGCGGCCAAGCTGCGGGCCATTCTCGACGGCCGGTATCACGTGGCCCGCGATGACATCCGTGCGGTCGCTCCCATGGCCCTACGCCATCGGCTGATCCTGAACTTCGAAGGCCAGGCCGATGGCGTGCCTCCCGATGCCGTCGTCGCGAATATCCTCAAAACGACGGCAGAGCAGGTAGCCGTGTAGACGCAGGCAACCGCAAATCGCCCTGGCCGGGCGCGGATTCATACTGACCAAGAATGGCACTATCTCATGCCGTTATTTGATTCCGACTTCCTTAAAAAGCTCGAGTATCTGTCTCTGATCTCGAAGCGAGTCTTTCGCGGTTCGCTCATGGCCCAGCGGCGGACGATGCAGAAGGGCGCCGGCATCGAGTTTGCCGATCATCGCGAATACACTCCGGGCGATGACTTCCGCTATCTCGACTGGAATCTCTTCGCCCGGCTCGACGAGCTGCTGCTCAAGCGTTTTCAGGAGGAAGAGGACCTGCACGTGTACTTCCTTCTCGATGCGTCGCGCAGCATGGCGTTTGGCGACCCGCCCAAGTTCGACTTTGCCCGGCAGGTGGCAGCCGCCCTTGCCTACATCGCCCTGGCCGACCTGGACCGCATCGCCGTGGTTGCCTTTGCAAACGACATCATGGCCGACTTCCCGCTCACCCGGGGCAAAGGCCGCATTTTGGCCCTACTCAAGTTCCTGGAAGGGCTGATCCCTTCCGGCGAGGATACCAGCCTGGAGCGCGTGGCGACCGGCTTCGTTCATCGCGAGCAACGCCGCGGACTCGTCGTCGTGCTCAGCGATCTTTACGACACAGCCGGCTTCGAACGCGGTCTCGATATCCTGCGGCACCGGCGCTATGAACCGCACCTGGTGCAGATCTACGACAAATACGAGAAAGAGCCGGACGGCATGCTTGGCGACCTCGAAATGTGGGACGTCGAGTCCGGCGCCGCGCGCAAGGTGACCGTGACGGAAAAGAATTTGCGGCAGTATCGTTTGCTCTTCGATGACTTTCAAACGAGTGTGCAGCGCTATTGCAATCGTTACGGGCTGGGCTGCACGCGGACGTCGACGGAGATTCCCTTTGATCAACTGATCCTGCGCATGATGCGCCAGGCCGGTTCGGTGCGCTGAGAACCATGAGTCTCGCCAATCCGCTGGCCCTTCTATGGGGCCTCTTGATTGTCCCCATCGTGATCTTCTACATCTTGAAGATCCGCTTGAAGCGCGTTCCCGTATCCACGGTCATCTTTTGGCGGCAAATCTTTGACGAGAAGAAGCCACGGTCCCTGTGGCAGAAGCTTCGGCATCTGGTTTCGCTCCTTATGCAGTTGGCTCTCCTTCTTCTCCTGGTTGCCGCTCTGGCCAAGCCGTTCTTCTCATCGGAAGTGCTCGAGGCCCGCCGCATCTTGCTCATCCTGGACAACTCGGCGAGTATGAATGCCACAGAGGTGACACCGTCGCGGCTAGCTCGGGCAAAGGAGGAGGCGCTGCGCATCATCGCCGGCCTTCACTTCCAGGACGAGATGGCCATCGTGACGGGCAGCGCTCCACCCCAAGTCGTTTGCGGCCTGACCGGCCACCAGAGAACACTGCGTAGCGCCGTGGAAAATATGGGCGCGACGGACAGCCCAACGCAGCTGACCGCTGCCGTCGCGCTCGCGCGCAACCTGGCCGTCGCAACGGAGGAAGGCGCGAAACACAACCGCATTGTCGTCATCAGTGACGGCTGCGGCGAAGGCACAGCCGAGCTGGCGCGTGCGGCTGACGTCGCCCTGATCACGGTCGGCCACAGGTCCCCCAACATAGCCATCACCCGTTTCCAGGCCCGACGCAGCACGATCGACCCCATTGGCTATGAGATCTTGGCCGAGGTTGCCAATCTCTCCGACGAACCGGCGGAAGACGTCCGCCTGGCCATCGCGCTGGAAGGGAGAACGATAGACATCAAACCTCTCAAGCTCGGTCCGAACGGCCGCTGGAGTGAAGTGATCGAGAGCACAACTGCCGACGGCGGCCTATTGACGGCTGAGTTGGTCATCAAAGCAGACAAGGACTTCCAGCCCCTGGTCGATTCCCTGGCTGCCGATAATCGCGCGTCCGCGGTGTTGCCGAAGCGCGAGCCGGTCCCGGTCCACATGCATAGCCCCCACGGCAATCTATTCCTGCAGAAAGTACTCGAAGCGAACCCGCTCGTTCGCTTGACCACTTCCAAGGAGTTGCCCAAGCAATTTGCATCCGGCACGGTCACCGTGTTCCATCGGGAGACCCCTGCCCAACTCCCCGCCGGTTCCGTGCTTGTCATCGATCCGACGGGTGACTGCGACCTGTGGAAAGTCGGCAACAATTTGCAAAACCCCATCGTGACGCAGCAAGATCGGGACTCGCCACTCATGGCCCACGTTCGACTTGATAATGTCATCCTGCCCGAGGCGCGCAAGCTGACATTCGTCCCCTCCTGCAAGCCCCAGGTGTTGGCAGGCGCCGTCAGCGGCGATCCGCTCTTTGCGCTGATTGAGCGGCCCGAGGGGAAGGTGGCTGTCTTGACTGTCAATCTCGACAAGGGCGATCTCCCTTTCCGGACCGCCTTCCCAATCATGGCCATGAACTTATTTGGATTTTTTACGAGCAACTCGGGCGAACTCCGCGAAGCTCTGCCAACCGGCGCCACGGCCGAGGTCACGCTGCCGGCCAGCACGGCAGGCGTCACCACTTTTTCGCTGCGCGCACCGGACGGCACAACGCGGAAGCTTCCTCCTGGCGGTGTCAAGACGACCGTCGGCCCCTTCGACCACTGCGGCGTCTGGGCGGTGGTGCCGGACGCGCCCGGCGCGGCAGCCCTCGACGAATTCGCGGTAAACTTGATGAACAAAGCCGAGAGCGACCTGCGGCCGCCAGAGGCGCTCCCCGCGCCGGCGACTGCTGCCGAGGTTGGTCTGGCCGGCGGTTTTCTGGGCGGGCCTGCCTGGTGGTACCTGGCCCTGGCCGCATTGGTCTTGCTCGCCTGCGAATGGTATCTCTATCAGCGGCGCTGGATCAGCTGAGATAATGAGGGACAACGAATGCCCCTGGAATTGACCAACCCCAAACTCCTGCTCCTGCTCTGCGTGTTGCCCGTTTTGGCATGGTATTTTTATCGCGGACTCACCGATTTCTCAAAGTGGCAGCGCGTGGCTTCGCTGGTGCTGCGCGGCGTCATTGTGGTCTTGCTGGTCGCCGCCCTGTGCGGCCTGACCTGGCTCAAGTCTTCCCGCGATCTGTACGTTATCTTCGCAATTGACGACAGCCTGAGCGTTGCCGACGAAGCCAAGTCGGAAATCGATAGCTTTCTGAACAAGTCGGCTGCCTTAGCTCAGAATAATCGCTGCGCCTACGTGCGCTTCGGGGCAGAGCCTGGCCCGGTCATGGGCGACTGGGCCGCGCCTTTCACGCTGAACCGGCGCGGCACCAACATTGCCGCCGCTCTGGACGTCGCTGCCGCCGCCATTCCTCCTTCGTATGTTCCGCGCATTGTGCTGCTGAGCGATGGCAACCAGACCCAAGGTGACGCCGTTCGCGCCGCTCTTCGGGGCGGTATCCCCGTCTCTACGCTTCCCTTGCCGGTGCGTGGCGAACCCGAGGTGCAGGCCTCCGCGGTCGAGGTTCCCGCTCAGGTCCGCGAAGGAGAACCCTTCTACGTCGAGGTCGTCGTCGATTCCAACCACGATGATGAAGGCGAAGTCGAGGTTTATCGAGGCGCACACAAAGTCGTCAGCGAAAAGGTCAAAGTCAAGGTCGGGGAAAATCGCTTCCGTTTTCGCCAGCAAATTACCGCGGAACGCATGGCCGAGTACACGGCTCGGGTCACTGGTTTCAAGGACACGCTTCTCGACAATAATGTTGCCCGGGGCCTTGTCTTCAGTAACGGCAAGCCGCGTGTTTTGGTCGCGGACAGCGATGTCAAGCAGGCTCGGCATTTTGCCTCCGCCTTGGAGCAAGAGGGGATCAAGGTCGATGTCCGGCCTCCGCAGGGAATTCCGGATGCCCTTTCCGATCTGCAGAATTACGAATTGCTCGTACTGTCCAACGTGCCGGCCACGGCAATGAGCACCCGCCAAATGAACACCATTCGCTCGTACGTGCAGGATCTGGGCGGCGGGCTCATCATGATCGGCGGCGACCAGGCTTTTGGACTCGGCGGGTACTACAAGACGACGATCGAAGAGATTTTGCCCGTCCGTAGCGATTTCGAAAAGGAGAAGGAAAGGCCAAGCCTGGCCATGGTGCTCGTCATTGACAAGTCCGGGTCGATGGGCGGCGTCAAAATCGAGATGGCCAAGGATGCGGCCCGGGCCGCGGTAGAGCTGCTTGGTCCCAAGGACAAAGTCGGCGTCATTGCCTTCGATGCGGAGCTGTATTGGGTGGCCGATTTGCAGCCGGCTTCGAACAAGGGCCAGGTCATCGACAAGATCAGCACCATTGAAGCGGGAGGTGGAACTATCATGGGTCCGCCCATGGAAGCCGCCTATGATGCCCTCCTGAATACGCCGGCCACGCTCAAGCACGTGATCGTTCTTACCGACGGCGTCTCCGAGCCGGCCGATTTCGCGGGCATCGCCCAAAGCATGATCCAGTCGAAAATGACGTGCACCACGGTGGCCGTCGGCGACGATTGCGACTTTGATCTGCTTCAGGAAATCGCTCGCATCGGCAACGGCCGCTACTACCAGGCGGAGGATCCCACCAATATCCCGCAAATCTTCGCCAAGGAAACGGTGATCGCCAGCAAATCGGCCATCAACGAGCAGCCGTTCACGCCCATCGTCGTCAGGCCGTCGCAGGCCATTGCCAATATCAAGTTCGATGAAGCACCCTTCTTGCTTGGTTACGTGACGACCCGACCCAAGCCGACGAGCGAACTGATCCTGTCCACGGAAAAAGGGGATCCCCTCCTGTCGTGGTGGCGCTACGGGCTGGGCATGTCGGTTGCGTTCACGTCGGATGCCAAGAGTCGTTGGGCTGCGGAATGGCTTAGCTGGCCCGGCTACAGCAAGTTCTGGGCACAAGTGGTCCGACACGCCATGCGCAAATCGGACGCCAAAGGCGTGTTCGTGCAAACCAACCAAAAGGACGGCAAGGCCACGGTGGTGCTCGACGCCGTGCAAACCGACGGCCGGTTCTTGAATGAAGCGCCGGCCGAGTTGACTGTGATCGAGCCTCATGGTGACGAGAAAAAGCTGCCAATGACGCAGACGGCTCCCGGCCGGTACGTGGCGGAGTTTCCTGCCGACAAGCAAGGGGCCTATCACGTTCACATTACGCAGCAGGCGAAAGGGCAGCCTGTCACCCAGCAATCGCGCGGTTTAGTTGTAAACTATGACGAGGAGTTGCGTATTCGTCCGACAAATGAGATACTGTTGCAATCGATTGCCCAGGCGTCGGGCGGGATCTATCGGCCGGCGCCGGAAGCGGTGTTTGCTCCCGATGAGCGCACGGCTTCGCAGGCCATACCCTTGTGGCCTTACTTCTTGATTGCCGCTGCATTGATTTTCGTGGCCGATGTGGCGTTGCGACGCATCGATTTCGACTTGCTGCTTGGGCGCAACAAACCGCCGCTCAAGATGATGTGGACGAAGCGCTAGACGAACCTATGAACGGAGGGCTGGTGATGAAACAGGCCGTTTACGCCGCTCTGAAGCCGACCCGGTTCAGGCAGCAGTGGCTCTTTGCCCTGCGCTGTGCGATGATCGGCTTGATCGTCTCAGCCGGCGCGGGCGTGGTTTTGGGGATCGGCCGGCTGTCCGCGGGAATCGACCTGTCCCTTGTCATGCGCATTGGCGTGCTGCTTGCAGGGCCCGTCTGCGGGCTGGCCGTAGGATTCGTCCTGCGCCGGAGTTGGCACGGAGCAGCAAGCGCCGTCGACCAGCATTACCTGCTCAAGGATCGCACGGTCACGGCGCTGGCGTTCTCGGAACAACATGCGCCATCGGACCTCCACACTTTACAAATGTCGGATGCTCTGAGCCAGCTGCGAACGGTCGAATCGCACGAGGTTGCACCGCTACGCACACCGCGGTCGTGGAAACTCGCCCTGGCTGCAGTTGTGGCCGCCGTCGTTCTGCTCACTTGGCCCCTGGCCCAACAGCAAGTCGAGGCCGGGCCTGCACCAACTCCTGAGCATATTGCCACCATGGTGTTGGAGCAGAAAGAAAAGCTAGCAGCACTGGACAAGAAGCTCTCTGAAATGGCCCAGGACCTGGAAGACGAGAAGGCGGACGAAGAGAAGAAGGGTATCAAGGAGCTGTTGGAAAAGCTTCTGCAAAAGGTCGAAGAATTAACTCAACCGGGGACCGACGAGAAGGAAGCCCTGGCCAAATTGTCCGAAATGCAGGCGGACGTGCAGGCTCTCGCCAATGAACTCAACGTCGCCGCCCTGGACGGCCAGCTTTCGTCGCTGGGGACTGCCCTGGCTGCCTCCACCGCCTTCGAAGGCGCCGGCAAGGCTCTTCAAGATGGCAAATTGGAGAAGGCTACCAAGGAACTTGAAAAACTGGATGAGGTGAAACTGACCCCCAAGGAAGCAAAGGCCTTGGAAGAAAAGCTCAAACAGCTTGCCAAGCAGATGGGCGAAGCAGGCCAGGGCTCGCTGAGCGAAGCGGTGGGCGACCTGGCCGATAGCCTGAAGGGCGGCAAGGGCAAGGTGGGTAAAGCCTCTCGTAACCTCGCCAAGAAAGTCAACAACGCAATCAAACGCAGGAAGGTGAATGATCTGCTCCTCTCGCAAATTGAGGAGTTAAAAGATTGCAAGTGCAACTGCCAGATGAACGGCGGCGCCAAGCTGCGGATGCCCCAGAAGTCGAACAACCCCTCGAGCAACTGGGGTCGGACAGCGAGCGGCAATATCGACGGCGAAAAAACAAAACTCAACAGCAAGCGCACCGATCAACAAATCTCAGGCACGCCAGGCGCCGAGGGCGATTCCGAAGTGGAAACCACGGCCACACCGGAAGCCAGGCAACAAGCAAGCCGCGAGTACAAGGAAAAGTACCAGAAATTCAAGAAGGAATCCGAGACCGTTTTGGAAAGCGAGCCGATCCCGCTCGGCCATCGCCAGATGGTCAAGAAGTATTTCGAATTGATCCGGCCCTCGAACGCGGACGCCGTGCCGGAAAAGAAGGACACGGCTCCCCAGAAATAAGCAGGCAAGGAGTGGCCCATCACGGGCTCGATCATAAACACATAGGCGGTTACAGACGTGCCGCGGAGCGAGCACGCCTGTAACCGCCTATGTGTTTGACAGTCTCCAAGGCGACGCGCTGCTGATCGATGGTCCCCATGACCCTGGCTAAGCGCCTATCCGAATAACGGGACAGGACCATTGAATTAGACGTGCAAGCCCCAATTTCGGATTCATGATGCCGGAGCCGCGCCTATCCCCGCTTACGGCGCGCGACCAGGAGCGGTTATATACCATCCGAACAGAGGAAGTGCGTTCTCTCTTCGCCCACCTATGTCCCTCCACCCCATCTTCTGTCGTTCCGCGAAAATGCTTGCCCCACCTCGAGTGGCATTTTAGCATCGGGTTGTGTCCTGGTTGTTAGGCCCTCACTTTCCCAGGAGGCCGTCACCATGAGATTATTCCTGGCGATCATCGCGGTCGGATCTGCATTCTCCTTTGCGGCAGCCTTCGATGGTCCCGCGGAGCGCAGAATCCTCTGCCCATCCAACCGTAGCGGCTCCGTGGGACTCTTTCTGATGATGATGGATGGCTCCGATCCTCAAAGTGTGGCAGTCAACTCCTGGAAGGACAGTTATCCATCCTGGTCGCACGACGGCAAGAAGATTGCATTCGCCTCCAATCGGGAGGGCGCCTTTCATATCTATGTGATGGATGCCGACGGCGCAAATGCCACGCAACTGACGAGTGAATCGGTGGCCGACTACTATCCCGCCTGGTCGCCCGACGACAAGAAAATCGCCTTCTCCCGGGAGTTGAGTCAGCAAGATCAAGACATATTCATAATGGACGCGGATGGCAGCAATCCCACCAATCTCACGAACAACCCGTCGATGGACGCCTGCCCGGATTGGTCGCCTGACGGCAAGAAGATTGCTTTCTCCTCGAATCGCTCCGGTCAGGGATCTCACCTCTACACCATGGACGCAGACGGTCGCAATGTTCAGGAAATCACCAAAGTTGATAGCACGCTCCCTTTCATGTGCCCCGCCTGGTCGCCCGACGGGAAGAAAATACTTTTTGCCGAAGGAACAGGAAATGGGGCGGAACTCCACATATGCAACGCGGACGGCACGAACCGACGGCAATTGACCAAGCAGGGCGCCCTCAACACGCAATGCGCCTGGTCCAGCGACGGTAAGAAGATTGCCTTTCAGCATTTGGAAAGAGGCGGGCGCGGCAGCTCCCTCTACATCATGGATGCCGACGGCAAAAACCCAACGGAGATTCTGAAGGAGGAGGGCCCGACGAACGGCGGCCGACCTGCTTGGAAGCCGAACGTAAAATGAACTGCCTCCTTCCAGGAGGAAATAGGAGAGAACAAAGTGTCGTCAACTCACGATGCGGATTTATCTTCACGCCGTCGTCGCCAAACGATTCCCGTCGTCGCGCTTCAACCAGCGCTGCACGCGCTTCAGCTCTTTGGGCCAATTGACCGACAGCCGCCTCTGCAGGAACGCCTCATAGAGCAGGTCCAAGGTCTCGATCAAATGGCGGATTTGCCCGACGCGCTCTTCGAGCAGAGCCCGGTCGTCCTCTTCCTCGAGAGCCGGCAATTTGGCGGCACTCACAGCCAAGGTTTCGGCTTGCAGCGTAAGTTCGAACTGCTGGCCATGGCGTACCACGATCAGACCGGCCTGGCGGGGCAGCTTGCCGGCCTGAATGGCCCGCGCAGCTTCAGGTAAGCGGGTTGGGGCGTCACTGCGGATGCTAGCGCGGCCAGACTGGGCACGAGGACAATCCAGCACCAGCGTGCGGGCGAGCATGACCGACACGTCCGACTTGTCCGGGAGGGCGACGAAGTCCTCTTCCACTTCCAGGACAAACCAGAGCCACAAGAGGAATTCATTGCCCAGGTAGCGCGGGTTGGCGGGGTCGGGAGCCCAGGCGACGTCCCCTCCGCCGCTGCCGGCAACAAACTCGGAGGGTCGGGCATCCGCCACGGCACGGGCCGGACCGCTGTCGATGGCACGTTGGCCGGCATCGATAAGCGTGAGGTTAGCGCCAAAAGTCTCTTTGAACAGTTTTTGAACGTGATCCAGCACGGCGCCCGACGTTGCACCGACGAGGAGGGCATTTGAGAGGCGATCGTAAAGCAGGGGATATACCTTCCGCCGCAGGTACCGGCCGTCCTTGGCTTCGGCCTCCAGCCTCTCGCGGGCCGCCTCCCGTGCTTGTTTCTTTTGCTTGAGGCTGGGCCGGCCGCTCGGGTTGTCGGCGGCTAAGGCCTGCAGTTCGATACGTGTATAGGCGCGCAGCAGGTCGCCGGGCAATCGTTGCGTGTCCAGACGCAGCGCGAAGTGCAGCGTGTCGTTGACGATGTTTTTAGCGAGATCGAAGTCCGTGTCGAGGATATCGTCGCCCGCAGTCCAACCCGCCTCGGTGCTATCCTTGCTCTGAAGTCGCTGCTTGCCGGGAGCGTGGGCCTCCAGCTTCTCCAGATGCTCGGGGCCGAACAGCTTGGGGGCTGCGCGCTCAATGCGGTAGCGCAGGAAGCTGACCCGGCCGGTGAAGAAGCCCATGCGATGCTCTCCCTGGTAAAAATGAGCGGTCGGTTCTCAGGGCGTGTTGAAAAAGGGGTCAGACCCCCTGGAGAATCGAGGCACTCCGCCCATTTCTGAGACACCAGGCTCTGCCGAACTCAAGGAGTCTGACCCCTTTTTCAACACGCCCTCAGGAGAAAGGTATATCGAGAGAGACAGGAAATGAAAACCAGCCTGGTGAGGAACCAGGCTGGAGCGGATTCGCATGGCTGTTAGCGGAACGAAGAAGATTTCTGTCGTTCACCCACGCGCAAACAACTACCAGGTCGCCCTGAACTCGACATCCTCGTTTGCACGACGGGAGGCGGTTTGCCCCTTTGCAAAGCGTGACCGCAATTCGATTTGACTGATCGTGGCCATTTCCGTGTTTCGGCTGGCGCGGTGGCCTGCGTGACGCCAATGAGTCATCCGGAATCCGTGAATATTTGTGTCAGCGCCGAGCAAAGAGGGCCCGGCTGCGACGCGTTCATGCTTATGCACTCGAACTCCCTATTGCGCTGCTTCAAACGCTTCGTCCTCGCGGGTGAAGCGGATCCCTCCTCGCCTGCGCACAGGGCCGTAAGGTTTTCACCCGGTCCCTCAAGCCTCGGGATGGACCCAGGGGGCGCGATACGTTCGGCGCAGCAGCTTGTTTGCTTCTTCGTCGCCGCCGACCTCCTGTTTCTCCGCATCCCACGACAGTGTTCGCCCCAGCTGCAGTGCGAGGTTTGCCAGAATGCAGCTCGCCGTGGAAATGTGCCCCTGCTCGATATCCGCCACGGGTTTACTGCGCCGCTCGATCGCTTGCAAGAAATCCTGCATGTGGATGCGGATTGCGGGCGCAACCTTTTGATCCAGGTCCTTCTCCGTGCGGTCCTCCGGATACTTCTCCAATTCGAAAACTGCGTTCTTGTGCACCGGCTTGCCTTCGCCCAACGGCGTGAAGTCGTAACTATCAACACTCGCCTTCAATGTACCTTTGTCGCCGTAGAAAGTGGCACCCCAGGGATACTTGGGATCATCCGGGTGTCCCCAGGTGCGGTGTTCCCAAACGACCGGCAGGTTGCCGAAGTCAAACGTGGCCGTCTGTGTGTCGGGGATATTGGCTTTGCTGTCCTTTTCAACGAAAATGCCACCCGCCGAGGCGATACGCTTGGGCCAACCCAGGTCGAGCATCCAACGCACCATGTCCAACATGTGGACGCACATGTCGCCCATGATGCCGTTGCCGTATTCCGTGAACGCACGCCAGCGCCGTGGATGCACCAGCTCGTTGTAGGGACGCATGGGCGCGGGTCCCGTCCACATCTCGTAGTCGAGGTAATCGGGCGGAGCCGTGTCCGGCGGGTTCTCGCGGGGACGCATGTGGTAGTAGCAGTAGACCTCGACCAGACCAATCTTGCCGAGCTTCCCTTCCTTGATGATGGCGTCGCGTGCGTCGATCAGGTGCGGCGTGCTGCGTCGCTGCGTGCCGACCTGGACCACGCGCTTGTGCTTGCGCGCTGCCGCGACCATGGCCTGACCCTCGACCACGTCCACGCTGACCGGCTTCTGGACGTACACGTCGGCACCCGCCTCGCAGGCCGCGATCATGGGCAGTGCGTGCCAGTGGTCGGGTGTGCCGATGATGACGATGTCCAGATCTTTTTCTTTGAGCAACTCGCGATAGTCGCCATAGGTCCGCGGCTTCTTGCGGGACGACTGGCGGGACGCGACGATCTCCGCGGCGTCTGCGAGCATACGCTTATCGACATCGCACAGCGACACCACTTCAACGGGCGCGACCTGGATCAAGCGCAATAGGTCGCACTTGCCATACCAGCCGGCACCGATGAGGCCGACACGAGCCCGCTTACGCTCTGCCAGCTCTGCAGCATGACTGCCTGCGGCACACACAGTCAACCCCACAGCGCTAGCTTTCAAGAATTCGCGGCGGTTCATAGGCGTTCTCCTCGAGATATGGTAACGGTACCCTGAAGACTAGCAACGGTACCACACCCATGTCAAACGCCAAGCAGAGTAAGGGAGGTCTCGCAGCAGCGCGAGCGGAGAGGAGTGCTTGAGGGATTCCTTTCCCTCCGCAGATTTGCATGTCCTCAAGGGCGCCTCCAGCATTCTTGATCACGCCGGTGGTCGAATCTGTGCTTGAGAGAGCGCCTCCCTCGCCGGTGGCACCGGTGCCGCCCGCCGCGCCGGTGTCACCCGGGCCGCCGGCCCCGCCAGGGGCTACGTTCCAGATGAAGGTCGTGTTGCTGACAGTTGCTGTCGAGCCGTTATCGACGTTCAACCCGCATCCTCACGCCTGATTCCTGGTAAATACAAGTGCTAACAGAACGAGAAAGAAAAGTGGTGCGTGAAATGAGGCTCGTCGAGGACCTGCCCCGCCAGATTCAGTCAGAGGAGAAACGGTAGGCTCTAAGGCGGCAGGCGTGAGTGCTCTCTGCCTGAAGTTATTTCGCACGGCTGTCCTGGTAGGATTTTCCGCGCTCCCGGATTTGCTCCGCCAGCGCCTTTTGTCCACTCGCTGTAGCCAGCTCGATCGCTTTTTGTGATGTCTGCCACGCTTTTTCTCTTTGGCCGGTCGCGGCATAGGCGGCGGCCAGCGTCTCCAGGAATTGTGGATTTCGATACGCGCTGGCCTGGCAGAGCTCGGTGGCAAGCTCGAGTGCTCGTTGGCCTTCAGGCAGCCTTACGCCCTTTGCTTCAAGCAGTTTGCCGGCCAGCGCATGGAACTTGGCCATCCAGTCAGGCTGCAATTCCGAGGCTTTTTTGTATTGTCCAGCCGACCTCTGGGGTTCGCCCATCTCGAAGAGCGCTAGAGCAAGGTCGCACCGATAGGTTGGATTCTTGGGAGAAAGCTCGACCGCGCGCTCCAGACTGGCTGCCGCTTCCGGCCAGCGCTGCAACCTCCCCAAGGCGATGCCAAGCAGCTGGTGACCATCCGGGCTGTCGGGAGCGAGCCGGGTCACTTGGGCGAACTGTTGTGCCGCTTCTTCCGGGTTACCCTGGGTCATGAGGGCCTGGCCCAGAAGCAAATACACGTCCACTCTTCCAGGATTGTCCGGATTGAGGCGAAGCGCCTGTTGAAAATGGCTCACTGCCTCTTCCATCTGGCCCTGGAGCATGCATAGACGGCCTAGCACCACGTGGGCACGGTCATTGTCGGGATTGAATTGGAGCGCAGTCTGCATGCATTGCAAAGCCTGTGCTATCTTCCCTTGCTGAAACAATCCCATGGCAAGGTTGTACCGAAGGCGGTCGTACTTTGGATTGAGAGCGACGGCAGTCGTGAAATGATCGACCGCTTCGTCAAGCTTTTTAGCTTCCAGCAGGGCGCTCCCAAGATTATTGTGCGCCAGGTAATTCTCGGGCGATACCTTCAGGGTGTGTTCCCAAAGATGAAAGTTGTCCTTCCAGTAGCCGATCTGGGTGCGCGTGATCGTCAAGCACGCAACGAGTGTGCAGACGGCCAAGGCAGCCGAGACGACCCTGCGGTTGCTCCAGCCCGTTATTAGATCCGCAAACCCCCATGCGAGCATGATAAAGATGCCGACGAGTGGAAGATACGTGTAACGATCCGCGTACGCCTGATGACCCACCTGTACGAGACCGATCACAGGTACCAGGGTCACCAGGTACCAGAGCCAACCCATCAAGAGGTACGGCCGGCGCAGCCTTTCCCTCCAGGCAAGCACAGTGATGCCGATCAGCAGGAGTGCCGCACAGGCCACTTGCCAGGCTGGTAAACCATCTCTGGGATAGGGATAGAAGGGAACGAGATCGAAGGGCCAAAGCATCTTGCGTAGATAGACAACGTAGGCCACAGGGACGAGTTGAAGCCGGGACACAATCGGGCTAACTGTGAACGGCGTCAAAGACTCCCCTTGCCATTGGGCAACCAACGCGATCACACAAAACAATCCGCTGAGAGCCAGATACGGTATCTTCTGGCGGAGGAGGACCCAGAAACTCTCGGTCGCTCTCTGGGGCTTCCGGGTCGTGAAGGCTTCGGGGGAAGTCCCCGCAAAAGACAACCTGCCCAGAGGCCAGCAATCCAGAAGCAGGAACACCACCGGCAGCGACACGAGCATGGATTTGGCCAGCAGCCCAAACGCCATCATCAGGGCCACAATCAGCGAGCGCTGCCAGCTCGGAGCTTCGACGTACCGCAGGTAGGCCAGGAGCGAAAGCATCCAGAACAGCCCACTGAGCACGTCTTTTCGTTCGGCTACCCAAGCCACAGATTCGACATGGAGAGGATGGAGGGAGAAAAGTGCCGCGACCCAGGCGCATCTCCACAGGCAGCCAGTCATGCGCTGAAGGACCCAAAACAACACAAAGGTCGAGGCGCAATGGAGAATCAGGTTGGTAAGGTGGAAGAGCGTCGGGCCCCGACTTCCCGTTCGCAGGTCCTTTTTCGAAAGCTCGCTATCAGCCAGCAGGGAAAGCATGGTCAGGGGATGCCAGTTGGCAGAGGTGAGCGAAGTAAAAGCCCAGGCGATGTTTTCCCTGGTCAGGCCGGCCTGAACATTAGGATTGCCCGTGACGTAGAGGTTGTCGTCCAGGTTCACAAATTGATTATTGACGACGGGATAGTAGACCACGAGCGTCAGGAGGACGAGAGTCAGTCCAATGAGGAGTGCCGGATTGAAGGCAGGCGGTCGGCGGCGGGTCTGCGTGCGGCTCATGCGCTCTAGTCCAGGTACAGCGATATACACAGACTCTCTGGCCGCTAATATAGCAGAACGATATCGAGGGCAGCGCCCTGTCAAGCATGCAGGTTGGCCCAAAGAGAATCTGCCCACGCCGCGCTTCTGGCGATCCATCCGGGTGTCCTCGGAAGCTCCGCGAGAACCCGGTTCGTATCCTCGCCCCCCATCGAAAGGCTTGCGCTTCAGGGAGTTTCCCTCGATCCGACGCCCCCGCGTTGGATCGCCGCTCCGGCCGCTCCGCGTCGTTGCGTGCACCCATTAATGCGCTAGCTCACCTGCGCCGCAATGCAAGCGAAATGATGGCTCCAGTTTCGTGGAAATGGCTCTGTTCGGCCTGTAACAATCTTCCGAAACAGCTGCGAGCTGTGGCCATTCCGCCGGACTAGCCCAAAGTGCCAAGTGAATTTATTACGCGTGGCCGCTCGCGCCCTTTGCGGTGTGAAATGCTTCCGTCTGGCCACGCTCCCTGTCACCGCAGAGTCGGTCCGCAAGGGCTGCGTTGAGCGGCACCTTTGCGTCCCGACCCTTCGCTCGGGGCTTCGATATTCGTCCCGAGTGCTGCGCACTCGTAGTTCATGGCGCTCCGGTTCGAACCGCTAATACGGCCGGGTACCAAGCGCGATTCATCGCACGCGATTCGCAAGGGAGTCTTGTGCCGGACCATTTGGACAGTTTTTGTCTGTTCGCCTCAAGCTGCTTGGGTTAACAAACCGATAATTCCTCTGGTGACAAGTGGTTGGGTTACCCTTCGTCACTTTCCATGCCGCTCTGTGCTTACCAAGAAAGCACGGCGGCTTTTTTTGTCGATTTGGCGCGATTTTGATCCAGGGCTTTCAAGAGACATGGGGAGCAGAGAAAAGCGGGATGCCGCGCAGTGGGACACAGAGCCTCGGCACCCCGGCTAGGACTTCCACATGCTGTTCTGCATCTTCCTGGGCATGTCCTTGGCTCTCGGCGAAACCGATTCGACACCCGCTGTTCCCCCTTCGGACGCTTCCACAACTGAGCCTACTAGCTCCGTTCCTCCTCCCCTTCCAGACCGCTGGCTGCTGATGAAGTTGTTGCAAGGTACCTGGGAAGGTTCCCTCTTGGACAGTAATCGCCTCCAGGTCTCTGGCTGGACGGACCTCTCCTATACCGGCAGCTCCGACGAACATAGCAACCTTCCCATGGGTTTTAACTACCGCGCGAATGAGTTCCTCTTGCAACAAAACTGGTTGCGGATTGAGAGGACGGTCGTCACCACCGGCACCACCGATCCTACATTTGGCTTCCGGAGCGACACGATTCTTCCCGGAAGCGATTACCGCTTTACCTTAGCGCGCGGAATCTTCGACGATCAATTGACGGCCGATCGTGGCCAGCCACGCCTCTACGGAATCGACCCGATTCAGTTCTACGCCGAAGCATACCTTCCCACGGTGGGGAACGGCCTTGACATCAAACTCGGTCGGTTTTTTGCCCAATACGGAGTGGAGGCGAATGACGCCCCCAGCAACGCACTTTTCTCCCACGCCTACACGTTCATCTACGACCCGTTCACCCACACAGGGCTGTTGGCAACCCTAAAGCTCACGGACGCGTGGTCGGTTCAAGCCGGCCTTGTACTTGGCTGCGATGTCTTCATCGATCCGGTGGACGAGCCGACCTTTATTGGCAGCATCAAGTGGGCTCCTCCCAGCAACCGCGACAGCGTGCAATATTCCGTGATCATCGGCTCTGGCAATTTCAACCAGGCTCAGAACTTCAATAATCCTGAAATCTTCGACCTCGTATATACCCACAAATTCGGTGCGCAACTCAGCTACAGCCTGGAAGGGCTTTTCGGCTTCGAGACCAATGTGCCGAACATTGGCGATGCCAACTGGTTCGGCGTCGTCAACTACCTGACGTACAACTTTGCGCCCAGGCTAAGCGGGACCGCACGGCTTGAATTCTTCGACGATGCTCAAGGGCAGCGCACGGGGTTCCGCGGTCTCTACAGCGCGCTGACGGCCGGGCTGTCGTTTCGCCTACTCCCTGGCATCATCATCCGTCCCGAGCTGCGCTGCGATGACAACGACGAGACGCGCCCCTTCGAAAACAAGCACGGGCTCTTCACCGCCGCGACCGATGTGATCTTGCGGTGGTAGCGACCGAACGATGGGAAGTTTGCAAGCACAGGAGGTTCTGCAGGGATGAAGACAATCTCGCTGGGAATGGTCGCGTTCTTGCTGCCGGCTGCACTCTGGGCGGGAGGAGCTGTCCCGGGAACGGAAAAGGCCGAGGGCTGCGCGGGGTCCGCGCGTAAGACGGTGCCATCGGTTGTGGCTGCAACGCTCCAGGCGCAAGGACCGGCGCAATCGCCTGGACCCCTTCCGCCTCCGGCCATTACCCTGCACGAGCGGCGCGGACAGGCCATCCCACAACGAACTGGCTTCCAGCACACGGCTGGTGGTAACATCGACGTGGCCCAGCCCACTCCCGACGTCGTGGTCGTCACCATGACCGGCGTGGCCGTCGCCGGCGCACATCCGTGCAAGGACTCGATGACCGCACTAGACTTCGATCTGACGCAATGCATCGAGATTGGGCCGGCGAAGCCGGAGGCAAGGAAGCTGAATCTCACACTGGAAGCCCGCGTGATCGGTTTGCTCCGGAGCCATCACAAGAGTGGCGTCGCCGAGGAGTCCGGAGCCTGCGCGGCGGTGGCCTGCGGATCGGCGGAGCTGGTCACGGTGTGCTCGCCTCCCCACGCTGTCGGCGGCGGGGATAATCTGTCCATCAACGACCACAATGGGCCGGTGACTGTCGTCGTTGTTCCGGGCAATTACACCTTACATCAAGGCTTCCACGTTGGGGTCAGCCACGCCAAGAACTTGTTGCCCTGCAAAGCAGCCTCGGCGGAATTCGCACCTGACCCGGCCCTGGACCCGCTCTGGATCAGCTACCTGGAGCCATTCCACGGGGCTGTTAAAAAGGAGTTCGGCTTCCAGGTTATCCTGAAAGTGGCGAACTAATAGTCCTTGTTTGTTCCCCTTGTTTCCCACTCCCACTTCATGTGGTATTTCGCCCATTCGGCGCCAAGACAGTGCCGCCGATGCCGGATAGCCACGTTATATCCGCCGGCGGAGCACGCCCCACAAGTAGGGTAATAGAATCTTCTCTGTCCGCGTGCGACAGGAAACTCAGCGCATCTCCCAGAGCACATGGAGAACAATCATGACACGTCACTGGTTATTGCCGGCATTGCTTGGCTGCACTCTTTCCTTGGGGCACGTCGCGTGGGCGCAGACGAAGGCCGAAGATTCGAGCAAAGGGTGTTGTCGTGTCGGCACGTTCAAGCGCAGGGAGTTGTTAGTTGCCTTTTACCACTCGAAATACTGGGATACTCAGCTGAAAGACCTGATGGCCCAGCGGGACAAGGCCAAGTCCCTGGGCGACCAAAAGAAGGTCGCGGAGCTGGAAGCGGCCGGCGCCGCTTTACAGGAAGAGGCCCACAGGCAACTGCTGGGGAAAGCCCCGCTTACTAATGTGCTAAGTCAGTTGAAGGCAGAATTACCGGCCATCGCCAAAGAGGCGAGCGTATCCTTGATTGTTGAGGAGCCTCTGTTCCAGGACAAATCGGTCGAGACGGTCGACATCACTCCTCTTCTCATCAAGCGCTTGCCACCGGTTAGCCGCAAGAGCAAGTAGCAGGTCTCGCGCATGTGAACTGGACGAGGGAAACTCCAACGCTGCTTTCGGAGGTTGGCCGGAGAAAGGAATATCCTCAAGGAAATCGGTGTCACGGCGTCAGTTCATTTTTCCCGCCCAAGGCAGGGAAAGAATGAACCGACGCCGATTTTTGATGTCGTGCAGTTGGAGGAGAGGGCATGAATGCTCCTGTGGCGGTGAGCACAACCAGGGTGGTGATCGGCTGGTGCGCGGTCGTTGTTAGCCTGGTGGCGAGTTGTTTCTGGGCATGGTTTGGCACGCTGGAGAACTTCCATGAGGGCTGGTGGGCCTCGTCTCTATCCGGAAACTTATGGATCACCTTGCACTATCTGTCGCCCGCGGCCATCCTTACAGCCCTCGCGCTGATGGCCGTCCGCTGGCCCTGGATCGGCGGAACGCTTTTCGTCGTGGCCGGCGTTGGGGTCCTCGTCTGGTGGATCGGCTATGAACATCATCGCGAATTCTCGCTGCGGAGCTTCCCCATAATTCACCTCACCGCTTTTCTGCTCGGGATCGTGGGGTTGGCCTACCTGCTGGGCCGGCCGCGGCCGCGATGGCCGGCGATGGGGCTTCTGCTGGTGTCACCCGACATAAGGTTTTGCCGACTAATCCCGACATCCAGTTTTGCCGCATAATGTCGACAAGGAGTTTTGCCGGTTAATTCCGACACCGGTTTTGCCGCACAATCGCGACACTAGTT
>Ga0116223_10000352_pt1 | contig 59026 bp, 42 predicted proteins | sample Sb_taG_3_FD_90092 | JGI IMG/M metagenome (GOLD analysis project Ga0116223, IMG submission 90092) | Peat soil microbial communities from Weissenstadt, Germany - Sb_50d_a_PC metaG | ecosystem: Environmental > Terrestrial > Soil > Wetlands > Peat | place: Germany: Weissenstadt | collected 2010-09-21 | reverse complement strand
GCCGTGTCGGAGTGGTGCCGCGAAAACCTCGGCACGACATTGTTCGCCAAACGCAAGCTGGCCTTTACCACCAGCGCAACAGAAACAGGATGAAAGCAGTGCCGAGGCTTTCATCAGTCCAGGCCGGGGGTGAGGGTTTTAGACTATTGAGGGTTTGCTCAACCCCCTCACCCCAAACCCCTCTCCCCCGAGTACGGGGGCGAGGGGCATACGAAGCATGAGCGATTGGTTGCGCAGCAATCAATAAGTTGCGAGGAGGAGCAACGAATGCCGCCTGATGAGGAGCCTGCTGAAAAAAGGGTCTGACCCCCTACGAAGCTTCACTGATTTCTCGCTTTCTTGGGGATCTGTCGCCGTTCGTGGGAGGGGCCAGACCCCTTTTTCAGCAGGCTCATTAGGGAACGGCAGGCGCCGCTGAGGGTGCGAGCATTTGCTTCGCGAACGACCGATTCTCGCCCGCTTCGCGAAGGATGGGAGCCACCGCGTCCAGTTCAGTGGCCGCGTACCCAGTCTTCGTCAGATAAGCACGCGCCAAGACCATCGGGTCTGGGGCGGGGCCTGAAGCAGCTTCGGTGACCTTCTTCTTGTATTCCTTCTCATACATTCCCAATTCCGCTCGATAGACCTGGTCGGCAGGCCCGAAGGCGCCGCCGCCGTCATTGCCGACGCGAACCTCCATCGGCGTGATCCGCTCAGGAACGCGGGCTTGCGGATTGACCAGGGCTTCATGTTCGGAAGCCATTTTTCCAAGTTCCTGACAGAGTACGGCACTTAATTGACCGCTCGTGGCGCACTTGTTAACCAGTCCTTCCGTAAGAATGAGCTCCGAGGTGCCGCGGTGAAAAACTTCGGCCTGAGGAGCTCCAATGACGACGAAGCTTGGTTTCATGCCGATTTGCGGATTCGCGGCCAAGATTGCCTGGCCGGCCTGATCGACGCGTACTGCAACGGCGACGTTCGGGGCCACTTTGCCTGCAATGGTAGGCGATGGAGCTGGGGGCGACGGATGGCCAAATGGGTTGTCCTGCACCAGGCTGATATTCGCATCCTCATCGAAAAAACAGCCGGCCAGGAAGAGCGGCCCAACGAGCAGAACGGACCATGCCACCATGCGACCCATTGTGACACCTTCGAGCCTGAGTGAGTTGACGGAGTATGCCCCGTGCCAGGGCCGGGGAAGTTACCCATTGTCGTCGCCTTCGTCCAGGCGAGTCTCCCAGGCGTCCTCGTTCAAGGTTCGACCGGAGCAGCAGAATCTTGTGAAGAGCGCAATTCCATAGCAGACTTGAAGATAGATTGCGGGGCGACCGGCGCAGCATGTGCGAAGGCCAGCCATAATAATGCACCGCGGAACCGGCGGTAGTAAGAAATCACGACTGTAAGTAGAATTAACGGATTCGCCAACTGGCGACATACGTAAATCAGCCTATTTTCAGCGCCTAGGGAACGCATCTCGATTGGGAGCTTTGGTGCGATGAAAGAAAAGAGCACCCCGCGGCAATCCGGCGCAGATATTCTCGTGCAGTGCCTTCTTAATCATGGCGTCGAGGTCGTCTTTGCCTATCCGGGCGGCGCCAGCATGCCGATTCACCAGGCGCTGACGCGCGTTCGCGGCAAGCTACGCACCATCCTCCCGCGTCACGAGCAGGGAGGCGGTTTTGCCGCGGAAGGCTACGCGCGCAGCACGGGGCGCGTCGGTGTCTGCCTGGCAACAAGCGGACCGGGAGCCACCAATTTCGTCACCTGCCTCGCCAATGCCAAGATGGATTCCGTGCCCCTGCTCGCGATCACCGGCCAGGTCGGCACGGCCGTGATCGGCAGCGATGCCTTCCAGGAAACGCCCATCATCGAGATTTCGCGAGCGATCACCAAACACCATTACCTCGTGACGCGCACGGAAGACATCCCGCGCGTTTTCAAAGAAGCATTTCATGTGGCCAGGACCGGGCGGCCCGGGCCTGTCATCGTGGACGTGCCCAAGGACGTTCAGAATAACGAGATCGTGGCGGAATACGATCCGCCCATGAACTTGCCGGGCTATCGGCCCGACCAGCGGGCATCTCGGCAAGAACTCGAGGCCGTCCTCGATGCTATCCGCAAGAGCCAAAAGCCCATCATCTACGCCGGCGGCGGGATCATTTCTTCGGAGGCTGCCCCTTATTTGCGGGCCTTTGCCGAGCGTACGGGCATTCCCGTCGCCTTGACGCTGATGGGCTTGGGCGGCATTCCCAGCGAACATTTTCTGTGCTTGCAGATGCTTGGCATGCACGGCACGGTCTACGCGAATTACGCGATCAATGAAGCAGACTTGTTGCTGGCGCTCGGCGTCCGTTTCGACGATCGCGTTACGGGCAAGGTCAGCGAATTCGCCAAGCATGGCAAGATCGTGCACATCGACATCGATCCGTCGGAAATCAACAAGAACAAGGCTGCCCATCTTCCCATCCACGGCAACGTGCTACATGCGCTGCGTGATCTGCTGCAACTTCTGGACGAAGGGGACAACGCTGGAGTGCGGCCGCCGCGTTACGTCGAGTGGCTGCGGCGGATTGAAGAGTGGCGCGAAGCCGAGCCGCTGCGCTATGCCGACCGCGACGATGCTGTCCTGCCGCAGCATGCCATCAGCCGCCTCTGGCAGATCGTACACGACCGCGGACGCCTCGATCGAACGATCATCACAACCGGCGTGGGCCAGCATCAGATGTGGGCGGCACAGTATTACCATTTCGGCTCCCCGCGCAACTGGATCACCAGTGGAGGCCTGGGAGCGATGGGCTTCGGGCTCCCGGCTGCGCTGGGAGCGCAGGCCGCCCACCCGACCAAGACCGTAGTGGACATCGACGGCGACGGCAGCTTTCTCATGAACATCCAGGAGCTAGCGTGCGCGTTTTGCGAGAAACTGCCCGTCAAGGTATTTCTTCTGAACAACCAGCACCTGGGCATGGTCGTGCAGTGGGAGGACCGTTTCTTCGAAGGGAACCGGGCACACACTTACCTCGGTGCCGGCCTGGACGAAGAAGCTTATCCGGATTTTGTTGCCATGGCCAAGAGCTTTCGCTGCGGCGCACGCCGGGTCACCGCCAAGAACGAGCTGGACGGTGCGATTGAGGAAATGCTCGACAGCGAAGGCCCCTACGTGCTCGACATCATGGTTCCTTATCAGGAACACGTTTTGCCCATGATTCCAGGCGGCATGACGGTGCGCGACATCATCAAGACTTGACGGACGCTTGCGCGACCAGGAACTCGCGTTCGTGACGTGCGTTGGGGATGAGGCGCCGGGTGCCATGCCCACGGCTTTTGCGTGGGCATGCGAGCGACATTGGGCCCAGTAGCGCTTCATCCTGCGAGAAGATGCGAAGTCCTGCCGCTTGAAATCAGAACGCACCTCCTGACAACTAATTGGCCCTGGTCCACTGTCACCGATTGTTCTGGAGCAGCTGCTGGTCCATTTCAGCCTAATATGCAGTCGCTGCCTGGAGTGGTTAGTTCCTGATGGCTCGCTGTCGCTCGCATGTCCACGCAAAGCCGTGGACATGGCACCCGGCGCTGGTCTCGTACAGGGTTCTTTGTGATCTGGTAAAATGGTTTTGGAGAAACATATTTTCGGTAGCTCTTTGCGATATTGTTGCGGTCCAGGACAGACGTGAGTAACTAGATGGATAGTCGCGCCATCGAGATCGCAACAAAAGCCGCAGAGGGATTCACCGTCCTGCAATGTCAGGAATGCTGTGCAAGGATTCAGCAAGCACTTTCAGGCGCTGGAATCCGAGGGCAGATCATCGAAATCCGAGGCGCCGCGAGGCGTGATTTCATGATTTGCAATAGTCGTGATGGGGGCCAAACGACGATCACCCAAAACGGAAGGCACCTCGGCATAAGGGTAGCCGGCATGGTCTTTGACAATCTTCATCCAAGCGGAATCTCCAATGAAGATTGGTTAAACGATTTCGATGCCATCGGCGGGATTGAAATCGCCCGCGTCGTCGATTTTTAGGAGTCAACTATGCCTGGCATGCTTTCATTGCTGAACGAAATGCGGGGACGCCTTGGCATGTTCCTGGGAAGCACTTCCCTAACGAAATTAGCATCCTTCCTCCGGGGATACGAGCACGCATTGAGGTCGCGGGGCCTAGACACCTCGGACCATTTCCTTGCAGAATTTCGCGACTGGATTCAGCAGCGCTTTGGGGATAGATCAAGGAGTTGGGAAGATGTTATCCTCTCGCAAACTAAGGATGAACAAGCTGCTGTTCAGACCTTCTGGGAATTGCTCGACGAGTACGTTCAAAGGCAGAAGGCATGTAAGCCACTGGATGTGAAGGAAGCTGTCTGAGACGCAAGGTCCCGCTTCGAAAGTTTGCCTGACCCACCAGTTTGGAATGCGGGCGGGTGGCCCGCCCTGAGGTACTCCGAAGGGCGTGCCGAACTGCCACAGAGCCTCGTCCCTTGCGACTGGTGACCAGGACGGAGGATTGGGAATGGTCCAGCGCACGCTGGTATGCCGGATTGCGGCCGGTGCAACTGGAAATGAATCAGGATGTGTTGGCAGAGCTGGCACGGGGGGTGAAGTCAGGGGCGCTCAGGCGTGCCCACCAGAAATCCCTGATCACATCCAAAACGACATCGTGGCCAGCGTGTGCTCTAGTCTCAGCTGGTAGAAGGGGCGCGGTCTGTATCACTCCGCACGCCCTTCGGAGTACCTCAGGGCGTGCCACCCGCCGCTTGAAATCACAACGCACCTCCTGACAACGAATTGGCCCTGGTCCACTGTCAGCGATGGTTCTGGAGCAGATGTTGGTCCATTTCGGCCTAATATGCAGTCGCTGCCTGGAGTGGTTAGTTCCTGATGGCTCGCTGTCGCTCACATGCCCACGCAAAGCCGTGGACATGGCACCCGGCGCGTCGGTATGTCGGGACGACGTGCGCAGCGGTTGGTTCCAACGCAAAGGGCAAAGGCACGTATAGATCACTGTGTCGTTGAGCCTTGGTGGTTGCGGGCGCTGGTACTATTTGGACAGCTGGGCGATGGCGGCAAGCGTGACGTCCCGCACGGCCTTCTTTAATAGCGTCCAGCTCTCAAGGTGGTAAGCGTCCTCAAGTTCGATGTGATCCCCGACCCCGTAACGGGCCCTCTTCCCGGCCTTACGGAGATAGATCTCGTTCACGACGCCCGCGTTGTGTTCGAGGATATCCCTGGCAGCCTTGATCTCCGCTAGGGCGTCAATCTCCTCCTCGGCAGGGCAGTCCAACTTGACCGCTTTGTTAGCGGCCGCGAACCACTCGCGGAGGTGCTCGTACTTTAGCTCGTTCAGCTGCCTCAAGATCACCCCGGAGACGATCTCGTCGCGGCTGGCCGCCTTGAGGACAGTCCCGAAATCGAGCTGTCTTTCGGAGAACTGCCAGGGGTTGTGCAGGAGGAGCCGATAGAGGAAGTTGAACAGGAAGGCCTCAAAAGCAGATACGAACTGGCGGAAGGTGAAGGTGGCCAGGTACTCGCGCGTGTACTGCGGGGCCAGGCGGACCAGGCCATCCTGGTCGATGCGGCTCCCGGTTGCCAGGTTCTCGGCGGAGATCCTGTGTCCTTCGTCCACCAGGATCTGAAACGAGCGCCACACGATCTTCGAGTGCTCAAAGAAGTCGTGAACTGCATCGAGTTCGCGGTCCGCGCGCTCGGCAATCACCCGCAGGTCTTCCGTTACCGGCATCGGATGGCTTCCCTCACGCGGCGTCGTCGAGCAGATCCTGGACCTGGCGAGAATCCGCCCTCCGGCCGAGGTTGATCACGGTGACCGCCGGGCGCCCGTCCACGGAGATCGCGTTGTGATCTACCCAGTGCGGTATGCCGTTCTCCCCGAGGAGTCCCTTCACCTTCTCCAGCAACTCGACGGAGATCATGATGTAGGGCCCGGAGGTGCCATCCGTCGAGACCCGGATCGGTCGTCGCGTCGTTGTATCAGTCATAGCGTCCCCCTCCCACTTGTTACGGCCTTCCGAGGCAATTCTACCGCGTCGGCGGCGCCGGCGGCACGCCAAAATGATCGGAGCGGGGCGGCCACCCCGATGTCGGGCATGGCGGGCTCGACATGCCGGCCACGGAACGTGGCATTGAAGCGCACAGGCTCCACGTCGCCGACATCTTCGTTCTGACCCGTCCACTTGCCTTGTTCGTCTCCCAAATCTCCTGTTCCGAGCCGAGACATGCAACGTTGCCTGCTTCGGTCACCCTGGACCGAGGTGTGGAAGGAAATCGAAGAACGCCGGTGAGCCTTGACATGCTTCTTATCGGCATCGGCATTTTGTTGGTCAAGTGATCGAGGAAGTTATGCTTCGCGCGGCTAGAAGTGAGTCTTTTCTGGTTCCCAGGCTCTGCCTGGGAACCCACTGTCCGCGAGGCTCTGCCTCGCGGTCGAGCATGAGCCGTGTTCCGCACGCCGCTTCAGACGGCAGGCAGAGCCTGCGAGGCAGTGCGTTCCCAAGCGGAGCCTGGGAACGAGTATAAGACCTGCTGCTTTTGGCGGTATGAATCGGCTACACTACTTTTGGAGCTTGAACTGGAATCCTGCACGTTCAACGTCGAGTGGATTCCACCCGTTTTTTGTATTGCTTGCTCGGCGTCGTTTTTCCAGAGAAGCATTTCATGCATTCTGAAGGCCGGGGACCATTGGATGCTGGCGTAGACCGCACGCCGGCGCATGCATCGACTTATGCGGAGGCAGCTCTCCGCTGCGGAATGAAGGCTCCTGAGATCGAGGCTCGCTTGATCCGTAAGGGGCTGTCTCCATCTTCGGCTGAGGACGCGGTCCGCATATGTCTTGAGCGACGCATCCACCGGGTCCAGCAATCACTCTTATGGGCAGATCGCCGAAGGACCATTAGCCGCGTCGCCTCGCTCGTAGTCGCGACTGTCTACCTGATTCCAGGCGTAATGCTTGGGGGATTGGGTCTCTTCCTTCGCGTTCTTCTGTGGCTCCTCTATCCGTTGGCATGTATTTGGTTTCCTGAAACCTTTGGCAGACATATCCGCCGTACCTCATGGATCGGACCCCACATTACATCCCCGACGCCTGGACCTTTCGTAACAATCGCGGGCTGGGTGCTACTTATAACTCCGGTGGTGTTTGCAATCGTGGTGGTAATTACGAAAATATCAATTCCACATCACCATTGAGGCCGTGATTGCCGTTGAAACAAAACATGAGTTTGCACTTACACGCCAGCCCCAGCATGAAGCAATATCGGCGAGATGAATACCAAGTCCGCCGGGTGGCATGCTTACAGGCCACGGGAAAGTGACAGCATGCTCACACCCCAGAAGGCCTGTAAGCATGTCGTGCCCCAACGTAGGAGGTCATGGAACCCCTCCGGGAACAGAGCCCGCTGGCAGAAGCAGCCACCGTGATCCAGGCACGAACCTGGCCGACTTTCTTCTCCCATATGTCTTTTCTGGAACTGCTCCTGATGCACCAGCATTGCTCGCGCAGACGCAATGCGATTACAATGCGGACGGGCGCGGCATCGCCAACAATGGTCTCGAATCGTTGGCCTATATCGCCGCGCGTGAATCGGCTGCTGCGGTTTGTGGGGGCACGTTTGTAACGTGCCCAGTCGCCGGCCGGCACGTTGCAAACGTGCCCCACAAATGCTGCAGAATTGCCCACCGTGATATAGCTAAGCGAGCCGCCATGGCTATAGGAAAAGGCAAGAAAGAAACGTCAAAGGGCACGGGCAGGCGCGGCCCTTCCGGCGCTGGACGTTCCAGGGCAGTTGCCAACGTGAAGCGGCAACGGATGTCCGTCAGCCACCTGACGGCTCCCGCAGACGACGTGCAATACTGGCGTTCTCGTTCTCCCGCCGAGCGCCTGGCCTACGTGGAGTATCTACGACTCATCAATTATGGCCAAGCCGCGGTTTCCGGCCGACTTAAGAGAGTTCTTGAAATTGCTCAACTCCGCCCGCGTTGAGTATCTTCTCATCGGCAGCTACGCCGTGGCGTATTGCGGCTACCCGCGCGCCACCGGCGCACTCGACATCTGCGTAGCAGTTTCCGATGAGAACGCCCGCAAGCTGGTTCAAATCTTGAAGGATTTTGGCTTTGACGTGCCGAAGCTCAAGCCAGAGGTGTTCCTGGAGAACGATCGGGTCGTTCGCTTCGGCGAGCCGCCGCTGCAGATCGAGATTCTTACCACCATATCGGGTGTCTCGTTTCCCGACTGCTTCGCCCGCCGCGCCAGGGTCAAGTTTGACGGACTGCGCGTCAACTTGATTGGTTTCGAAGACCTGAAGAAAAACAAGGCCGCGAGCGGTCGCCCCAAAGACCTGGATGACCTGCAGGCGCTCGAACGATAGACAAAGGACGAGGCCTTTGCCGCGCCGGGTGCCCTGCACACGGCTTTTGCGTGGGCATGCGAGCGACATTGGGCCCGGTTGCGGAATAGTCCGTTGAGGGTGAGTCATGGCCAGGTTTCCGTTTAACGATTTGCACAGCTTTAAGGACTATGTTGGGTTCGTAAAAATGTGTTCGTCCACTAAATTTCCACTGCGGGAGGGACTCGGCCCTGATGAACAATGGAGCTTGGATCTCGCTTTTGAGGGCCTTCGTTATGGTCTGAAACTAGCGATCGAAGAGAAGGGAGAAAGACCCGTTTTTACGGAGTGCCAAGAATTGGTGGAAAAGGCATACAACCAGTACCGCGAAGGGCAGAGGCGAGAAGGGTTCTTCACGCTCGAACAGGTGCAGAAGTTGTTAAGAAAGGTGCCATCGCAATAGTTGGAAGAGTAATACTATTCAGCAAGTGAGGAGCCACACCTGTTCGGGCGGCGGGTGGCACGCCCTGAGGTACTCCGAAGGGCGTGCCGAACTGCCACAGATCCTCGTCCCTTGCGGCTGGCGACCAGGACGGAGGTTTGGGGATGGCCCAGCGCACGCTGGTATGTCGGATTGCGGCCGGTGCAATTGGAAATGAATCAGGAGGTGTTGGCAAAGCTGGCACGGGGGTGAGGTCAGGGGCGCTAAGGCATGCCCACCAGAAATCCCTGATCACATCCAAAGCGACATCGTGGCCAGCCTGTGCTCTAGTATCACCTGGCAGAACGGGCCCGGTCCGTATCACTCCGCACGCCCTTCGGAGTACCTCAGGGCGTGTCACGCGCCGTAAACAATCCACGCGTCAAATCCGCCCGTCTGGCGTTAGCCGCCCCGCACTTGTGAATCCCAACCCCTTAAAGCGTTTGATGACACGGTCAGTGTCATTCGCTGTTGCGACGTAAATCGGCAAATCTCTGGTGCGTAAGGCTTCTAACCTTCTCCAGATCCATTCATCTTCGCGTGGCATGCTGTATGCCACAACATAAAGCGCTGTCGCACGTAGCAGACAGCACGATGTGTAAGCAAGATTTCCCTTGCAAAGGTCATGCGCTGGATCGGCGAACCACCCTGGGGAATTGATTTCGTCCTTCTGTTCGTCCGAAAGATAACCCACAAGCCACGGCCGCTTCTCAACCTCATCTGCTCCAAAACCAACTTCGGATTCATCAATTGTCGCGAACAAGTTGGCCGAGTCCTCGAAGCAAATCGAATGCCGAGGCATTGAAGTCCATTCAGTCTCAAAGACCACGTTAAGACTCCCATGAGGCTTGACAATTACATGATGCGGGGACGAGACAACCCGCTCAGCGCCTAGCCATTCTTCAAAGCAGTACTTCCAACTAATGCCCGCATCCTCCAGAAACTTTTCCAAGGCGAGGTCATAGTTGAGAGAAACCCATGCAACTTGCCTGCTTCTCAACTCATCAAAGAAAGGCTTAAAAGCAACTAGCTTTGCAGGGTTTATCTCTATCGACCCGGAGACGTAGTGGAGAGCCACGGCTCGTTTCAGTTCTATGCCCAGAACGAGCCAAAGAAACTCAAAAGGTCCTCGATTGCGCAATCTGCTCGCAACAAGTTCAGTGAAGGCTGCACCGACTGCCCTCGATTTATACTTGCGACGTATGGTGCGATAATTGGGTAGGAGAGCTCTCGCAAATTCAATGACATTGGACCACACAAGGTTTAGGGGGCTATCGCTCCCCTTCAAAGGCCCGTCCAGAACCGCCTTAATCGCTGGAAATCTGGAAGGATGCGTAGTGGCCGTTTTCATTAAGATATCGGCTGTCGAGGGAGGCCCCTTCCTCGAATTCGCCATGGCCACAGGAAATCCAGCGCCAACTAGGATGACTGGATGCTTCCCCGGAACATGCTTTTCCCACTTCATATTATGAGTCCGGTTGCTGCGGAGGGTGGCACGCCGTGAGGTACTCCGAAGTTGGCTATAGGAAGTAGAAGGGGGATTCCCCAAGATAGGCGGGTATCAAGCGGCCACGAAGGCTACTTGCCGCCTTGCAGGAACTCATCCCCAATGCGTAGCAGAGCATACGGTAGCCTAGCTGTCAATCAGGTTCGGTTGCACGAAGTGAGGGACGCCGGGTGGCACGCCCTGAGGTACTCCGAAGGGCGTGCCGAACTGCCACAGATCCTCGTCCCTTGCGACTGGTGACCAGAAAGGAGTATTGGGAATGGTCCAGCGCACACTGGTACGCCGGATTGCGGCCGGTGCAACTGGAAATGAATCAGGACGTGTTGGCAGAGCTGGCACGGGGGTGAGGTCAGGGGCGCTCAGGCATGCCCACCAGAAATCCCTGGTCACATCCAAAACGACATCGTGGCCAGCGCGTGCTCTAGTCTCAGCTGGTAGAAGGGGCGCGGTCTCTATCACTCCACACGCCCTTCGGAGTACCTCAGGGCGTGCCACCCGCCGCTTGGCCAGAGAGCGCGGGTCACAATTTCGGCGCGCTGGGAGCAAATACTTCCGCGGTCGCAGCGCCGTCGGCGACGATGTTGCTCTCGCGGAGCAGCCGGTCGATTTCGTCGCGCGACAGCTCCTCACGCTGCAACAGGGCCTCGGCCAAACGATCCAGCTCGGGCCGGCGTTTTTCGAGGAGTTCGAACGCTCGTTGATCCGCCTCGCGAAGGAGAGCCTGAACCTCTTCATCGATCGTCTTCGACATTCCCTCGCTGAAGTCGCGCGACTCCTGGATCTCCTTGCCGAGGAAGACGTGTTCTTCGCCCACGCGGAAGGACATGGGTCCCAGGCGATCGCTCATGCCCCAGTGGGTTACCATGTAACGCGCCAGGCGCGTCGCTTGCTTGATGTCGCTTTCGGCGCCTGCGAAGGGCTGGCCGTAGATCAAACGGTCAGCCGCCCTGCCTCCCATCCAGGTCACCAGCTTGGCTTTGAAGTGGGTCATGCCGTAGTGGTAGCGCTCTTCTTCCGGCACGCTGACATTGACTCCCAGGGTCTGGCCGCGCGGGATAATCGAGACCTTCAGCGGCCGATCCGCCTCGGGCTCGAGCCATGTGACCAGGGCATGCCCGGCTTCGTGGTAGGCGGTCTTGCGCTTGTCCTCATGGGTGAGGACTTCCTCGCGCTTGGGGCCTATGAGAATGCGGTCCGCGGCACGCTCGAAATCGATCTGGCCGATGCGCGTTTTGCCCTCGCGCGTGGCGAGCAGCGCCGCCTCGTTACTGAGGTTGCGAAGGTCCGCCCCTGTCATGCCGATGAGCTCGCGAGCAACGCTTTCGAGGTTGACGTCGTCTGCCAGCGGCTTGTTGCGCGTGTGAACCTTGAGGATGGCCAGTCGCCCCTGCCAGGTCGGACGATCGATGGTCACGTGGCGGTCGAAGCGGCCAGGGCGCAGCAATGCCGAATCGAGCACGTCGGGTCGGTTCGTGGCGGCGATGACGATGACCATCTCGTTGGGCTGGAAGCCGTCCATCTCACTGAGGATCTGATTGAGCGTCTGTTCGCGCTCGTCCGACCCGCCGCCGACACCGGCGCCGCGCATGCGGCCCACGGCGTCGATTTCGTCGATGAACAAGAGGCAGGGAGCGTTATCCTTGGCGGTCTTGAACATGTCGCGCACGCGGCTGGCGCCGACGCCGACGAACATTTGAATGAATTCCGAACCGCTGATGCTGTAGAAAGGCACCCCGGCTTCGCCTGCCACTGCCCGAGCCAGCAACGTCTTGCCCGTGCCGGGAGGACCGACCAGCAGCACGCCCTTGGGGACCTGAGCGCCCAGGCGCTGGAATTTCTCGGGGCTGCGCAGAAACTCCACGACCTCTTGCAGCTCGCTCTTGGCACTCTCCATGTCGGCGACCTCGTCAAAGGTCACGCGCATCTTGCTGCGCTCATAGCGGCGCGCTGGGCTCTTGATGTAATTACTCAGGAAGGAACCGCCCAAGGGATCGCGCATGCGCGGCAGGAAGAACAAAAAGAAGATCCCCAAGATCAGCAGGGCCGGGAGCAGGATGAGCACCATCTGGGTGATCCAACTCGTGCGCTCGGGCTCCTTCACGATCGTGATGCTCGGGTCGTCCTTTAATAGCTCGGCGCTCAGCTTTTGTCCGTCCGTGCGCGGCGGCAGACGAGTGGTAAACTTCCCTTTGTTGGTCTGCAGTTTCTTCTTCAACTCGTCGGCATTCTTCCACGGCAGCGACGTGGTTGGAATTGTGGAGGGAATGTCTGCAGGATCTTTCACTTCTCCGGTGATGCTGTCCTCGGAGTTAAAGGTCACGCTGCTGAGCTTATGCGCTTCTGCCAACCTCATGAAATCGCTGTACTCGATGGTATCTTTTTCGTTGTTGACCACCAGGTAGATCGTCAAGACGGTAGCGCCGAGAACGAGCAGCCAGACCCATCCGCTTGGCAGAGCTTGCTGACCCTGGGGACGCCGGCGCGGGGTGCCGGCTGGTTGAGGTGGCTGGCGGGGGGGCATGAATACTCCTCAAACGCACTCAGATCAAATCCTTACGCACTGCCGAACCCGAGTTGATGCTTTAGGATAGCAAAACCGCCTGAAGCTGACTATGGCGGGCACGCTCGCTAAGGTACCTCAATCCCCATGCTCCGGGAACTGTTATTTCGCTTGTTCAGCCGGGTCGGTGGGCGGCAGCCTCCACGGCTGCAACACATTCGATTCCTGATATATACGCGCCGCGGCTGTCATCTTTGCGATGAGGCCTGGCAGCGCTTGCGGCAAGCTCAGCAACGCCATGGCTTCGCTCTTGTCGCCGTTGACGTTGATACAGACCCACAGTTGCAGCGCTTGTACGGGGAGTTGGTTCCGGTTGTGATGGTCGACGGCAAGTTGCGCTTTCGAGGGGCGGTAAATGCCATACTCCTGGCTCGATTGATCCGCGCGCAAAGCGCTCGTGCATCGACGGCTGGGAGCCGCCTGGATGCTGAGAGGGCGGGTGGGGGCAAGGGGGAGAAGCGCCCTTAGCGCGTGCGCGAGACTACTTGGGAGAGTGCGCCGGTTCGCCGCCGCGCTCTTCCGAGGAGACGTTTCGATCTTCGCCTTGTTTTTGAGCCTCGAAAAAAGCCTTCAGCTCGCTGAAGGTCCGCAATGGCGCCGCCCCCTCGAGCGCAGCCTTCGACAGCTTCGGTCGAGGCGGTTCGCGCTGCGGCTTGCGAGGTCGAGGCGCGGGTCGGGGCGCCGACGTGGCGGCAGCGGGCTGAACCTGCGCTTCGCGAGGCGTTCCTTGGGCCTGACCGGGCACGGCCACATCCTGTCCTTTTGCCGGCTGGGGCCGACGTCCTCTCGGAGGACGGTTTCCCCGTTGCTGCTGTTGCTGCTGCTGCGGGCGCTTTTCCGGAGGTTTTCTCTCGGTGCCGGGCTGGATCATCGTCAGGGAGACGCGCCGGCGATCGTGATCCACGGCCAGCACCCAAACGGTCACGACATCTCCGACCGCCACGACGTCATACGGATTCTTGATGTACCGGTTTGCCAGCTGGCTGATGTGCACGAGGCCGCTGTCCTTCAAGCCGATGTCGACGAAGGCACCGAAATCGACGACGTTCAGGACCGTCCCCTTCAACTCCATGCCCGGCTGGAGGTCTTCCAGCTTGAGGATGCCCTTCTTGAAGATGGGAGGCGGAAGGTCCTCGCGGGGATCGCGCCCCGGCCGGGCGAGTGCGTCGAGGATGTCTACCAAGGAGGCCACGCCCAGGGTCAGTTGCTGGCTCAGGTTGTCGAGCGGGAGTGTCTTGAACTTGTCGCGCAGCTCCTCTGTCTTCTGCTTATCCTGCAGCGCCTCTGCCGCGCTACCCAACTCGCTGAGAAGGCGCTGCGTTATCCCGTAACTTTCGGGATGGATCCAGGTTTGGTCCAGCGGATTGTCGCCGCCCTGGATCTTCAGGAATCCGGCCGCCTGCACGTAGCGCGCCGGGCCGATGCCGGGCACGTGCAGCAGTTGTTCTCGGGTCTTGAACGGTCCATTCTGCTTGCGGAAATCGACCAGCTCGCGCGCGGCCAACTGGTTCAATCCGGAAACATGGCGCAATAGAGGAACGCTGGCCGTGTTCAGGTCCACGCCGACGTGGTTGACGCATGATTCGATCACCGCGTCGAGCGAATCCTTCAATCGACGCGGGTGCAAGTCGTGCTGGTAGAGACCGACGCCGATGCTCTGCGGATCGATCTTGACGAGTTCACTGAGAGGATCTTGCAAACGTCTGCCGATCGAAATTGTGCCGCGCAGTGTCGCGTCGTAGGTTGGGAATTCCTCCCGGCCGACGGCGCTCGCAGAGTAAACGCTGGCTCCTGCCTCGTTCACAATCACGTACGCCAGCTCCGGAAGTTTTTGCGAGATCAGCTCGGAGACAAGCTCTTCGGTTTCCCGGCAAGCCGTGCCGTTGCCGATGGCGATGACATTGAGCTGGTGCTTGTGCACCAATTGTTCAAGGTTGGTTTTCGCCTCTTCGCGCAAGAGATGCGCCGGGGGTGCCTCGCTGACGGCGGCCGCCGGGTTCGCCGCGGATGCGCTCGAGTCCGCCGCAGCGCTGACGGATCCAACAGGAGGCGGGTCCAGCGCGACGGGTTGCGGCGCCGGGGCTGAGTCCGCAGCATGGCACTCCGGGGGCGGCGCGGAGGCAACCGCGCATTGCCCTCCGCTGGCGGGAGCAACGGCATGGCCGGCATCGAGAGCAGCAGGTGCCTGGCCGCCAGGTCCGGCAGAAGTCTCGGGCGTGGACGGGGCCGCGGGCGGCGCGACGGGCTGAGCGGCGGCATCTGCCGGCGCCGCGGCGGATGCTGTTTCGGATGCAGGAGCGGCTGCAGTTGCGGGTTGGGCGGCACTCGAGGGCGCCGTCTCGCCATGCTTGGCGCCGTTCTTCTTCTTATCGAAACCCCTGTTTCTGCCCCTGTCGCCTTTGCCATACGGGTAGATGATGCAGTCTTCCAGCAGGTTGCCCACTTCGTCGAGGGCGGCAACTTTGCAACCGGAGCGGAAGCCTGGATCGATCGCCAGCACGCGCCGGCCGCGGAGAGGTGGCTGGAGGAGAAGACTTCGCAGGTTGCGCGCGAACACGCGGACGGCGTGCTCTTCGGCCTCTTCCGTCAATTCCTTGCGGATTTCGCGTTCCAGGCTTGGCAGCAGGAGCCGGCTCAGGGCGTCCTGGGCCACGTTTTTGAGGAAATCGGCGTGCGGATGGCCGTCGAGAGGTAATTTCGCCAGAGCGAGCCGTTGGACGGCCTCGACATCCCATTCCAGGTGCGCCTTGAGCGCTCCTTCCTTCTCACCCCGGTTGATCGCCAGGATACGGTGCGGAGGGATATGGCGAACCGTCTCGGTGAACTGAAAATAATCCTTGTATTCCAGTCCCTGGCCTTCCGGGACGTTCTCGTTCTTTGCCGTGCACATCTTGCCCGTTTCCCACAAGACTGCGCGCACGGCAGCGCGCACGTCGGCGGTTTCCGCGACTTGCTCCGCCAGAATGTGGCCAACGCCCGCCAGCACGTCGTCCGGCGTGGTCAATTCCTTTTCCGGATTGACGACCGCCGTGGCCACTTCGTTCAGGTTGGCGACGGCTGGGTCGCGGTTCCACAGGGCCAGCGCCAGCGGTTCGAGGCCGCGCTCGCGCGCCTGCGTGGCCAAGGTGCGTTTCTTGGGCTTGTAAGGGAGGTAGAGGTCTTCCAGTCGTTTGGATGAGTCGGCAGCGACAATGGCGGTGCGCAGATCGTCGGTCAGCTTGCCCTGGCCTTCGATGCTCTTGAGGATGGTCTGCTTCCGCTCGGCTAACTGGCGCAGGTGCTGGACGCGCGCCTGAATCTGGCGGATGACATCTTCGTTCAGGCCGCCGGTCCGTTCTTTGCGATAACGGGTGATGAAGGGAACCGTGTTGCCCTCGTCGAGCAACTGGACCACACTCTCCACTTGAACTTTGCGGATTTGCAGGTCTTGAGCGATCCGTGAGAGGTCAAGCGAGTGCTCAATGCCTTTCGGCATCACAGGTGTCTGCATTGCATCATGCCCACGGGTGATCGGCCTTGCATCGCGCCTTTTGGCAACAGGCGCTCGATATTAAGGATAGTGGGGATCCAGACCGCTTACTTTAGAACGATTGGCGGCGAGTGTCAAGTCGGCTGTTAAGTCGGGTTGCTCCAAAGGTTATGACTGGAGAGAATACGTGGAGAGTTGATTCCCATCTTCCGACCCGACGCATGGAGCAAGCCATGTCACCGCGATCAATTGCCACTGGGATCGCAGCTGTCCTGCTGTTCCTGGGAGCGGCTCCCGCACGGGCTGCCGACAAGCCGAAAGAACTCCTCGTCGACCAGGTTCGCAAGGCAATCGAACAAGGTGTACAGTTCCTACGCGACCAGGAGAAAGGCACCGGGAACTGGGAGACGCTCGACCAGTCCAGCGTGACCTGGAAGGGCGGCTGGACCAGCCTGTGCATGCTGGCCTTGCTCAATTCCGGTGTACGGCCGAACGACCCCATCATCGGGAAAGGGTTGAAGTATCTCCGGGAGGTCGAACCCGACCAGACCTACGTCGTGAGCTTGCAAACGATGGTCTTTGCAGAGGTCGGCCGGAACGAAGATCGCGAGCGCATTCAGCGGAACGTCGATTGGCTGATCGGTGCCCGCGTGATGGACGGCACCAAGTGTCGAGGCTGGTCCTACCGCCACAGGGCAGGGCCTCCCGACAATTCGAATACGCAATACGCGCTGCTCGGCCTCCATGCCGGGCATCAGGCCGGGGTCAAAATCGATCCTGAAGTATGGAAGTCCATTCGCGATTATTACATACGGACTCAGCAAGCAGACGGCGGCTGGTACTATAACCCAGTCTTTTCGCCCGCGACGACGCTTACGATGACCACCGCCGGGCTGTGCGGACTGTTGATTTCCGGCATGGAGTTGAACGCCGGCCGCGAAGTCTTGCGCGCCGACGGCACCGTAGAGAATTGCGGCGTCTACGCCGAGAACAAGCCCGTGACCAAGGCCTTGGGTTGGATCGGCAACCCCGACCGCTTTCGCCCCTTCTATAGCCGGGAAGACGCGCCGCGCTGGGTCGATCTCCCAGGAAATAACTACTACAACCTCTACGGGATCGAACGTGCCGGGCGTCTCTCCGGGCAGCGCTTCTTCGGGGAGTTCGATTGGTACCGCATCGGCTGTGAATACCTGGTGTCTAGGCAAAGAGAAGATGGATCGTGGCACGACAAGGGGTCGCGCGATTCCTGGCCGGCAATCTCGACCAGCTTCGCCCTGCTGTTTCTTTCCAAGGGCCGGACGCCGGTGCTTATCAGCAAACTCGTGCACGGGCCGGAGGGGGACTGGAACAACGACCACAACGATATTCGGCACCTTGCGGAGTATGCGGGCACCTCGGTCTTTCGCAAGCTGCCTATGGCCTGGCAGATTTTCGACGCCGGCCGCGAGGATGCCACCAACGACGAAGCGTTTGCAGGCCTGGTCGCGGCTCTGGCCCAATCGCCGATCGTTTACTTTAACGGTCATCAAGCTCCGGTTTTCACCAGCGTCGAAAAGAAACTCCTGCAACAGTACGTGGAACAGGGCGGCTTCATCTTTGCCGAGGCTTGCTGCGGCCGGCCGGAGTTCGACAAGGGCTTCCGGGCGCTGATGCAAGAGCTGTTCCCCGACAACCCTCTCCAGAAACTGCCGCCCGAGCACCCCATCTGGCGGGCGCACGCAATCGTGCAGCCCGGCACGTTCGGCCTGGAAGGCATCGAGTACGGCTGCAAGACCGTGATCGTCTACAGTCCCCAGGATGTGTCCTGCCTTTGGGAGGCGAACCAGTTCGAGAACGGCCGGGGGCAATTGGCTTTCCGCGTGGGCGGCAACTTGGTGGCCTACGCCACCGGCATGGAGCCACCCAAGCCGCGCGGCACGCCGGTGGAAATCGTGCAAGATGATCCCGAAGGCAAGAAAATCCCCCGTGGCTACTTGAAGGTGGCACAATTGCGCCATGGGGGCGACTGGCAGCCAGCTCCCTACGCGATGCGCAACCTCATGGACCATCTGCGCAAGACCGCTCGTATCGACGTCAGCTTGCAGACCAAGGCGATTTACGGCACCGACCCGGACCTGGTCGACTACAAGTTTGTGTACATGCACGGCCGCGGCGCCGTTAATCTCCCGGCCAACGCCATCGCGAACCTGCGCACCGACCTGGAAACCGGCGGCCTGCTCTTCGCCGACGCCTGCTGTGGCAAGAAAGCCTTCGACACTTCCTTTCGCGACCTCGTCGGACGCCTCTTCCCCGAGAAGAAACTGGAGTCGATTCCCATCTCGGACGATCTGTACAGCAAGGACCTCAATGGCTCCGCGATCACTTCGGTCCGCTGCCGCACGGAGCCGGGCGGGCCGGGCCAACCCGCGGACTACCACCCGATGGCTCCTGCCCTCGAAGGTATCAGGATCAACAACCACTGGGTGCTGATTTACAGCAAATACGACATTGGCTGCGCCCTGGAAAAGCACCAATCCACGGATTGCCTGGGCCACGACCATGCCAGCGCGCTCCAACTGGGGAGTGCCGTGGTGCTGTATGCTTTGAGGCGGTGACGCATCGCAGTCTTGTTCGAGAATCCCGCTGACGGCAGTGTGGCCGGGGCTGGAGGTACTCCGCAAGCCCCGGCCACACTGCCGTTTCCCATCCCCAGAGCAGCAGTCAGCCACCACCAAAACGGCATTTCGCCGTTCGCATCAGGGCAGAACTACCTGGTCCTGTACGTGCGGCGCGCGACTCTGCGGCATGCGGTCAATACGGATGCCAATAGACCGTAGCCGCATTCGCCAGAATGCGGGGGAACCTGTGTGAGCAAGCCCGCATTCTGGCGAATGCGGCTACGTGGTGATTTCTCGTTCTTGACCGCGCTCTGTATATTGCAATTCGCCATGCCACTGGTATAACAAAGGCATACCGCAGCAATTTGGCCTGCCGGGAGGGTCGTGCGCGATGTCCGAGTATAGTCTGCTTTCGGTTTATTGCTTGGCCGTGCTGCTCGTCTCCATTTTCGGAGGCTACATACCCTTTCTGGGTAAGGTCACCCATAGAAAGCTGCAATTCTTCCTCAGTCTTTCCGCCGGGATCATGCTGGGAGCGTCGTTCTTCCACGTCATGCCGGAAGCGCTCGAAAAAGCTGGGCCCGTGATGTTCGGTTGGTGGGTATCGCTGGGAGTCGTCGGGCTGTTCTGCATTGAGCGATTCATCGCCCCTCATAGCCATGAGGTCGATGATCACACCCACCATCATCACCACGCCGGCGAGGGCCACCATCATCACGAACAGGCGGGCCCGGAAGCCGGCGCTCAGCACAAGCACGAACATGATCACGGCCCTGGACACACGCATGCGCCCGGAGCCCACGGAGATCTCAAGGCAGCGGCCCCCGCGGTAGCTGGGTGGATGGCCGTGGTGGGTTTGACGATCCACACGTTCATGAACGGCTTCGGCCTTGCGGGCGACGTGGTTTCGGGTTTCCATCCCAAGGGCGGGGCAGTCAGTTTGCCGGCGGGTACCGTGGCGGCCCTGCCCGGCCTGGCGATGTTCCTTGCCATTGTCTTCCATAAGCCGGCGGACGCACTTGCCATTTCCACCGTGCTGGCGCGCAAGGGGGTCAGTCGGCGCCTGATCACACTCGTCCAGCTCGGCTTTGCGACCATGGTCCCGGTGGGCGCTGTGGCCTTCTGCCTGTCGCTGGAAACAGCCATCACCGAAAGCGTGCGAGACCAGCTCACCGGTTTTGCGCTCGGCTTCTCGGCGGGTACTTTCCTTTTCATCGCTCTTTCGGACCTCTTGCCGGAGGTGCAATTCCATACTCATGACCGCATCCCGCTCTTCCTGGTACTTACCTGCGCCGTCGCCTTCATGGGTCTCATTGCCTTGCTGGAAGGTCAGGCCGAACGCAAAGATGAGAATCACGATGCCGCCGCCGGCGCCAAAGTGGAACTGCATATTCGTAGTCCGCTGATCCAGCGGGCCGGGTGACCAGCGCGCCTTCCGCTGCACGACTGCCCAAAAGTCCTTATAAAAATCAGTGGCGATCTTGCAGCGCGGGCGACCCGGATTCTCTGAGGATCTTGTTCATGCCTTACCAGGTGCGTACGGAAACGCGAGCCACGACCAGTGGTCTCGATGGCACAGTTTATATCCTCGAAGACGCGGGCGGAGCGAACCGGGCCGAGATTTGGCCTGCGCTGGGGCTGAACTGTTATCGCTGGCGCAGTCGCAATAACGACCAGCCCATCGAGCTGCTCTATGCGGATCCGCACCTTTTCGAGAACGGTAAGCCGACGCGCAGCGGCATCCCGATCCTCTTTCCATTCCCCAATCGCATCCGCGAAGCCCGCTTTACCTGGGAAGGCAAGGAATACGTGTTGCCGCTCAATGATTCGTCGGGCCCCAATGCGATCCACGGCTTCGCATGCCAGCGGCCCTGGCGCGTGGTCAACCAGGCCGCATCTCAAAACCACGCGTCGCTGACCGCCGTCTTCCAGGGATCGATCGACGCGCGAGACGCGCGCGCTTACTGGCCGGCCGACTATCGCTTGCAGATCACCTACCTGCTGGCCAACCGGCGTCTGCGCATCGAGGCCCAGGTGGACAATCCGGATAAGGTCCCCCTCCCTTTCGGACTTGGCTTTCATCCTTATTTCCATGTCCCACCGGAAACGGCTGGCACGTGCACGGTGGATGTCAAAGCGCGAAGTTTCTGGGAGCTGCAAAAATGTCTGCCCACCGGCCGGCTGCTGCCGGTGGACGCCGCACGTGATTTGAACACTCCCCGGCGCGTGCGCGAGCTGAACCTCGACGACGTATTGACCGATCTTCCCGATACTGCCGAGCCCGGCGCGGAAAAGCTCTGCCTGCGCGGCATCGTGAATTATGGCGCCGGCTCCAAGGAATTGCACCTTCTCTGTTCGCCGAGCTTTCGCGAGTTGGTCCTCTTTACCCCCGCTCATCGCGAAGCCATTTGTATTGAACCTTACACCTGCACCACCGACGCCATCCATCTCCAGGCGCAGGGCATCGACGCTGGCCAGCTGGTCTTGCCGCCGGGGGCGCGCTGGTCCGCCGTCGTGGAGATGGTGCTGAACTGACCGACTGGGTAAGCGACTTCCAAGGGAAAACAGCGATGCCTGCACGGAGCGCGAGGGCCGAGCCCTCTGTGTGCGAGACGCCTGAGGTTATCGAGCGCATCCGCAACAGGATACGACCTCCGCTCCTGGTGGTGCTCGGCTCCCCCAGGGAGGTCGTGGAGCTTCTCGCAAGAACAGAAGTCCAAGAAGCGACCTGCTTCCAGCTGGACCTGTACCAGGCCGACCGCCTCCATGAGGAGCTGGCCCAGCGCGGTCTGGCTGCCAGGGTGGTCACTGCCCCCGACCTTTGGGATCTCCCCGCGGACTTCCAGACAGCGCTTTATCTTCCACCGCAAGGCGGTGAACGCGATCTCAAGATCGACATGGTCGAACAGGCATTTCACGTGTTGCCTTTTCGTGGGCAGCTCATTGTCTTGTCGCCCTTCGAGAAGGATCAGCTATTTCCCGCTCTGCTTAAAAAAGTGTTTCACGGCGTGCGTGCGTCGCCCGCCGGGGAAGGCACCCTGTTCTGGTGCCAGCGTGAGCGTGAACGTCCGCGCCGCCGGCACGAGGTCACCTTTCATGCGCGCGTAGGTGAGGCGCCGTCGCTTTGCTTTCTCTCCCGGCCGGGCGTGTTTTCCTACGGCCGATTCGACGACGGCGCACGCGCCCTCGTCGAGACGATGACGATCGAGCCCGGGGAGCGCGTGCTCGACATCGGCTGTGGCTGCGGTACGAATGGCATCTTTGCAGGAAAGCGCAACGGACCCGATGGCCACGTCACCCTCGTGGACAGCAACCTTCGGGCCATCGCGCTGGCCGAACTCAACGCCACTGCCAACGGCCTGACCCGGTTCGAGACCCTAGGCTCCTGCCGTTTGGATGACCTGCCCAGGGCAGCGTTCGACGTGGCACTGGCCAATCCTCCGTATTACGCTCAAACCTCGATCGCATTGAGCTTCATCGAATGCGCACGCAGATCTCTGAAGCCAGGTGGCCGGCTCTACCTGGTCACGAAACAGCCGGAGCAGGTAGGACCCATCGTCGCCGAGCACTTTGGCCCAGCCGAGGCAGTGGAACGCCGCGGTTACGTGGTCCTATGCGCCTAGGCGCCAACAGCCAAGGCAGTCGGAATGCCCCGCGCGCGCAACCGCTAACCTTCGTCTCGTTCGCAAACGCATTCCAGCACTCATCCCTCGCCCCTTCCCCCTCGTCCCTCTTTTGGATGCCACGCCCTTGCGGCGTGGAGGTTCACGTTGGTATCTACCCGCCGCGCTCCGCCGGTTCTTGGATGCCACGCCCTTGCGGCGTGGAGGTTCACGTTTGCTTCTACCCCCCTGTACTCATCCCTCGCCCCTTCCCCCTCTAGTCCCTCTCTTGGATGCCACGCCCTTGCGGCGTGGAGGTTCACGTTTGCTTCTACCCCCCTGTGCTCATCCCTCGCCCCTTCCCCCTCATCCCTCTCTTGGATGCCACGCTCTTGCGGCGTGGAGGTTCACGCTGGTTTCTACTACCCCCGTTGTCTCTTCGATGCGACGCCCCAAGCCAGCCCTCGCTTCGAGTGGGTGCCAAGCTCCATCGCTGATACAACAACCCTGAGACTCAACGCCCAAACATCAGGAGGAATTCATGGCGACAATGCGTGCAGTGCAGGTCACGCGCCGGAAGGGACCATTTGAAATCGTGGAACGACCGATTCCGGAGCCTGGCGCTGGGTCGGTACGCATCAAGGTGCAAGCGTGCGGCATTTGCCACAGCGATTCACTCGTTAAAGACGGACTTTTTCCGGGGATTGCGTACCCGCGGGTTCCAGGTCATGAGGTGGCCGGGGTGATCGATGCGGTGGGCGCCGGCGTCCCGCAATGGACGCGCGGCCAGCGCGTGGGCGTCGGCTGGAACGGCGGCTATTGCGGGCACTGCAATGCCTGCCGGCATGGCGATTTCTTCGCCTGCCAGACCGGCCAGATTACTGGTCTGACCTTTGACGGAGGCTACGCCGAGTACATGATCGCTCCGGCCAGCGCGGTCGCGCTGTTGCCCGATGACCTGCCGGCTGTCGATGCGGCTCCGCTGCTGTGTGCCGGCGTCACGACGTTCAATGCCCTGCGTAACAGCGGCGCCCGGCCCGGCGATGTCGTCGCCGTGCTCGGCCTCGGTGGGCTCGGCCATCTCGGGGTGCAGTACGCCGCGAAGATGGGCTTTCACACGGTCGGCATCGCCCGCGGCAAGGACAAGGAGCCACTCGCCAAGAAACTGGGCGCGTCGGTCTACATCGACAGTCAGGCACAGGATCCCGCGGCGGAGCTTCTCAAGTTGGGCGGCGCCAAGGTCATCTTGGCGACCGCGACCAGCGGTGAAGCGATGAGCGCCGTGCAGGGCGGCCTGGCAATCAAGGGCACGCTGATTGTCGTGGGTGCGGCGGAGTCGATGCAAGTATCTCCCTTGTTCCTGCTCTCGGGAAGCAGGTCGATCAGAGGCTGGTATTCCGGCACCTCGATCGACTCGCAAGAGACGGCCGCCTTCAGCGCCCGCACCGGTGTGCGCTCGATGAATGAACCATTTCCGCTGGAGCGCGTCAGCGAAGGCTACGAACGCATGATGAGCGGCAAAGCGCGGTTTCGCGTGGTGCTAACTATCGGGAAATAGCGGGCGCGATGCAGGATAAGGCTCTTGGATGCAAGACAAGGACGGGTGAGTCAAATCATATTCCCGTTGCTCACGCCAGGCATCGAAATCGTAGTCCCGCTCGAGTAGCGACTGGGCGGCATTCTGGGCGGCCTTCCAGTCGCCCGTGACAGGCGTAATTTCCGTAACCGCTTGATCCCTGATCGTGATCCACTGTCTTGCCGATGAGCGACCTGAGTTCGGGCAAATGTAACGTTTCCGAATTTAACTTTCGTAGTATTCGAACCATGAGGCATGACTCCTTCCTCATGCCATTCTATCGCGGTCGTCATCACTTAGCTTGGGAAGAGGAGTGAAGGCAGCATGCCAGACGCACGCCGCTTGGTTCGATCTTTCTTCTGACGAGCAAACGCTTACCAACTGCATTTGGCCTAGCTGCGCGCGCACCTCCCTGAAAAAACGTCTTATACTGCAGGGAGCACGATGGTTGAGTCCGAAGAAGCACTGGTGCACAGGGCTCGGGGCGGCGACAGGGCCGCGTTCGAGGAGCTGGTGCACCGTACCTCCCGGCTGGTGTTTGCCCGGCTCTACCTGGAAACCGGCGATGCCCACCGGGCCGAGGATTTGCTGCAAGAGACCTTGCTGATTGCCTTTCGGTCGATGCGCAAGTTGCTCGAGGCGAAGGACTTTCGGCCGTGGCTGTTGAAGATCGCCCAGAACGTTGCCATCGATGCGGCCCGGCGCGACGGTCGGCAAAAACGTGCCCACCCGCCGCTTGCGCCTCCTTCGGCATTGCAAGCGGCGGCCGACAAATCGTCGCGGCCGGAAGAAAAGATCGCCCAGGATGAGGCCCGCGCACAAGTCCTTAGCGCCCTCCGTTCCCTCCCCGAAGAGTACCGTCTGCCATTGACGCTGCGCTATCTCGCGGGCGGCGATTATGAAACGATCTGCATTCAGTTGGGTTTGACGAACGGCTCCCTGCGCGGACTGCTGCATCGTGGCTTGAAGATGCTGCGGGCCAAACTGCCGCCTGACATGATGAATGAAGGCGGAGAGACTTAGCGATGTAACTAGAGACGCCGGGCGGGGCTTGACCACATGGCCGTACACGATTGCGCTAATACTAGCCCGAAGCGTTAGCGAGGTCCTCGCTATAACCTCGCTTACGCTTCGGGCTAGTATGAGTCGATTCTTACGCGGTTATTAGCCCTGTTGGGGAATGTGAGAAGCGATATGTCAGAACACGCATGGGTTTTGGAAAGCATCCCGAGCTATTCCGCGGGCGGGCTGGAAACGGAAGAACGGGAGCGGCTGGAACGCCACACGGCCGAATGCCAGGCGTGCGCCCAGGCGCTTGCAGAGACTCGAGCTTTTGACCGCACGATCGACGGGCTTTTTGCGAGCGTACGGCCGGGAGTCGCATTGGAAGAGCGTCTCGTGCAGGGCCTGCGCACGCCGCCGCGGCGCCGCGGGGTGGTGGGCAGAGTTCTGCTCGCTGCCGCCGCCGTGCTCCTGGTGGCAATACTTGGTTGGCAAGTCAGCGAATTGGAACAGACGGGCCACCTGCTACTCGCTGACCTTGATCTTTCGTTTGGCAGGGAGATTTTGGCGCGGACAGGTGTGCTCTCCCGCGATGACTCGGCTGTAAACGCTGTCGATAGAAGTGATGGGAATGCTCCCAAGGCGAGTGCGGATGATTTGGCACGGCAACTTCGCGTCAAGGCGACTCAAGAGCCACAATCGGACAGACCGCCTGGGACGTCCGGTTCCACACAATTCAGCCAAATTGTTAGTGCGCGCAAAGATAAGCAGGATGGCTCGCTGAATAACGGCTCCTTGACGCCAGAGTTTGCCTACGACATCCTGCATCAATCAACGAGCGCTCACAACAGCAGTCGTAGTGGTGACGGCCTGAGGAGCAAGCTCGGCGGCGGCGGTTCTTCCGTTGGGAACAAATCTGAAGCCGAACCGCTGATTCAAGGCCAGTTGATTGGGGGAAACGTACGTACTCAATCTTCGCGCCAAGAGGAACCCGAGCCCGCTCTAACGGCTTCCAATTCGCCACCGGCAATCAACTACTTCAAGCCAATTGACCTGGCCTCCTCGGCCTTTGCTCCACCTGGGCAGGACGAAACGAAAGCAAATGAGGCCGAAAAGCTAGCCGAAAATCTGCAGAGGAAGCTGACGGAGCGGGACGCGGTCAACGTGATTAGAGCCAAGGGAATAGATCCCAAGGTGATCCAGGACGCGATCGATGCCCTACAGGGCCGCCGTCCTACCGAGCCAGGGGATCGTGGCCGAGTCGAGACGCAAACGATACCAGGCACCGATACCATTGCAGGCAGACCATCCAAAGGCAAGCCCGAAGCTTCCCCCGCCGCCACGCGCAAGATCGTCATCCGCTCCGGCGAAATCGAGTTCGAAATCCAATCCTTCGACGGTGCCGTCGCGGCAGTCACCCGGCTCGTCGCCGACATCAAGGGCGGCTACGTCGATACGGTCAATAGTGAGAAGCTGCCCAACGGTAAAGTTCGCGGGGCGGTGGTGGTGCGCGTACCTCCCGAAGCGCTGGACAATCTGCTCCTCGATCTGCGCAAAGAGCTAGGCAAGGCCGGCGAACTCAAGAACCTGCGTGTCGGCAGCCAGGACATTACCAAACAGTACACCGACCTGGAGAGCCGGCTGCGGGCCGCGCGCACCATGGAAGAACGGCTCCTGCAGATCATCAAGACCGGCAAGGGCGAGATCAAGGACCTGCTCCAGGCCGAGAAGGAGCTAGGCGTTTGGCGCACCAAGATCGAGGAAATCGAGGGCGAGCTGCGCTACTACGGCAACCTGGTGTCGCTGAGCACCCTGACCATCACCTTGTACGAAAAGGAAATCCTTGCGCCCTTCGCCGTCGTGGAAACAGAACGCGTGCAGATGGGCATCGAGGTGGAGGACGTTGACAAAGCGCTGCAGCAAGGAGTAGCCGCCGTCACCCAGGCGAAGGGGCGAATCACCAAGTCCGAGCTGAAGCAGCATGAAGCCGGGCAGTACACGGCCTTGCTCCACTTCGAAGTGGCTCCCGAGGCAGCAGGGCCGCTGCGCGATCGCCTCCGCCAACTGGGCAACGTCGCTCGATTGGACATCGACCGCGTGCAGCAGACCGAGGGCGGCCCCGGAAAAACGCAGAATGCCCGCTCCAAGCGCAGCGACACGCAGTTCATGCTTTCCCTGTACAACGTCGCCAACGTTGCACCGCGCGAATCGGTCCAAATCAATCTGGCCAGCCCGGACGTGGAGACGGCCTATCGCACGATTCTGGCCCTGGCAAACAAGTCCACCGGACGAGTTATCCGCTCCAACCTCAACCGCTTGCGCAATGACCAAACCACCGCGACGGTTCAATTCGAAGTGAAGACTGCCGAGGCTGATACCGTGCTGAAAGAGCTCAAGGAGGTCGGCCAGGTCATTCGCCTTCAATCCACGGAGAACCCCGATGCTGCCAACGTAACCCGCTCGAAGCGCGGCTTCAACGTCGAGCTTCTCGCACTCGGTTTGGTGGCGCCAAGGGAAACCGCCGAGCTGCTGATCGCCACCCAGGACGTGCCCGCCGGATACCGCACGATCCAGGCCGCCCTGGCGAAGGTCAAGGGCCGGATCCTGACCGCTCAGCTCAACGAGCAGAACAAACAGAACATCACCGCCCAGATCGAGTTTGACATTCTCCGCAGCGACCAGGCCGGCATGGACGAGACTCTGGCCAAGGCCGGGGATACCTTGACGCGCAATGTGACGCGCAATCAGGACGGCGACAACTTGCTCGATAGCCTCGTGCGGCACAAGATTTCGCTCATCAATCTGGCCCGCATCCCGCCGCGCGAGAGCCTGGTGCTGGGCATCGAGGTGCCCAGTGTGGACTCGACGGCGGCAGCCTTTGCAGGCCTGGTTCACGAGAGCCAGGGCCGCGTGATTGAATCGAACGTCGCTCACGAGCGCAACGGCCGGGTCACCGCCAAGCTTGTTTACGACGTGCCGTTGACCAGTGCTTCCAGCCTCGCCGAGCGTTTTCGCAATGCCGGCGTTGTGCGCGTGCAGCAGGCCGCCCGTAATGCCCAGGTTCCGGAAGGCCCGCTGGCGACGGCCCGCCTGGACGTTACCCTGTCGAACGCAGACCTCATCGTCCCCAGTGACGACGGCCTCTGGATGCAAATCCGCAAGGGCTTGTCCACAAGCTTCGTCGCGTTGTCCTGGAGCCTGATGGTCGTGGTCGTCGGCGTCTGCTTCGTGCTGCCCTGGGCGCTGATCGGCTACTTCGCCTACCGAATAGTTGTTCGCTTGAAGCGACCCGCAGGCGACGCGAGGACGCCGGCGTAGAAAGCATCCACCCTTCTCTTTCGACTACGCGGGTTTTCTGAAGCTTCTCACGCAGAATGTCCGGCGCTCGGGTGCCTTGCCCACGCAAAGCCGTGCGCATGGCACCCTCGGGTGCGTGGCGAGGGACCTGTGGTGAGAAGGCGGATCGGGGATCCGCGCATTTACGCCGTAGGCGTTACACAACAAAGCCCAGGGTCGCGGTACTCCGCGCACCCTGGGTTAAGAGTCTCGTCAGGGTTTTCTACCCTGAAAGGGTCGTAGCGACGGGCGCATCTTGGTCGCTATAACCCCGTCGGGGTAAACGCTGATGTTTCGGCGTTGAACCCAGGGTGCGCGGAGTACCGCGACCCTGGGCTGCGTTGTGCAACCCCTGCGGGGTAATGCGGTACTCGTCCACCGTGCGTGGAGGCATGCCTATCAGGAGTATCGTATAGGCATGGCGCGATTCCACTGAGTCAGTGGGTCGTCATTGGATGGTCGAAGGAGGTCGAGAGCTTCTAGCAGTATATTTCTGTTCACATGACATTCGGCAGGCCGACACAGCCGAGTTCAGACTTTCCAGCGACGATGCAAGGCTTTACATAATAACATGTTATAGAGCGTTCACGCCTGTCAGACTCCGTGTCTGGGTGCCCCCCTTTTACATGACATAACATGACATTGGTCGGCGCGAGTACGCTTGACGCACCCCCGCGCGGATCGCCCGCCATCCCCTTCTCTTTTTTTCCGGAGCCTTCTTGACCAAACTGGGTGCGCCTCGGAACAATAGTGGCTTAACCAACGATCAGGTTCCGAGCAAAGGAGATGTCTGATGCAATCGAAGCCGGATACTCGCATCCAGGAGCTGCACCTCACCCTTCCCTCGCCTCCCAAACCGGTGGCCAAGTACAAAACGGCGGTGCTGGCAGGGAACATGCTCTACGTTTCGGGCCACGGGCCCATCAAGCCGGACGGCAAAACGATCGAAGGCAGGGTCGGTTCGGATCTGACTGTCGAGCAGGGCAAGGAAGCGGCGCGCGTCGTCGGCCTGGCCATCCTGAGCACGGTCCGTCACACGCTTGGCTCGCTGGACAAGGTCAAACGGCTGGTCAAGACATTGGGGATGGTCAATTGCATCCCCGATTTCAGGAGCCATCCCCACGTCATCAATGGCTTCTCCGAGTTGATGGCCGAGGTGTTCGGCGAAGATGCTGGTGTGGGCGCGCGCAGTGCCGTCGGCATGGGCTCCCTGCCGGGCAATATTCCCGTAGAGATTGAATGTATCTTCGAAGTCGGCTGAGCGACGGGGAACTGACCACTCCGTGACCGGGCAGCGCGTCACGGAGTGCACTGGCTACCATCGCCAAGCGGACGGAGGTTCGACAGCTGGTTCATCCGGCAGCGTGCTCGCACGGGTGCTCCAGGGTTTCGGGCTCCTGGAGGGCCGCCGCGTGCACCTGCTCCGCCACGGCTGCGCCACCCGCTGCCGACGAAACCAGGGCCAGGGCTCCAACAAACCGGGCCAGCGCAGCTCGCCGTGCAGAAGTTCGGCTGCTCAGGAGGAAAACCTTGTGGCCCGGCCCCAGGCAGGTAAGCTTGGCACAGGATAGCCAACCGCTTTCGTCCGGCAGGTCGGTGTCGAGCACGACGAGTTGTGGTTGCAATGCCGCCGACAGGCGGCGTGCATCAATGCCGGAAGCTGCCAGGTATACTTCCCACCCCTGGTGCCGCAGCTGACGGCTGACGCGTACAGCAAACGTCACATCGGGGAGAGCAAGGACAATGCTCTCGCGCAAAAGCGTGAACGAGCGCGCACTCACCATGGCGGTTGCCTCCTCTTTGGCTTCCGTTCCGAATCCTTTATTCTCCCCCTATATCTAAGACGGGTTTCCCCTATAAATTGTTCGCTCGGACTTCCCCGATCTTGCCCCGCCCCCGCTGCGCTCAATGACCGTGCGGGATTCGGCAGTAGGTCAGGTTTCCAACCTGACCGGACAGATTGGGAAATCTGTCCTACGCCGCCGCCGAATCAAGCACGGTGATATAGGAGGATTCGTTTCACCGTGATCCAGCGAGGAACCTGAGAGAGCCAGTGCTCTTTCATCAAGCGCACCCCGGCATGTCCACTGCCAAAATAAAAAAATCTTCTTCCCGAGCATCGTATTGCCCCCTTCCCCGCAGATCAACTTGCAGGAGAAGCGAAACTCCCTAAACTTTCTCCTTGCTTGCCCGTCTTTGTCTGGCTATAAGTGCCGCCACAGCGCTATTAATCTCGAGGAACGGGCCAGGGGCAGGAACGTGTCGATCATCCGCCTTCGCAACCCTTGAAGGAGTGCTGCATCCATGGCCAAAAAGGCTTTGAAGCCTGTCAAAAGTAAGCCCTCAGCTGTTCGCGCCGTCGTTTCCACGGCTCACTTCAAGCGTGCACTGGAGGCGGGTGAAGGCATCCTTCGCCTGGCGCCCACTTGGGTGCCACGGTCGTTCCTGATGCCTGGCCGCAGGATCAAGCTGGCTCCCCAGGATCTCTATGCCCTCGGGGCCCACCGCGGCGGCATCGACGAACGCTGGTTCGCCTCGACCACCGCCGCTGCCAACGAAGGCGCACCGCCGGACGAAGGGCTCAGTTACGTCGTGGTCGAGGGCAAGCGTGCGTTCACGCTCCGCGATGCCGTGGCGTCGGAAGGGGCCAAGCTGGTAGGCAGGGCCATCTGGGACCGTTTTCAGCGCTGGCCGGTCTACAGCAAGTTCTTCGACAACATGGGCCCGATCCCCCATCACATGCACCAGAACAACGCCCAGGCGGCCCTCGTCGGCCAGCAGGGCAAGCCCGAATCGTACTACTTTCCCCCGCAGCTCAACGCCATCGGCAACAATTTCCCATACACGTTCTTCGGCCTGGAGCCGGGCACGACCAAGGCCGATATCCGCCGCTGCCTCGAACGCTGGAATGTCGGCGATAACGGCATCCTCAACCACAGCAAGGCCTATCGCCTGGAACCGGGCACCGGCTGGCTCGTGCCCCCGTGCATCCTGCACGCGCCGGGTTCGCTGGTCACCTATGAGCCGCAGTGGGGCTCCGACGTCTTCGGCATGTACCAGTCGATGGTCGAGGGCAGGCCCGTTCCCTGGGCGCTCTTGACCAAGGACGTGCCGCCCGACAGGCATCAAGACCTGGATTACCTGGTCGGTCAGCTCAACTGGGAAGCAAACGTCGACCCCAATTTCAAAGACCACCATTTCCTGGAACCCATGCCGGTGGCCAACTCCGAAAGCGAAGGATACGTCGATCGCTGGGTCGTTTACGGCAAAGTGGATGGGCAAGAGCTGTTCAGCGCCAAGGAGCTGACCGTGAATGCCGGCGCCCGCGTTACCATCAAGGATAACGGCCCCTACGGCCTGATCACCGTGCAAGGCAGCGGTTGGATCGGCAAGCACCGCCTGCAATCGCCGGCCATGATACGCTACGGGGAGCTGACGGAAGACGAAGTCTTCGTCACCGACGAGGCGGCCCGCCAGGGCGTCCTCTTCGAAAATGCCGGGAAGGAGCCGCTGGTCACGCTGCGCTACTTTGGGCCGGACACCAATCCCAATGCGCCAGGCATAGGATCTCACCGCAATCGCTAGAACAGGTTGAAAAAGGGAGCGGGCCGCCTGGTATAATCACCGTCCTACCAACGTGGGAGCCAGGGAATCCGTCCCTATTTCAAATCGCTGCTGCCAGAGGTCAATCCATGATCATTTTTCATGGCTTTCGACTCTACGGGAAAGTCGATCACGTGCCCGGTCTGTTCCATGTCGCGACCATGTTTTTTCACGTCCAGTTCTTGCCAATGGTGCCCTGGCAAAGCGTGCTGGTGCTGGAAGGGCGCAAGGCCGGCGGCAAACCAGCGATGATGCCCATTCGACTGAGCGGCAAATCGATCCTGATCGGCTGGCTGCGCCTTGCCCTGGTCCTGGGCGCGGGCATCGCGGGCTTCATGGCCCTCATAAACATTGATGGGCCGGACAAACACACGATCCCTTTCCTGCTCGCCGTGTCCGTGGGCTGTTGTATCGCGTTGTGGATGAGTTATCGGGTGTTTCGCGCTAAACCCCTGCGCGCCTTGCAGCTGGCAACACAGGTTGGCATTGCGCCCGAGGTCGTTGCCCGCCATTTTGCGGACAGGCTTTCCGACGCAGAACTGGACGAACTGGCACAAGCCGCTCGCGCATCGGACGAACCGGCCCCGGAACAATACCAGGGAAGCGACGGGTAATCGCAAAGGACCGTGCAGAATTTGGCCAAATCGAGGAACTCATGCTGAAACCTCTCAACGTCGGAATGATTGGCTATGGTTTCATGGGGCGGGCACATTCGAATGCCTACCGCAAGGTGAACAACTTCTTCGATCTCCAGTACCGTCCCGTCCTGAAGGCGGTCTGCGCCCGCAGTGCCGACAAGGTCAAACTCTTCGCCGACAAGTGGGGCTACGAATCGACCGAGACCGACTGGCACAAGCTGATCGACCGCAAAGACATCGACGTCATCGACATCTGTACGCCCAACAACACCCATGCGGAAATCGCCATCGCGGCCGCCAAGAAGGGCAAGATGATTCTTTGCGAGAAACCGCTGGCGATGAACGGGCCGGAAGGCCTGCAAATGGTGCAGGCGGTCGAAAAAGCAGGGGTGCCCAACATGGTCTGGTACAACTATCGACGCGTGCCGGCCGTCACGCTCGCCAAAAACCTGATTGCCGAGGGCCGTCTGGGCCGCATCTTTCACTATCGCGCGAAGTTCCTCCAGGATTGGACCATCAGCCCCGAATTGCCGCAGGGCGGCGCCGGGCTCTGGCGGCTCGACCTGGCTGCTGCCGGCAGCGGCGTCACAGGCGACCTGCTCGCCCATTGCATCGACACCGCACTTTGGCTCAACGGTCCCATCGCCTCGCTGACCGCGATGACCGAAACCTTCGTCAAGGAACGGAAGCACACGCTCACCGGCAAGGTGGAGAAAGTCGGCATCGACGACGCGAGCGCCTTCTTGGCCCGTTTCCACAACGGATCGCTCGCGACCTTCGAATCCACCCGCTACGCGCGCGGCCACAAAGCGCTGTACACGTTCGAGATCAACGGCGAACACGCCTCGATCTTCTGGGACCTTCACGACCTGCACCGGCTGCAATGGTTCGACCACCGCGATGAGGGCCAACTCCGCGGCTGGCGCTCGATCCACGTCTCCGACGGCGACCATCCCTACATGGCCAAATGGTGGGTCCCCGGCCTGCAGATCGGTTACGAGCACAGCTTCGTGCACCAGGTGGCCGACTTCCTCGAAGGCTTAGCCGCCGGCAAACCCGCGCAGCCGGACTTCCGCGACGCTTATCGGACGCAATTGGTTCTTGATGCGATTTTGAGCTCTGCGAGCACCGGGGCGTGGACCCAGGTCAAGTAGATCACCCATTGATGCCCTGCACATCCTCGGCTAACTGACAGAGTGCACGTAGACGTGAAAAGTCCGCAGCGCGGACCCAAAAAGAAATCCCGACTGAGAGTCAGTCGCGGTATCGGCGAGGTTTTCATTCGGACAGTCTTACTGGCCAAGCCCAGGGATCAGCGGCAAGTGCAACACAGTGCCAAGTATGCTGAGGACGATATTTACCACTATGCACCCCGTCCAAACCAACATGACATTTTTGATATTCCACTTCGCCACATTGACCCAGCCCATGATGAAGGCGACAAGGATTCCGATCAGGCAGAAGATGATGCAGACGATTCCCAACACTGTCTGGCCATTCTGGAACATCTTTATGAGAACCAAGATGAAACACACGAGCGAAGCAATACTGACAAGCCCCGCGACGGCCGACAAAAGGAAACCCATCACGTAACCTCCGTTTTTTGCTCTGTGGAATCGTCCTGCTTGGTCTTGAGCCGACCTCGCCCAGATGGGACACCCCCTGGGGCCTCGGCAACGACGCCAGCAGCAGAGGTTACCCACCCGCAGAAACCTTTGCAACGATTTAACTCCAAAAAAGTGCAGCCTGCAGGTATCAATTTTCTCGTAGCTCAAGCTGGCAGCTTGAGCCACTGCGCCACCGTTTGCCGGCCTGTGTTTCCTCGATTATGCTTGACATTGCCAAGCCCGATAGTTAGAGTACTTTGCAGTACAAAGCGATTTGCGGAGGTGGTTTTATGGACGCACAACAGGCGGCGCGAAATCTCGAAGTCATCCGCACTTTGATGGAGCGCACCTGCCAGTATCAGTTATTGACCGCGCGGGCTGGATTGGCGGCCGGCAGCTTGGCCGGGGCCGGAGCGCTGACGTTCCTGGTCCTCGATCCCCAGAATCCCTGGCATTTCGGCGTCGTCTGGGCAATCGTCTTTGCCGGCTCGCTGCTGGCTGCGGCGGGCAGCACCATCCTGCGCGGCCGCCAGCGCGGCGAGCGCATTTGGTCGCGGCAAGCGCGGACCGTCGTGCAAGCGCTCATCCCTTCTCTCTTTGCTGCCCTCGCCCTGAGCGTTTTCTTCTTCGCACGCGGCGAACACCTTTGGCTGCCGGGCGTCTGGATGCTTTGCTATGGCCAGGGGGCCCTGGCGACGGCTGCCTATGCGCCCGCGCCGATCCGCTGGCTCGGCAGCGCCGTCTTGCTGCTCGGCTGCGTCACGCTTTGGCTCGGCCCCGCGTGGGCCGTCATCATGATGGGATTCGTCTTCGGCCTCGGTCATGCCGGCCTCGGCACCATCCTCCTCGTGAACGAGCACCGTGAGAATGCCATACGCCTGCATCGTTCGGTGGCTTGAACCCTTACTCTCGAGCTGCTCCCGTGAATGCGCTAAAACGATTGGTGGAAGGGCTTGACCCCACGCTGCACGAACGCGGCCGGCTGGCCATTGTCTCCGTGCTGGCGGCCGTCGAATCGCTCCCCTTCACCGAACTCCGCGACACCCTGGAAATGACCGACGGCAACCTGAGCGTGCACCTGCAAAAGCTGGAAGACAAAGGCTACGTGGCCATCGCTAAACGCTTTGTCGGCCGTCGGCCGCAGACCACGTGCCGCATCAGCAAGCTCGGCCGGCAAGCGTTTGCACGCTACCTCGAGCACCTGCAGGCAATCGTCGAGCAGGGCCGGGACAAAACGGGAGCGTAACGCCGCCGGTCTCTCCGGGCGAGGCGACAATCCGTCGCTTTTCTCCTCGCCGACACTTCGCTCGTGGCTTTTTCCGGTACTGGAGTACACACGCAGGCATTCCTTTTCGTTAATGGCGCATCAATTTGGCGGTTCTGGAGAAGAGGGGACGAAAATGGAAGTGCGCATGGCAGACCACATGGGCATGTGTTTCGGCGTCAAGGACGCCATCACCATGGCCCTGGGACTGACCCAACGGGGGCCCGTGACCATCCTCGGCGACCTGGTCCATAACCACGACGTCGTCGCGGAGCTGGAAGGCGCGGGCGCGACGCGCGCCCACGACCGTGCGGACGTGCTGACGCGCACCGTCCTCCTGACGGCCCACGGCACGGCGCGCCGGGTCAAGCTGCAGCTCCAGGAAGACGGTTACGAGGTGCATGATGCCGCCTGTCCGCTGGTGGATCGCGTCCACCAGGCGATCGACAAGCTCCTCGCGGAGGGCCGGCACCCGGTCATCATTGGTCAGGCAGGTCATGTGGAAGTGCGCGGCCTGGTGGGCGATCTCGACGCCTACACCATCGTCGCACGCGTCGAGGATTTGGAAGCATTGGCGGGCCACGCACGTCTCGGCGTGGTCGCCCAGACCACGCAGCCGCTCGAGAAAGTGCTCGAACTCGTCGCGGCGCTACGGCAACGCTTTCCCAGCGCGGACGTGCGCTTCATCGACACGGTTTGCCAGCCAACCAAGGACCGGCAAGAGTCGCTGCGCCGCCTGGCTGCGGAGTGCGATTTGGTCGTCGTGGTCGGAGGTCCCGAGAGCAACAATAGCCGAAAGCTCACCGAGCTGGCCAGGCGCCTCGGCCGGCCGGCCTATCAGGTCGCCAACGCCGCCGAGCTTCGCCCCGAATGGTTCCAGGGCGTGCAAACGGTCGGTCTTACCGCCGGCACCTCGACGCCCGATCATGTCATTGCTCAGGTCAAGGCGCGCTTGCAGAGCATGCCGGTTGACAAAAACGGGCGAACCTCGTGATTGCGGGAGAGACTGCGCGGACACCTGACTTCCCGCAGTGCCTTGTTTGTCACGCTGGCTCCTGAAAGAGATTGAGCTTTGGAAGAACTGCGTGGATCAACTGAAACTGAGCGTCGCGGGTCCATAACTCGGCGTAGTTCTCGATGGCCACGGTGGCGATGGCCGTATCTTGGAAGGGCACTGTTACGCCACTGCTGCGGAGGGACCAGAGATTTCGGCCAACAATCTCCCAGATGCCGTCGGGCATTGAAACCAGGGGAAAAGACGCCAGCGCCTGCACCAGCTTCGTGTAGTGAACGGCATCGCGAGCGCCGTGCAAGACCTCTGCCACGACAATGCCGCAGAGCGCCGGCTGCAAGGTAGTGAACAGGTTTTGCAGCTTTGGGTCGGGCTTGCGCAGGGCTTCGATCATCACGCTGGAATCAACCAGTATCATAGCTTGCTTGCCGCACGAAGCCGATGATAAGCGTCTGGGTCTACGACATCCTGACCAGCCAGCGCGAAGTATGCATCATAGGGGTTCGCTCGAGGCCTCGTCGGCGTCGCCTCCCGGACGATGATTTCGACATCTTTACCAACCAGCGCCTTAAGCTCGGGCAGGTGGAGTGTTTCGGAGTCCAGGTGTTTATGCAGGTGGATGATGTCCATGCAGGTGCTTCCTCGACGGTGCAGTTAATTCCAGTTTATCAGATGCTCAAGCGGGTTCTACGGCTTGACCTGTTTTCATCCGAAGATCTATCTGTCCCAACTGGCGGCGTAGGTGTACTGGCTTACTGGCTTGCACACCCAAACGAGTTCGAGGAGTCCCGGAATGAAATCGAAGGCCAAGCGCACGAAGAGGAGTAATGGTACAATCCGTGGAAAAGGAGGGTCAACCATGACCATTCGAGCGATTTATGAGAAGGGCGTCTTTCGCCCGACCGAGAAAGTTGAGTTTCCCGATCCGTGCGAAGTCGAGATCGACGTTCGGCAGGTGAAGGAATCGCCCAAGGTGCCAACGCTGGACGATGTCTACGCGATTCTCGGCAGGCGTCACTCGTCGGGTGAACACGACCTTGCCGAGCGACATAATGAGCATCAGCCATGAGCGTCGTGTTTCTTGACACGGTGGGACTGATCGCCCAGTGGGACACGGGCGACCAGTGGCATGGTCCGGCGGAGGCGGCATACCAGCAGCTGGTCGCTCAGCGCAAATCCGTGTTGACGACTACCTTTATTCTGCTGGAATGCGGGAACACGGCAGCCCGGCGCACTTTTCGAAGCGATGTGTGTGCGTTGCGGCAGACGCTCGAACTTCGCAATGAGTTGATCGTGCCGACCGAGGACGACTGGAAGGAAGCATGGACGGCCTACGAGCAGGGGGAGGCCGCCCAGTCCGGAATCGTCGATCACATTTCCTTCGTCGTGATGCGTCGGCTCGGAATCACGGAGGCGTTCACGAATGACCGGCATTTCCAGGCTGCCGGGTTCACAACCCTGTTTTGAAAGCTCCTCGCGAACCGCAACCTGCTCGTCCAGGCGCGATCGCGCTTACCTACCGAGCTGCGCCCCTGTCATTTTGGCAAGCTGCGTCGCGTAAGTTTTTGCTTCCTCTTCCCAAAGCCCTGAAAAGCGAAAGAGGTGGACATAGTCCTGATTATCTAGTCGAAGACCTACCGTAAACGATTCATCCGTCGAATCAGATAGCAATCGCCCAATCTGCGAGCGCGGGCCTTGATAATCGTAGGCGATACACTCGATGGCGCGAAAGGGAATTGTCCGCTTGGTTCTTAAGATCCACAGAATGCGCCGCTCCACCGTGACTTCACGCTTCGCAGAATCCGCGACGACTTTGCAAGAATATGCACCAAACCAGCCAGCGTACGCTAGCCAAGGAGTCTCGGCGATGAGTTTGCCGGCAGTCGTTTCGATTCTCGGTAAAATGATGCAGCTCCTGCAGGTCGTTCGTCCGGGCGCTTCCTCCTATCGCTCCATGTGACCGGCCATCTTTATTCCATCCCAGCCTTGAATGTTGACGCTGGTACGGGATGAATGGTTACCTCCATAATGGCCCAAAGCGACCCCAGACGAAAGGGGCGACCTTCACCTCAGAAATGGCACGCGCGGCTCTTGCCGCGCGCTCATCCTGAAGCCGTGAAAAGCATCGGGACATTTTTCCAGGGGACAGACGCCGACCTTCGGACTCCTTTCACACGCGCTGGCGGAGGCGGGCTTCTGCGGCCCGGAGTTCACCGGTGGGGTCGCAGGGTGCGAAGTCCTCCGGCTCGAACACGGGCCGAATCTCGACCTCGCCTTCTTCGTTATGCGGATTGGGGCAGCGCTTGAGCCATGCCACCGCCTCGTCCATCGACTTTACTTGCCAGATCCAGTAGCCGGCGATCAGCTCCTTGGTCTCGGCGAACGGGCCGTCGATCACCAAGCGGTTTTGCCCGGAAAACCGGACGCGCTTCCCCTTTGAGCTGGGATGAAGGCCGTCGGCCGCAAGGAGAACCCCCGCTTTGGCCAGCTCCTCATTGAACTTGCCCATGGCCTTAAACAGCTCCTGACTCGGCATGACGCCCGCTTCGGAATCCTTGCTGGCTTTCACGATAACCATGACTTTCATTGCAACACCTCGTTTGGGATCAAGAGAGTCTGTCGGGACTCTTTCCGGAAGGGCCCGACCTGATTCGTTCATCTTTCAAAAGAAGTCCACATCCCACTCATCAATCGCAATGGATCATTTGTGTAGAGATTGGCCACCAATGGTTAGTCGAACGACCTTGGACAGAATCGACAACTAGAAAGTTTTTTCGGACTGCTCCGCGCGCAAAAAATCGATTCGCTACGCCAGGGCATCGCCGGCACCTGCAGCAAGGCGTTGAATATTTGGAAGTGCGCTTCTCTTCTCATGCTTTCCTGTCTTCTTTATTGTCTGCACCCTTCGTGATGCGGCCGATTCCGTCTTGCCACCTTCGGCTGCTTTTCACAGAATGCGTTCCCTGGTGATTGCCTGGGCAATCGATCCCTCGGATGGTGAGGAGCGCCCTTGGATTCGCTGGCTCGCCTGAGACCGTTCCTGATTTTCGGCCGCCGTGCGCTTATTGGCGCCACGGCAGCTTATATCGCCGTGTCGTTCACGCTTGGTGGAACCGACTGGGCCCGGCCCGTCTTCTACGCTTGCCTTGCCGCCTGGTGCGTCCTGATCCTGGTAGGGCAACTGCGGGCGGCCCGCTTTCAGGCGGGCGGCAGGCTTTACCGCAGCGCGTGTTTCCTCGAAGTGATCGCGTTCAACCTGGCGCTGACACTGGTATTGGCGGAGTGGTCGCTGCGCGCCTTCGCGCACCACACCGGCCACTCGCTTTTGCTCAGCGATGCCCTCGACGCCTATCGCCTGCGGCCTGGGCAGGATTATGGAGAGGGACTGCATGGCAACCGGCTTGGCTATCCCGGCAGCGAGTTTCAGCGGGACAGGGAACAAGGGGTCTTTCGCATCGCAGCGCTGGGCGATTCCTTCGCCGTCGGCCCGGCGGTGGCATTTGCGGATAACTACCTCACGCTGCTGGAAAAAGCGCTTCCCAGGGCCCAGGTTTACAACTTCGGCGTTTCCGGCACCGGGCCGCGGGAATACTACACGATCCTGAAGCAGGACGCCTTGTCGTATGCGCCGGACCTGGTTTTGGTGAATGTGTTCGTCGGCAATGATATCACCGAGATCATGGCCACGCCGCGTCACTTCGATCCGCGGCAGAATTCACTCTATCTGCTGCTCACGCGGTCGGAACGGCTGCTGCGGGAGAAGTGGCGGCGAACGCGTGACGTCTCCCCTGCCCCGCTCGATCGACTGGGCGCGGGCGCCCTGTCCGAGGCGTCGTTCCGGGAGCTGGAGGGCAAAAGGATGGCGGTTTGCCTCAAGGCGCCCCCTGCGGATCTGCAGAAGAAATGGCAGCGGGCGCTCACCTATCTCGGCTCGATCATCGACGCTTGCCGGAAGGAAGGCGTTGCCGTGGCCTTCGTACTGATCCCGGATGAATTTCAGGTGAACCCTGCTGTCCTGGCGGACGCGCTGCCGTGCAGCGGGGCTGCCCTCGAAGACCTTGATCTCGATCTACCGCAGCGGCGGTTGCAGAGCTTCTGTGCGGAACGAGGCGTGCCTTGCCTGGACCTCAAGCCGGCTTTTGCAATCGTGTCTGGTACCTATGCGCCGCGCGATACCCACTGGAATGCGCGTGGGAATCACCTGGCTGCCGAGAGGATAATTGCGTGGATTACGGAGATTTATCGAACCCGCATGGAGGCCGACCGCGCGGATTGATTCCCCGCGCCGTTCGACAACCCATCATGATCCATGTTGCACCTTCTTTCGTAGCCTAGGGCCGTGACCAAGTCGAGGCCGGTCTCGTGTGGGTCAGGTTTCCAACCTGACCGGACAGATTGGAAATCTGTGCTACGCAGCTGACGAATCAAGCACGGTAACATAGAAGGCTGCAAGATCACGCACGGCTCCCTAAGTTCGCGTTGTAGTATTCCGACGACTCCAGCAATTGCGCGATAACAACTTCGTCTCGTGCTCCACTCGCCAACAGATTGGCGAATGTGGCCAGGCCGCCCGCATCCGCGGGGCGCTGCAAGAAGCGCTGGTAGAGCGTCTGCACCAAGTATTGCTGGTACTCGCTGCTGCCAAAGATCGCCGCCGCCACCTGCCCACGCGTCGCTCCCAGCGCCAATGCCTGTTCCCACGCTGTCAACCCGGTGGGGTCGATGGGGCGGCCGAGAGCATCCTCATAGATTGCATTCAGGAAGCCGGCATTCGTGCCGCCGTTGTCAGTGAAGAATTCAGCGGAACCGGCAATGAGGGCGGCGCTTTGCTCGTCCGTGCTTCCCTTGGCAAGGTCCGCCGTGAATGCGCTCAAACCAGCCGGATCCGCGTTGCGGCCCAGGTAGAGTTGGTAAAGCCCCCCGACCACGTCGCTGCGATACTCGGCACTGTCGAGAATATCCTGCACGAACTGGCCACGCGTCAATTGCCCGTCATCGAGGCCTGCGCTGAAGGCGGCCAGTGCGCCGGCATCCGCGGGCCGGCCAAGCAGGTCGAGGTAGATCTGCTGCACGTAAGCCTGATTGGCGTCCCCACCGGCATCTTGAGCATATTCTGCGGAGCCGGCGACGGCCGCGATGATCGTCTCTATCGGCGTGCCGATTTGCAAGGCGCCGACAAAGCTCGCCACTCCGCTGGAATCAGCGGCCCGATGGAGGAACTGCTGGTAGATATTCTGCACCTGGTCGGTTTCCGCCTCGGCGCTGCCGAGGATCGACGCGGCCACGGTCGCAGTCGAAGTGCCGCCGGCCAGCTCCTGTCCCCATTGTTGTAGTCCCGTCGGGTCGATGGGCCGGCCGAGGGCGTCTTTGTACAGGGCCGCCAGGAAGCCGTTGTTGGTGCCGCCGCTGTCCTGGAAGAACTCTGCTGAGCCATAAAACTGAGCTTCGAGTTGCACGATGGTGCCGCCGCTGCTCAAGAAGCCAAGCCAATGCGTTAACCCCGCGGCATCCGCCGGCCGCCCCAGGATGGTCTGATAGGCATTGCCGATCTCATCTGTCTTGTACTCCGTGCTGGCCACGATGGCGGCCGCGACTTGCTGGCGGGTCATGCTGCCGTCGTCGAGCGCCGTGCTCCAATACGCCAGGCCCGAGGGATCGACCGGCCGCTGGAGAAGGTCCTGGTAGAGATGTTCAACAAACAGCTGGTCGAGCGTGGGAGCCGGCGAGATGGTCAGCGTGCCGGAAACGAAGGTGATCGTGTAATTCGGATCCACGGCGCCCGAGACGGTGATGGCATAACTGCCCGGCTGGCTCGTGGCCGGCACCGTCCCCAGCGTCGGGGCCACACTGGGGCTGATGGAGAATGTGGCCGGCGTGTCGCCGTTGACCAGGCCGCTGTATCCGGCAGTCAAGGTGGGAAGCGCGCCGCCAAAGACCATGGTTTGATTGTTCGCCGTGATGGTCAGCGGGGCCGGCGCAACGGCCTGGCCGCTGCTGAGCGCGATGCTGTTGCCCAGGAAAGTCGAATCGCCGCTGTAAATCGCCGTCACCGCGTGAGTTCCCGCGCTCAGTCCGGCGGTGCTGATGCCGGCGCTGCCATCGATCAGCGTAACGGGTGGGCCGAAGTTGCTGCCGTCGATTCGGAACTGCACCGTACCGGTGGGCGCGATGGAGGACGAGCTGCCGGCGCTCACCGTTGCCGTGAACGTGACGGTTTGGCCGTAGACCGAACCGGAAGGCGCCGTCGTTTGCAGCGCAACGGTGCTCGTGCTGGTCTGGCCGTCGTTGACGTCAAGGGATGGACCGCCGGCGTTGTTGACGGGGGTTACCTGGTCGCCGTTCAGACCCGTCATCGTGGCAAAGTCGCCGGAGATCTGGCCCGCCATCAAGGTCTGGAAAGAGTCGTCCGCGCCAGGCGTGAAACCATTGATGAACGACGAGTCAAACGTCCCACCCAACGTAGCGCTGCCGGAGATTGCCAGTTGGCTGTAGTCGGTCGGGCCGCCGATCTCGATTTGCAGAGTGCCGGCCGCGGCCTGCGTGTAATCGCCCAGCACAGTCAGGGTGCCGGGGTCGTCGCCTGGAGCGACTGTGCCGCCATTGTTGACAAGCTTGCCCTGGATCGTACCGGTGCCGTTCAAGAGGCCGCCGTCGAGGAAGATATCGACGGCGGCGAGCTTGCCGTTCACGGTGGTCGTGCCGGCCGTCTGGGTGTAATTCGCGCTAGCCGCGCTGAAAGTATCCCCCTTGGGGACCGTCACGGTGCCGGCGTTGACGATTACGTTAGGGCCGCTGGGCGTGCCCGAGACGCTGGCATTGTTCACCGTGAGTTCCGCGCCGGGCTCGTTGTCGATGCCGCTGCCATGGGGGGCCTCGTTGCCGGTGAGCGTGATATCGCTTACGGTCAGGGCGTGGGCGTTGTCGATGCCGCCGCCGTCGTTGCCGGCGGAGTTGGCGGAGAGGGTGGCATTTTTCACGGTCAGGACGCCGTTGTTGTCGATGCCGCCGCCATCATTGTTGGTGTTGCCGTCGGTGATGGTCAACCCTTCGAGCGTGGCGGTCGTGTTGGCGGCCACGGTGAACACCGAGAAGTTCGAGCCGGCGCCGCCGCCGGAAATCGTGACGCCTGCCGGCGGACCTTCGACAGTGATGGACGCTCCGGGATTGGCCAGGTCGATGCCGGCGGCCAGGGTTATGGTTTGAGGCGTGTTGAACGGTTGACCGCTGCCGCTGGCAAAAGTAACGGTGTTGTTGCCGCCCAACACGTTGGCCAGGTTGACAGCCTCACGCAGCGACAACTGGCCCAAAGTGCCGCCGGTAAATGAGCCAGTGGGAGTATTGGCCGCTGGGTCGGCGGTTGTATTCACCACTAGCGACGACTGGGTTTGGAACGCGCCGATGTCGGCCGAAGTTGTCGGCCGACTGAAGCCGCGCTGGTCGGTCTGGCCAATGAGATAGACGCCGTCGCCGACGTGGAAGGTCGCGTTGAATCCGGCGGAGACCGTGAGGCTGTTGCCGTTGACGGCTTCGACCTCCATTTGTACCACGTCGATCTGGATGGTGTCACCCTCGAGGATGTCGGTGGCACTACTGACGGTGATCGTCGCCCTGGGATGGAACTCAAAGAAAAAGCGGCTTGTGCTGATCGTGACCTGCGTAGCGACCGTGGTGAGGGGCCCGCTATTGCCGACGGCAGGGCTGCCGGGCAGCGGGGCCATGGTTGGCGTCGGGCCGCCGTAGTTGCCCAGCGGAGACAGAAGCGGCTGATCGCTGAACACGTCCGTTGTGAAAAACCTTAGGACGGGGTTCGTTGGCCGCAAGGCCGTCCCCAACAGGTTGTGACCGTTGTCGGTGGTTATGCCGCCGTAGATGTCGGGCTCGTTGGGGGCGGTGTTGCCCGCAACAATGGAGTTTTGCAGAGTCAGCGTGCCATAGCCAGCTGAATTGTAGATGCCGCCGCCCGCCGCGCTGGCCGAGTTACCCGAGATCGTGGCGTTGCTCACCGTGAGCGTGCCGAAGTTTAAGATGGTGCCGGCATAAGAGCCGGAGTTACCTGAGATCGTGGTGTTGCTCACTGTCAGCGTATAGTCGTTGAGGATGACGCTGTAACCAGAGCTAGTAGAGTTACCCGAGATCGTGCTGTTGCTCACCGTCAGGGTATAGTAGTTGACGATGACGCCGCCGCCGAAGCTGGAGTTACCCGAGATTGTGCTGTTGCTCACCGTCATCAGGGTGCCTTCGTTCTCGATGCCGCCAATAGCGCCGAAGTTGTCCGAGATCGTGGCGTTGCTCACCGTCAGCATGCCTTCGTTGTAAATGCCAGCGCCACTTACCTGGGAATGGGGCGCGCTGACGTTGCCTGAAATCGTTACATTGCTTAGCGTCAGCGTCTCGCCGTTTGCAACGTAGACGCCGGCGCCGGCGTCACTGGCGGTGTTGCCGGAGATGGAAAAGGTACCAGAGCTCACGGTCAGGGTACCGCCGGGGGCAAAGTAGATGCCACCACCGTTGTCGCTCGCAGAGTTGCCGGAGATGGTGACATTGCTCACCGTGAGCGGGGCTTGGCTTGAGATGCCGCCACCCTCGGCGGCTGAGTTGCTGGAGATCGTGACGTCGCTGAGTGTCAGAACGGGGCCGTAGTAATAGATTACCTCCCCGGGTCCCGCACCATTAGCGTTGTCGATACCGCCGCCATTCGACTCGGCAGAATTGTCGGAGATCGTGGCATTGCTCAGGGCCAGCGAGTCCATGCCGGCGAAGTTAAAGATGCCCCCTCCGCTATTAGCGGAGTTATTGGAGATGGTGGCGTTGTTGACCGTCAGCGCGCCGACGTTGTAGATGCCGCCGCCATCTATGGTAGTGCCGGCCACAGGGACGTTGCCTGAAATCGTTACATTGCTTAGCGTCAGCGTCTCGCCGCTTGCAACATAGACGCCGGCGCCGTCCTGACTGGCGGTGTTGCCGGCGATGGAAAAGGTGCCGGTGCTCACTGTCAAAGTGCCGCCGGGTGCAAAATACATGCCGCCGCCCAGTCCGCCGACTCCGTTGACCGCGACCGCGGTATTGCCGGAGATCGTGACACCGCTCAGCGTTAGCGGGGCAGAGCTAAAGATACCGCCGCCAACTCCGCCAAATCCGTAGACAGTGATGGCGGAGTTATCGGAGATCGTGCCATTGGTCACCGTCAGCGGAGCGGAGTACGGACTGTCGATGCCGCCGCCGAAGGCGGCATTGTTCCCTGAAATGGTACAGTTGGTGAGCGTGATACCGTAGAAGTAGTTGACGATCCCTCCGCCGTAATAGGTCGCATTGTTATCGGAGATCGTGACGCCGATAAGCGTCTCAGTTCCCGAGGCGTTAATGCCGCCGCCGCTGCCAGAGGAATTGCCGGAGATAGTACCGTTGGTCACCGTTACCGTGCCACCATCAGTGCTGAAACCGCCGCCGTAAGAAGCAGCGTTGTTCGCCGATAGGGTGAGGTTGGTCGCGGTTACCTGGCCGATACCGCCGTAGTATGAGCTGTTGTAGAACCCGCCTGCGCTGTAGCCAGCGTAGTTCTTGCTTAAGTCGACCGTTGTGAGAGTAAGCGTGCCATAGTTCGCAATGCCCCCACCGAAGTCTTCCGCGGAGTTGCTTGAGAGGAAGGCATCCGTCACTGTCAACGTGCCGTTGTTGAGAATCCCGCCGCCGTTGCCGTTCGTGTAACCGTCCGTGATGGTCAACCCCTGAAGCGTGGCGGTCGTATTCGCTGCCACCGTGAACACGGAGAAGTTCGAGCCCTTGCCGCCGCCGGCAATCGTGACGCCAGCGGGCGGGCCGTCGATGCTGATCGATGTGCCAGTGGTGGAATTGGTGAGGTTCAGGCCCGCAGTTAAGTTGATGGTCTGCGGCGTGGCAAACACCTGGCCTGGCGCATCGGCGAAGGTGATGGTGATGTTTCCGGATAATTCGTCGGCTAAATTCACGGCCGCGGGCAGCGACAGCAGGCCGGCGCTGTCAACGGCGGACCCGGCGGCAGTGGTGACGACCAGGTTGAAAGTCCCGCCGCTCTGAAAAGCGCCAATGTCCGGACCGGGAGAGCCGCTCGGCGCCGGCCGGCTGACGCCGCGCTGGTCCGTGGGGAAGTAAATGCCCGCTTGCACAGCATGTCCTGCCGGAGTAGTGCCATTGTAGCCGCGAACCACGGTTAGCGTATTGCTCGTGGGATTGACCGCGGTGACCAGCATCTGCTCGGCATCCACCTGGATGAGGTAGTTGCCAGAGGTGCTGGCGATAGCGGCGGCATCCGCGACCGAGATGGTGGTTGCGCCTTTATTGACCGCGGCAGCAAGGGTCGTGACCGCACCGGCCTTACCGATTGCTGGACCTCCCACTTCCGGCGCCATGGTCTCGGTCGGACCGCCGAAATCCATGAGTGCGGTCAGGTAAGAAGTTCCGCCAACTACATTATTAGCGTTGCCGCCGTAAGCGCCGGCGAGGTCGGGAGCCGTGGTCGCGTTGTCTCCGGCCACGATGGTGTTGTTGAGTACGAGCGTTCCCGAGATGTTGGCGATGCCCCCGCCGTTCGCGGCGGAATTGCCGGAGACGGTGGCGTTGCTCAGGGTCGCGCTGGCGGCAAGCTCGTTGGCGACGGCGCCGCCGTTGGCGACTGCGGAATTGCCGGTCAGTGTGGAGTTAATCACCGTTAACTCGCCATTGTTGAAGATGCCGCCGCCGTCTTTCTGGCTAGAGTTGTTGACCAGAGTGCTCGCGCTCACCGTGACCGCGGCGAAGTTGGCGATGCCGCCGCCCGATGTGGCGGAATTGCCGGCGAGCGTGCTCGTGCTCACGGTGAGCGTGTCGTAGTTGTCGATGCCGCCGCCGTTCAACGCGGCATTGTCGGAGAGCGTGCTGCCGTTCACGGTCAGCGTGCCGAGGTTGTTGAGGGCGCCGCCATCTCGTTGGGCATTGTTTTGCGAGAGCACGGCGCCTGTGACGGCGAGCGTGCCGCGGTTTTCGATGGCGCCGCCGTCCTCGCCGGCCGCGTTGCCGGATATGCTGCCGTTATTCACCGTGAGAGTGGCGGCGAATTCGTTGTCGATGCCGCCGCCATCGCTACTCGCGGAGTTGCCGACGAGGGTGTCGCTGTTGAGCCTCAGCGTGCCGTGGTTGTCAACACCGGCGCCGTAAGCGGCGGAGTTGCCAAAAATGTCGTCATTACTCAGCGTCAATGTGGCACCGGCTTCGTTGCCGATGCCGCCGCCAGCGGTCGCGTAACCGTCAGTGACGGCCAGGCCCTCGAGCGTTGCCGTCGTGTTTGCGGCCACGGTGAAGACCGAGAAGTCCGAGCCCGGGCCGCCGCCGCCGATGGTCACGCCGGCTGCCGGCCCGTCGATGACAATCGCTGCCCCAGTGTTGGGGTTGTTCAGCTCTAACGTGCCGGTCAGGGCGATGCTCTGCAGAGTATTGAAGACGCCCCCCTCGGCCGCGGTGGCAAAGGTGATGGTGCCTCCGGTGGCGGACGCATTGGCGTCGGCGACCGCCTGGGCCAGGCTGCCGGGGCCGGTGGCGTTGGTGTTCGTGACGACTAATCCTGTGGTGCCAGCCTCCAGGGTCACCGCCGTCGTTGAGTAGGCCGCCATGAGAGGGGAAGGCAGGCTCAGGGAAGCGAAAGTGCCTGACAAGGAACCGGCAGTTAGCACTGCAAAATCTTGCCCGGCGGCCGGGGTGAAGCCGCTGAGCAGGTTGACATTGAGGGCGCCGGCGAGGTTAGCCGACCCGGAAATGTTAAGCTGGTCGAACTGCGAACTTGACGCGCCGCCGATGTCCAGGTCCAGGGTACCGCCCGAGTCTTGCGTGTAAGCGCCGTTGACGGCAAGCACACCGGCCGCGCCGGCTCCGCCAGGCTCAACGGCGCCGCCGCTGTTCGTGACGTTGCCGGTCACCGTGCCCGTGCCGGCGAGCGTGCCGCCCTGAAGGCCCAGGGTGTTTACCGTAAGGGCTCCTCCCTCGAGATCCGTCGTGCCGGCGGTTTGCGTGTAGGGTCCGATCGCGCTCACCGCGCTGTCGGATTCCACGACGACGGTCCCCTGGTTGTCGAGGGAGGTGTCGGGCGCGACGATCAGCTCCGCGCCGCCGGTAGCCTCCAGGGTGCCGGTGTTGGTGATCAGTGACGGCTCCATATTGAGCGCGTTCCCCGCGCCGGTCGCCTCCACAACGCCCTGGTCGATCACCGTGCCAGCGTCGTTTATCCCGAAGTAGTTGCCCACGCCGACGCTGGAAACCGTCTGCCCGGCGGCGATGGTGACGGTCGACCCGGCCGACGGGTACGCGTACGCGTCAAAGCTACCGACCTGCGGATCGAGCAGCAGCTGTCCCGTGCCCGCCAGGATGACGTCGCCGCTGAAGATGAGATTGGCATCCTCCCCATCGTTTGTCGGGCTCAACTCGATCGTGCCGTCGTTGGTGATTGAGCCCGTCATGGTGATGGTGTCGCCGAAGTCGCTGTTGCTTCGATAATGGACATCCGAGCCCGCGGGGACGGTCACACTGGTGAGCGTGCCGTCACCCAGAAGGATCGAGCCGTCGACGAAGTTGAGTGTGCCGCCTTGGACGATCCCATCGTTGACAAAAGTGCTGCCGCCGATCGTGCAGCCGTTGAGCGTCAGGATGCCGAGGTTTTCGATGCCGTCCTCGCCGGCATTCGGGATGGTCAAGCCGTTGAAGACGGCAGTTACTCCCGAATCGACTTGAAAGACGGCGTCGCCGTTATTGCTGATCGTAATGCCGCCGGCCAGCGCGCTGGCGTCGACGGTAATGGACGCGCTCCCCGTGGCCGGCACTCCGCTCAGGTCCAGCTGCCCCTGGGAAAGCGTGAGAGTCGTACCGGCCAGGCTGCCGGCAAAGTTGATGGTATCGGAGGTCCCCAGAATGGCGTCCACGTTGGCGGCCGCGATGGCGGACCGCAACGAGATCTGATTATTGACGTCCATGGGATTATCAGTGCCGGGGTTCAGCGGGGCGGCATCCAGGGAATCGGTCACGACGAAAGTGGACGGCAGGAAACGGTCTTCCAGGGTTTCGATTTGTAGCCGAGGGCGCACGCGCGTCGAACTGCGCCGCTGGCGTATGCGGGAGATTCTGATATCTGGAGTCAATTCAGGGCGTACATTGCCTGTGCGAAGGGCATGGAACATGGCCGTGGCTCCTCTCGGAAACGGACTATCTGGAGGAAAAGGCGTGCGAGAGGAGCAAACGAAGCGCGCGCTCAGATTCTTTCGCACACGGCAGTGTTCAAGCGTGCAGATTAGCTTGGAAGTACGTGGCCGCATAACCGGCAAACGGAGCGGCAAACTTCTGCAATGAGGCTTGTTCTTCAGCCTGTTCCATCGATCGAGTAATCGATCGTTTTTCTTCGGAAGGGAGTTCGTTATTTGCCCCGGCTCAGGCAGCACTTCTTGTACTTCTTGCCACTCCCGCAGGGGCACGGATCGTTCCGCCCCACTTGCTTCTCGGTATGGAGGAATGGCGCAGGCTTCCGATCCAGAAAATCACGCCGCTCGTTTGGCGCAGCAAGTTTCGATGGCAATGAGGGCGTCGCTGGAGCCTGGAAAAAACGCTCCGTCTCCTTCATCTTGCGTTCCTGCTCGGCCAACCTCTCCTCGGCCTCTCTTTTCCAAATCGCATATTCCGGGAAGGTTGTGCCCAGGATCGTGCTCACCGCAACCAGCCTGCGCATCAGGTCGCTGTGCATGGAATCGTAGGTCCCTCGCTGCACCATCTCCCGGACAGGTTCAATGCCTTCGTCCGCAAACTGGCTCAGAAGAGCGTCGGCCAGCCCGGTCCTGATGTCCAGGTCGTCGTCCTGGGGAAGCAGTTCCAGGCACTTCCGTACCGTCGCGTCGCAGTGAATCCTCTCCAGAGCGCTAGTAGCGTAGAGCCGATAATCCCACGTAGCTTCGAGCCAGCCTTCGGTCACGGCATAGGCAGCGGCAGCGGTCCGGATCATGCCCAGTGCCTCGACGCATGCCTCTGACAGCACATCTCCGTCCTCGTGCAGCTTCTTCACAACCAGCCCAATGGCAGGTTCCAGCCGCATTTCCCCGGCCAACTCGACCAGAAAGATTTCCAGCCAGGTCATCGGGTCCGTCTCGAAATCCACGATTTCCTTGGCAAGAAGTTCGAGGATGCGCTCGACGTATTTCTCGCCCTGACGGGCCAGCGCCTTCACGACCCGGCTGGCGTGGTCGAAGTCCACGTCTGAGGGAAAGTGTTTGCCGACGCCCTCGGCGCAGATGCGCTCCAGTTCCTGCCAGCACTGGTCGGCGTCCCAGTTGGCCAGTTGCAGCCAATCCCGGAACTCGGGGACCAATTCCTTGAGGAAACCCGGTGCCCGGAGTATCTCGTCAGCACGGGGAAGCAGCAGTTGTGGGTCGGCGCTGCACAGGAGCCGGGAGAGGGAGGGGAAGTAGCCGTCGTAGTCCTCAGCGTTGTCTTCCTCCCGATGCAGTTCCCGGATGGCCCATTCGACTGTCGCCTCGGTCTGCGCCAGCTGAGCCAAGACGTAGAGGTCCCGAAATGCCTTGCCGCGGCCATACGTCTCGATGGCCTTGATCACCAGGGGCATGACCTCAGCATCCCGGCTGTAGGAGTCGGCAAAGTACAGCAGGGCCTCCTGGCGGACCATTTTCTCCGGATGGACAATGGCTTCCTTGATCTTTGCTTCCGGCAACCGCATCGGGCCACTCCTTGAGTTATTCGAGTTCCTGCATCCACTGCTCCGAGATGAATGCACGACCCAGCGTGGTGACTCCATATCCAGCCGCAATGGACCGGCACCCAGACGATGCCCTTGAGCGATTACTTTATATTCGTGAGTTACGCTATCTGAGATCGGTGCACGACAACCGTCCCGGCGATTCTGTCGCCGATGCGCTGTCTCCTTGGCGACAGCAAGATAGCAATCCCTGCCGGAATTCCGCCGAAGAGCACGGGATTCGTTTCCACGACGCGAAGGAGCGATCGGATCGACATCTGCGATCGAGTGCATTTCCCACCCGACACCGTGCGCACACGCAGACCAGAACTCCATTTGCCGAAGGTATTGCCCAAGAGCACTTCGGACAGAAAATAATACCCAAAGTAACAGAAGGCAGCTGCCACATACGCTGCAACGCTGTCAAACGCCGCCAACTTCAAAGCGACCACGAACGCTATAACGACCGCCAGCAGGTTGTCGACAATCGCTGCGAAGAAACGGTCCAGGCTCGAACAGCCGATTAATTCGCTTTCCTTTATATCCACGGAGATGACCTCAAAGCCTCGCAGTTCGTCCCATAATCCCAACGGTCGACAGCGAAGCATTGCCGACGACGATTCCCTGCTCTCGGTGTCGGCTCCCCTCCTGGAAACTCGGAGACTACCGGTCAGCCGAAGTGGCGAGGTTGGAACACCTGCGCCAAACCTGAACGCGCGCCGAGCGCAAATCTCGATTATGAGGTGTAGACTAACCGCCCTATCGGCCGAGTCAAGCAGGCCGGGGCATCCGTCTCTGGGGGCCGGTGTTTCGGCGAAACGGACGGCAGTGGCTCAAGCTGCCAGCTTGAGCTACGAGAAAATGGATCCCGCCAGTGTGGCGAGCGCCAAGCGCGGTTCGCGGCGTTTGGCAATGCCGAACACTTCTAGGGAACGGCAGCAGTCCGTTTGGCTGCGCGCTCCAGGGACTCCTTCGCTTCTTGCGTCTGCCGAGCGGCAGGCGCTCCGCGCGACAAGGTTTCCAGTACCTGTTTGGCCTCTCGACTGTGCACCTGCTCAAGTATTTCAAGTGCGCGTAGCATGCGTAGGCTGTCGGGGGAGGCGACTGCTTCGAGTTTGTCGAGCAATTCGCTGGCGCGGCGGCGGACCTCTGCCGTGCCTTCAGGCGCGGCTGCCTTGCGCAAGGCGGGTTCGGCTCTCTCTCCAAGTATCTCCAGTTCGCGCATGGCGGTCTGGCGGGTCGCAAAGCTGTCGCTGTTCAGATCGACGATCAGGGCCGCAATGCGCTGAGCATCCGGCGCGACGGCTGGTCGCAGCCGCTTTTGGAAGAAGGGCACTGCTTGGCTCGGTGCGCGGAGTAAGGTGCAAGTGGCATTGTAAGCCGGGGCTGGATCGGGGCTGGCCAGTTCCTTCCAGCAGTTTTCTAGTTGCACCGGAGTCAGCGGACCGGCTGGTGTATCCCTTGGCTGACCGTAAATGTTCCAGAGCAGGGCAGTCGCGTCGCTGCTTCCAGAGGCCAGCGTCTTGCCATCCGAGGCGAAAGCAACCGCGTGCACTTTCCCTCGATGGCCCGCAAGTGTGCGCCGCTCGCGGCCCGTGGCGATTTCCCATAGGTGCACGACTCCATCGCTGCCGCCGATGGCAACCATGCGATTGTCCGGCGAGAATGCCACGCTCGGGACCTCCCCTGGAGGCTGACCTGGAAGTTCCCGCACCACTTTTCCCGAAGCGACCTGCCAGAGCCTGACCACCCTGTCCCCGCCCGCCATCGCCACTACTTTGCCGTCGGGGGAGAAGACGAGCCTGCTGCCCCAGCCGAAATGAGCCGACTCCAAGCGCCGGATGGTCTGGTCCGAAGCCAGGTCGTGGAGGCGAATGATGGAATCGTCGCCGCAGGAGGCAAGGACTTTCCCGTCCGGCGAGAAAGCCAGGCACCAAACGTGCTTAAGCTGATGCTCCAATTTGCGAATCTCTTTGCCGGTAGAGATCTCCCAAACGCGGATCGAGTTATCGTCCAATCCCCCGCCACTCGCGAGCAATTTCCCAGTCGGAGAGAGCGCGATTGCATCCGCAGTATTGGACCAGTTTTTGATGGGTAATTCGAACTGGCGCACCTCCTTGCCGGTTGTGGTGTCCGAAAGGCGCAATCCCGCGCCGTCGGTCGCAACGAGTAGTTTCAGATCTGGTGTAACGGCTGCGAGTCGCGTCCACTGGAGCTGGCCCTGAAGACTGCGCAACGGCTTCACGGTTGCCAGATCCCACTCCACCAGCGGCTGCGCTTTATCATCGCTCGCCACCAGCAGCGTGTTGTTGCCCGCTCCGAATTTCACCCACTGGACCGCGGATTCCGGCCCTTCGCCTGGTCGGATCTCCTGACCAGAACGGACGTCCCTTTGTCCGACGCGATTATCCACGCCATAGGCCATGGTCTTCCCATCGGGCGAGAAGGTGATACCGTGTACGCCGCCGTAGTGCCAGCTGGTATAAGTCGTCGAATTCTGGCCGGGAAGCTGCCACAGCAACTTTCCCGTCGCCAGGTCCCAGATTGAACCGCTGTGACTCGCCCCGCCGCAAGCGAGGGTCTTACCGTCCAGCGCGAAGGCGAGGGTCCAGGTGCTGTCGTCCCATTGGATAGGCGTGCCCTTTGGTGTTGCGAGAAGATAACGAAGAACGTTGCCCGAGGCGACGTCGAACAGGCAAACCTTGCGACCTCGGTTCGATGTGGCCATCACTTTGCCATCCGGGGAAAAGGCGACGGGGTGAATCTGCATCGATTGGACTGGCTCGGCTTCCGATACTGGGTCAATGAGTTCACGTATAAGTTTGCCGGTCGCTGTTTCCCAGAGCCGAATTGCCCGATCCGGACCCGAGGACGCCACAGTCTGCCCGTCGGGCGAAATGGAAATGGAGCAAACGGGCGATTGATGGCCTTCAAGTTTGCGATTTTCTTTACCGGTAACCGGGTCCCAAAAGACGACTTGCTTATTTTGGCCTCCAGAAACCAGGATCTTGCCGTTGGGCGTGAATGCCAGAGACCAGATGACCTGCTGCGTGGTATAAAACTGCCGGATAAGCTTCCCTGTGGTAACCTCCCACAAGCGGATGGTATCGTCCGCGGCTCCCGCAGCGAGAATTTGGCCATCCGGCGAGAAAGCGACGCTAATCACATCTGAAATGGGGCCGCGCAACTCGCGGATCGGCCGGCCGGTTGCCGCCTCGAAGAGACACACGGTGTGGCTGCTGTCGCAGGTGGCGAGGACCTTGCCGTCCGGCGAATAGGCGCAGTCGTTGATAAGGCCGGTTGTGCGAAAACGAATGGTGCCAAGGCGGGCGCGCGCCCAAAGCGGTAATGGGTCGCCATAGCGATCGATGCCTGCCGTCCCCGGCTGTCGACCTGCCGGCTCGCCCTTGGCCGCCGGCGGTTCGGGGGTCGCTGAATTTGGCGCTGGCGCCTGTCCCACCAACGGACCAAGCCCCGCGCTCACCAGTGCCATGAGCAAGATCAGCGCAGCGCCGGCCTGCAATTTGGAGAGCGCGACAGCACGGAGCGCATGATGCGCGAGACCAATGGCCCGAACGGAGACGTTGCCGTCCGGCACTGCCGATCCGGTCGCAAAGGGCACGGCCGCTCGCACGGTCCTCGTTACCAGCAGTGGCGACGCCGCTGAAGGGAACATACTTGGAGCGTGCAAGTCCACCAAGGGTACTGCGGGCGCCACCAAACCGCGTCGCGCCAGGCGGGTGCGCAAAAGTCTCCGGCCGCGCTCCAGCCGCCGCTTGAACGTACCCAGGGACCAACCAAGCTGCGTGATCGCTTCATCCCTGGTTTGGCCGCCCATGCCGCACAAGAGGACGGGCGCGCGATACTTCTCCGGCAGCCTGCCCACCTCTTCTTCGAGCACCGCGCAAAACTCCTTCGCGGCAAGTTCGTCCAGAAGATTGGTCTGAGCGGATGGCAGTGGAGGGATCAAAACCCGACGGCGTCTCTCACGGCTCTTCATCCGGACAGCGATGCGCTGGGCGACCCCGTAGAGCCATGCGCTAAGCGAGTCGTGCTTGCGGATGGCAGCCGCCCGGCGGGCGAGCACGAGAAAAGTCGCCTGAAAGGCATCTTCCGCATCTTGAAGGTGACCGAGAACGCGCCAGCAGACGCGTAAAACGAGCGCACCATGTCGCTGAATCAGCGCCTCAAGGGCTCTCTCATCATGCTGAGAAACGAATTGCTCCAGGAGTTGCCGATCAGAGAGCTGGTTGACCGCCTGCCCTTCGACCAGTTTGCGAATATGGCGCAGGACGGTGCTTGGTTGAGAATGAGCCATCGTGTCGGCCTCGTTGGCGCTGTTGTGTCGTCTCCTATGGTACGTAGTGCACAGCGCCAGAGGAATGGCCCAATTTTATTGAGGTAAATTCGCATACAGCAGGGAATCAATTGGTCAAAGGCGATTTGGACAAAGTTGGCGACTTCCTTCCAGAATTTGTGAGTAGGGTCAGAATTCCAGAACTGTTGCCGGAAGAAGAAACAATGAACGCCTGGAGATGAATTGGGATTGGCCCGGAGCAGTTCCGCGATCTTCCGCCTGATCCGCGCTTGATGCTCAGCGAACTCTGAACGTGGCACGCGGCGCCAGCTGCAAACCTGGTCGTGCACCTCACTCTCGCCTCTCCGGTCTCCCGGCCTCCCTTGATTGACATTCTCCCGAGCAACCGTGATAATCGATGACCTAAGGAGGGGATCAGATGCCCGACGAACCCATCTCCGGCCTGGATATTTCACATCAAGTCTACCTGCAGACTCACGAGTTGCCGCGGCCACTGCTGGAGGTCTATGGCGAACTTTGCAACATGGACATCCTTCATCTGGCTTATGCGGATGTCCGGAGAAACTTCCGGGACCGAGGGATCGACCCACTCACCCTGGAGGCTTTGGAAGCTGAAGGTCTTGCGAGTTATCTTGAACAACTCCTCCAAGACCTCGAAGCGCACACCTATCAGCCGATAGCCCCTTCCCATCCTGAGGCGATCAAGGATCCGTTGGAGCCCGAGAGCAGGAATGCCGTCCGCGACCAGGTGGTACTTGCTGCACTTTACCTCGTCTTCGAGCGCGCATGGGCAGCCACCGCGCCGCAAAGATCCCAATCTGACGAGGCAATCAAGTGGATTGCCGCCGCCATCGAAAAAGGGTTGACACGCATTTATGCAGAGAACATTGAAGCATGCATTGGGGTTGTGGACTGTGACCGGTTTTTGGCCAAGATAACTCAGCGAATCGCTGATGTTGAGGCAGTTGGCTTGCTCCAGAAAATCCTATCGACGCGACCACCCAGCTCCCAGCGCAAACTTGTCGCACCCTTTCTCGCCAGCATCGTTTTTGACGGCATTGAGCGCATGTTACGGCAAGCGAAAGCAATTGGTCGGCAGGAAGGTTTTTCCCATCTCGAATATGCACGGTTTGAGCATGACCTGATAGTTCTGTCCGATCCTGACCCTCGTTACGAATGGATATTGCCGGCCGTCCAGAAACGCCTTCGCGAGGAATTGTCCGAGTTTCAATTCGAGACAAATCCCACCCAGACGCAATGGGTGAACATGGCGCGTGGGGGGAAGTTACGACTCTTGGGTTATGAGTTGCGCGCAGCCTCGGACAGTAGCGGCAAGTTTCACGTTCGTTACAAGCCCTTGAAGAAACCTAAGCAACGTCAGTCTGAACCTACCCCTTCAACGCCGACCAAAAAAGAGCCTTCCCGCCGCCGGAAGCTCGCCGGCATATCCTGGCGCTGGCCGGCCTACGCCCTCGTAGCGGGCGCATTGGCAGTTACAATCCTGACAGTAATTCTCTGGAATCGGCCAGTCGAGCTGACTGAACACGGCTTTATAAAGCGCATTTGTCCACGTGATCTGGCGACGCAGAAGACGCATTACATCGTCTTTGTCCCCAAGAGCTACGAGTACGATGGCACTGAAAGGTATCCCCTGATCCTCTACCTCCACGATGCCCGCGAGCGGGGGCACGATGGTTACCGGCATGTCCAAACTGGTATGGGGCCAGCTGTGACTGGGAGGCAATACACCTTTCCCTTCATCACGCTGTTTCCTCAATCTGAAAAGGGAGAGTGGCAGCCCGCTTCGGACGATCTCAATCAGGCGCTGGATGCGCTTGCCGACGTAAAGAAGTCTTTTAGGGTCGATACCAAACGGCTCTATCTGACGGGTGTTGGGTCAGGCGGTCTGGGAACCTGGCATTTGGCCGCGGGGCATCCCGAACTTTGGGCCGCGATTGTGCCGATTTCCGCCCAGGGATATCCCGAAAAGGCCGCACTCATCAAAAATATCCCCTGCTGGTGTTTTCAGGCTCAGGGCGAGTACTATGTTGACCGCATTGAGCGGGCGCGGGAAATGATCCACGCCCTGAAAGACGCAGGCGGAAGTCCTCGGTATACTGAAATGCCGGGTGCCGGGCCTTATCAAAATATCGTTTTTGATCGCGCTTACGAATCACAAAAAACATTCGACTGGCTGTTGGAGCATCGACTGCCCTAGTTCCCGAACCGACGCAGTTGCGTGCTGCAGGGCATTGGCGATGCTTCTTCGAAAGGTTAGCGAGTCAGGAGGTGTGGTCATGATTCGGAAAATGAGTTCTTGTACTGCTAGGAGCGTGTTGGAAAAGGGGTCCGACCCCTTCGAATCCGCAAAGCCTCGTGGCTCTGGCCTGGACGGACTGCCCCGATTGTCGAGGGGTCTGACCCCTTTTTCAACACGCTCCAAGAGGCGCGCGGCGTTCTCCCTGATGGAGCTTTTAGTAGTCATTGCGATTATCGCTATCTTGATTGGCATCCTGATCCCCGCGGTCCAAAAGGTTCGCGAAATGGCGAACCGGGCGTCCTGCCTGAACAATCTGAAGCAGATTGGCCTGGCACTACAAAACTATGCCGGGACCGCCACGACCTTTCCTCCTGGAGGGGTTACCCCTAATGTTTGCTGCGAGACCCAGGACTCCAAAAGCAACGCGAACTGGGCCATGCTAATCCTGCCTTACATCGAACAGCAGCAAGTCTACGACAGGTACGACCCCACCAAATTCTGCGAGGATCAGTCGGACGCTTTCCGAACGGCCTACGTGAAGACGTACGCTTGTCCATCAGACATTAATACGACGCAGCCTCAAAAACCATTCAACGGACCGGGGAATGACAAGTTGTTCATGCCCTCGTCCTATCGAGGGATGTCGGGAAGAGGCAGCAACGACGGCGATCGCTTTTTCACGCAACCGGAGGAAGCCTACATCATGGAGCAAGCAGGCCTCCGCCAGTACATTGGCGTGCTGCACACTTTTTATAGCTGCGACGGCACCAACATGAAGGAGCTTGGGAACGAAAGCTTCGCAACCATAACGGACGGAGCTTCCAACACTCTGATGGTCGGGGAGTACACGACCACGACCTTGGTTGGCCGGCGGGCTTACTGGGCTTACACGTACGACCAGTATCCGCTCTCCGGAGCGGTCCCCTACTACCAGACCATCGGCAACAGCTTCGACGCTTGCGTAAATGATCCCGACCGGACTTTCGACAAGGACGCCTGCAAGCACGGCTGGGGCAGCATGCACCCAGGCGGTAGCTGTCGAATCTGTGCGCAGGGTAGAACCGTCTGAGATTACCTCAGCTTGACATTCGTGCCCAAGAAAAGCGAATGGGAGACGTGTGACGGCGGGCCGTCAGCCGCCTGGATGGGGAAG
>Ga0116223_10000349_pt1 | contig 59245 bp, 45 predicted proteins | sample Sb_taG_3_FD_90092 | JGI IMG/M metagenome (GOLD analysis project Ga0116223, IMG submission 90092) | Peat soil microbial communities from Weissenstadt, Germany - Sb_50d_a_PC metaG | ecosystem: Environmental > Terrestrial > Soil > Wetlands > Peat | place: Germany: Weissenstadt | collected 2010-09-21 | reverse complement strand
GACCTCCTTTCCTCTCCGAATTCGTAAATCACATCGGCAAGCTGTCGCTCGTCGAGGTGGTTTACCACTTGTTCGGCGGTACGCTCCGACCGCGGGTCCATCCGCATGTCGAGCGGTCCTTCCGCCTGAAAACTGAATCCGCGCGCCGCATCGTCCAACTGCAAGCTGCTCACTCCGATGTCGGCCAGGATGCCGTCCACCGTCGCTGCTTTCTGCCCCTTCGCAATCTCCGCGAAGGATCGATGAAGTAGCGTGATCTCCGGCCAATCCGGGCCTTGCGGTACGAGCTTGGCGCGCGCGATTCCGAGCGCTGCCGGATCCTTATCGAGCCCAATCAAATGTCCCGGTGCGCCGAGGCGTTTTGCGATTTCGTAACTGTGTCCGCCCAAACCCACCGTGGCGTCTATATAGGTCCCGCCACACCGCACGGCTAAAAAGTCGATCGCTTCTTTTAAAAGAACCGGAACATGGCTCGCTGCCCTTCCACCGCCATGCCCAACCCCCTGAGGGGTGTGTGTTGATCCCTCGCCCACTAGATGCCCAGTTCGTCGAGCGTCTTCTCATCCTCAGGCGTGAACTTCTCTTCCTTGACCTTCAACTGGTAGGCTTCCAGGTTCCGGACTTCCAGATACTTCTGATATCCGGTCACCGCAACCTCGCCCTTGAGCCGCGCCGCATCGCGCAGCAGTTGTGGCAGCAAAAGCCGCCCCTGCCCATCCATCTCGACCTGCTGGCCCCAGTAATTCGTCTTGCTGAGAAACTTTTTCTTCGCAGGATTGAAGGTGGAAAGCGCCGCCAGCTTCTCTTCGATCCGTTCCCACTCCTCGAAGGGATACACTTGAGCAACCTCCCCATCGAGACTGGTGATGTAGAATTGCTGCCCGTACTTCTCGTCGATCACCCGCTTGAACTCGGCCGGGACCTTGAGGCGTCCCTTCTCGTCGACCCGGGTTGGATGATTGCCGCGAAACATGTGTAAGGCCCCTATGGAGGCCGATTCCCCTTACCGGGGCGTTTCTTCTGTTAGCCACTACGACAGCAACAAGGGAGGTAAAAGCGGCGCAAAGTATGGTCAAACTCGGGCGATTCGGGCTGTTTGTCGTGCTTTCGGGTCGGTTTCCCACCGGCTCCTCTTTTTCAGCTCCTCGTTACCACGGCCCTTACTGTCTTAACCACTTCATACCACTTTGTACCACATCTTAGCCGTAAGTCGTTTATTGTCAAGCAGAAACTTGCAGGTTGATGTCCCACTCGTGCACTGATCCGGGAAAATACGAAGGCTTGTGGTCGTCCGATTGGTTAACCACAAGGGGTTGGGTTTACGGCTGTGGTTCTTTCGCTATTCTTTCGCTGATATTTTCCTTGATCTCAGCCACTGGCGCGGTTTTTCTTGTGGAAAAGGGCGCGGGACACCAGAAAATGGATGCGAGGCTACCCCACCCTTTGCGGTTTTGAAGGGTGGGGACTCTGGGTTATGTCCTATCACCTCGAATTTGAGCAGTGGGTTCCCTTCCCTCTCGCGTGCGTGTTCGCCTTCTTCTCGAATCCTGAGAACTTGCCGCGCATCATGCCAGCATCCAGCGGCACCAGGCTCATCGTCCTCAACCGCATGCCAGCACCAACGCCTCCGCCGGGCACGCCGGCAGACAAGGCGGCGGGCGTGGGGTCCACCATCGTCACGTCGTTCGGCGTCTTTCCTTTCCTGCCCCTTCGGGCGAAGTGGATTGCGCGCATCACCGAATTCGAATGGAATCACCATTTCGCCGACGTGCAAGACAAAGGTCCGTTCAAGAGCTGGCATCACCGCCACGAATTCGCGGCAGAAAGACGCGACGGGATCGAGGGTGCGCTGGTTCGCGACGTGATTGACTATGAAGTCGGCTTCGACTTTCTCGGCTTCATTGCCAACGCAATGTTCATCCGCCGCCAGATGGAGAGCACGTTCGCCGAGCGTCAGCAAGTGCTGGTGAAACTGCTGTCGTAGATCGCCGCAAGGCTCCCCGCGACAAATCCCTTCGGACTGCCTGAGCCAGAATCGAGTCCGCCAATTCGCCGTCCACAAAACGGGTGTACACTCCGCCCATATCGTTTCGGGTCTTGTTCTCACTCACGGTCGCAGGAGGCGCTGCATGTCACTCAACAGAGGCAGAATCTGGTTGGGCGGTTTGGCGGGAGGTGTGGTCTGGAACCTTTGGAGCTTCCTTGTCTACCACTACATTACCGGTACGCGCTACGTTGTGGTCCAGAATGCCGGGCTGTTTTTGAAAACGCCGCGCTATCCCTTCTTCGTGGCGCAGTGGACCGTGATGCTGTTTCTTCTGGCAATCGCGGTCGCGCATCTGTATGCCTGGGCGCGGCAGGGCCTGGGCCCCGGTCCCGGCACGGCGCTTAAGATCGGTTTTCTGGTGGGCTTCTTCGCCGGCTTCCCGGAAAACTTCGCGCAGGCCACATGGTCGGCGGTCGGCCGCGAGCTTCCTTTTGCCTGGATGGTCGAGATGTGGCTGGGCGCGATCCTGACCACGCTGGTGGCGGGCTGGCTGTACAAGGATTGAAGTGCGGGTCTTAGTAAGAATGTCCTGCGTCCGCGCTGGACGTTCTGTTGCAACGCCTCCTTAGAGGCCCGCCTGCCGCCGCACCGCGTCGGAAATGTTTCCGCCGGTCACGAGCAGGACGACGCGGCCGGGGAGCGGACGGTCCAGCCACGCCGCCGTAGCGGCCGCGCCAGCGGGTTCGGCCAGAACATTTTCCTGGCGAGACAGGTGGCGGATCGCTTCCATCATGCGCACCTCGCTGACCAGCACAACCTCATCCACTATCTGACGGATGGCGGCAACGTTTTCTGCATCTGGCGTGCGCGTCGCCAGACCATCAGCGCAGGTGTCGCAAGAATCGGTCGGGACCGGCTTGCCTTCGCGCCACGAGAGCGCGTACGACGGAGCTTGTTCCGCCTGCACGCCGACGATCCTGACCTTCGGCGCCAGTCCTTTGATGGCCGCAGCGATGCCGCGAATCAAAGCCGTGTCTCCCATCGGAACATAAACTGCGGTCAGGCCGGGAAGTTGATCCAGGAGTTCCAACCCAATGGTGCCCGGTCCCGCCAGAAGATCGGAGTCGGTCGCATCATTGAGAAAGTAAACCCCGGGACGGCGGGAATATTCTTTGGCCAACTCGAAAGCCCCGGCGAGATCAGCACTGCCCTGGCTCACAATACGGGCGCCCAGGTCTTCAATCTTCTTGCTCTTGACCGGATTCGCGCCCTCGGGCAGAAAAATCGTGGCGCGCACACCCAGAGTCTTGGCGGCGAAGGCCACGGCCGCGCCGTGATTGCCGGTGCTGGAAGCCGTGACCTCTTCAATGCTGCGCCGTTGCAGGTTTTTCGCCAGGGCAATAAGCGCGCCGCGGGGCTTGAACGAGCCCGTGGGCAGCCCGATTTCGACCTTGAGATGAACTTCGGAATCCGGGCGCGACAGGCTCGGCGCCTTCACCAGTGGTGTCGCGCCGAAATATTTTGCCAGCAGCGTTTGCGCTTGGCGGATGGCGGAGAGCTCAGGAAGATTGAGCATGACGCTGCCACGGATCTACTTCGCGGGCTCCACGCAAACCGCGGTCCCATAGGCCAACACCTCGGTGACTCCCTGCATGACCTCGGTCGCGTCGTAGCGCGCGCCGACCACGGCGTTTGCGCCCAGTTCGGCGGCATGCTGCAGCATCAGGTCGAAAGCCTCCTGGCGCGTCTTCTCGCACAGGTTGGTCAGCAGCGTGATATTGCCGCCAACCAGGGTTTGCAGTCCGGCGCCGATGGTCCCGAAGATGGACCGTGAACGCACGACGATGCCCCGCACAACTCCCAGCGTGCGCGTCACGCGGAAGCCATCGAGTTCAAACTGCGTGGTCACCATGTTGTGCGCAACCATCCTGCCAGCAGTGTAGCCCGTTGCCATGGGACTTCCTTTCGATCCGGCATTTCGACGTCGCGACAGGTTTCATGCCGCGCCGGACAGCTAACTATACCGCGCTGCGAACCAGACGTGTTTAGGGTGTAGGTCGGAGGCCTGAAGTCCGCGGTCTTATTCCAGTTCCGCCGTGATGACAAATTTCTGCGCCCAGTTGTCGTACTCGACGCGGAGAACGTTGGGCTTGCAGCAGACCTGGCAGTCCTCGACGTAGCGCTGCCGGCGTCCGGCGGATTCGTCCACGGATATGGTGTTCCACTCTCCGCAGGCGGCGCATTGGAAACCGGATTCCACGTCGAGACAGAGCATACCTCGGCAGTCAAAGCCATCGGTCGCCGCCTCACTTTCTGTAAGTCGTTGAGTCTCCGTGTAAGTGATTGAAAAAACGTAGAAGGCCCCTAGCAGGCTCCAGCACGCGCAGTTTTGTCGTAGACGGTGGGTTTCCCCTGACCCCGCATCGATCGTCGAAGCCAGGGCCGTTTCCGGTCCCGGAAAGGGCATTCTGGGGAATGTGCCGGCGGCTTTCCATGTTGCGGGGTTGTTCTTTCTTTGTTACGTACATTATTGTACGTATACTATTATACGTATGCGTTTACTCCGTGAATTTCGTGCCCCCCTCCGCGACCTCTGCGGTGAAAGATCTTAAACCGCAGAGTACGCCAAGGATTCGCAAAGGACGCAAAGAAGTCACGGCCCGCCCCTGAATCTGAAATCGAACATTTCAAATCCCCTTATAATAGCGGATTGCATTCCACGCTCTGAGAGGCTTCATGATTTCGCGGCGACAATTCTTCGTAGCGGGCGGCGTAACGGCGGGCGTGGCGGTCGCATCGCATTCTGCGAGTGCACTTGTCGGGGGGCAGGCCGCGAGCGACACCTCTCTGCCGCCGTCCCTGGCGCAACTGAAGCCGCGCAAGAGCGAGGCCATCCCCATCACCCGCGAAGAGCGCGGCGAGCGTCAGGAGCGCGCCCGCAAACTGATGACGGACAATGCGCTCGACGCCATCGTGCTCATGGAAGGAACGTCGTTGCGCTACTTCACCGGCATCCGCTGGTGGGGCGGCGAACGAGCCTTCGCCCTGGTGTTGCCGGCGAAGGGCGCCGCGTTTTACGTTTGCCCGGCGTTTGAAGAGGGTCGCGCGAGCGAGCAGATCGGCAACGCGCCCGGCGCCGCCCCGGCCGACGTGCGCATCTGGCAGGAAGACGAGAACCCTTACCGGCTCATCGGCCAGGGACTGAAAGATCGCGGCATCGCTGGCGGCAAAATCGGGATCGAGGAGAACATCCGCTTCGTTTTCGCCGATAACATTGCCAAAGCTGCACCCCAGGCCGCGTTCACCAGCGCCATCCCGGTCACCGCCGGCTGCCGCATGATCAAGAGTGCGCACGAAGTTGCCCTGATGCGACTGGCCGCGCAAGTCACGCTGGCGGTGTACGACGCCGTGTATCACGCCCTGCGCGAGGGCATGACCCAGCGCGACGTCGGCGAACTGATCGAGAGAGCGTATGCCCGGACGGGCTTTTCGGGCGATGCCAGCGTGATGGTTGGCGAATACACTGCGTCCCCTCACGGATCGAACGCGCCCCAAGTCATCCGCGAGGGTTCGATCATCATGATTGACGACGGCTGCACGGTCGAGGGATACCAGTCAGACATCACGCGGACGTTTGTGCTGGGAAAGGCGTCGGACAAAATGAAGCAGGTGTTCGACATTGTGCGCCGGGCGCAAGCGGCGGCCCTGGCCGCGGCGCGTCCGCGGGCGGAATGCGGTGCTGTGGATGCGGCCGCCCGCCAGGTGATCACCGATGCGGGTTACGGCCCCGACTACAAATACTTCACGCATCGCGTCGGGCACGGCCTGGGAATGGACGGGCACGAGTGGCCATACCTGGTCCGTGGCAACCCGACAAAGTTGCAGGCGAACGTGACCACCAGCAATGAACCTGGGATTTACCTTCCCGGAGAATTCAGCATCCGCCTCGAAGACGACATGCACGTCACCGAAGACGGCGCGGAGTTGTTCACGCCGCAGAGCCCGTCGCTGGAAGCGCCGTTCGGAAAAGGCTGAGGTTGGCTGGCCTCAGGCAGCCTTGGCATGGCGCCATTTGGCATGGAGCCAGACCAGAACACCTAAAGCGCAAATTTCCGCCGGCCCCGGGGGCATGAGGTGCGCCTGCCAAAAACCAGCTCGCTCGACGGCCACAGCGTACACTGCCCAAACACCCCCGGCAACAGTGATCAAGCCACCGAGGACCTCTTCGGCGCGAGCGCTCAATAACTGATGCTGGCCACCCGGCTCGCTCTCACTGCTGTGAATGGGCGGATAGGCAGGGCGCGATGGATTGATGTAGCCTTCGCGTTCCTCGTCCAAGTCCATGGAATCACCTGTATCTGAGTTCCGCGGTTCCGCTGCGCTCAGAATGCCACACGTGCCTGCGCCCTTCCCGTTACTTCCGTAACTCTCGCTTCCTGATTACCAGCGCAGCCCGTTCAAATACCTGAAACTTCCGGTGATGCTCTCGAACGGCGCCTTGGGCCGATCGTGCTCGACGATGTAGTGCTTGATGCCCGCCTTTTCCGACTGCGCGAAGATTCTCTTCCAGTCCACGATGCCGCTACCGACTTCGGTCAAATCCACCGTGTCGCCGAAGTTCTGCGCTCCCCCGGTCGTGATGGGCGGAATTTTTTTCACATCCTTCACGTGCACCAGAGGGAATCGTCCGGGATAGCGGTCGAAATACTTGAGCGGATCGGCGCCGGCGACGGTGATCCAGCACAGGTCGAGTTCCATTTTGACCAGGTCCGGATCGCACAGCGTAAGCAGCGTGTCGTAGGGAAGCTTCCCATTCACCGGCAGGAATTCGAACCAGTGATTGTGATAGGCGAACTGGATGCCCGCCTTCTTGCTGGCTTCTCCGGCGCGGTTGAAGGTATCCGCGGCGCGCTTCCAGTCGTCGTCGCTCTTGCGACGCTCCTCGGGAATCCAGGGATTGACGATGTAGCTCTGGCCAATGACCTTGGCCGATTCGATTTGCGCCGGCCACTTATCGGGCGCGAGCACGTCATATTCCACATGGCAGCAGGGCGAGATCAGGCCGTTCTTTTCCAGCGTGGCGCGGACTTGCTGCGGCGTGCGGCCGAAGTAGCCGGCGAACTCGACCTCCTTGTAGCCGATGGAAGCCACTCTGGCGATGGTGCCGTCGAAATCGGCCTTCATCTGGTCGCGCACGGTGTAGAGCTGCACGCCGAGCTTCTCGATTCTGTGCTCGCCGGCGGCCCAGCCAAGGCGGCTGGTCAGCAGCGTGACGACCGTAACGGTGGTCGCGGTCTCAAGAAAAGTGCGACGGTTCATGGCAGCAAGACTCATGATGGCGTTCCTCGGGGATGGAATCGAATCCGGCAGCATTATACGCAACCGGATGGGGTCGCGGTGGGGTCGCACAAGAAAGAGACGCCAAAAGAATGATGGCCCCCCCCCGCGGTCTGTCCTTTACGGCTTCACCACCTGCAGATTGTTGGTCAACGAGAAAGTTCCGGAGACGCCGTTGGCGCGAAGCCCGGCAAGATTCTTGTCCGTCTCGTTGTCCACAACGCCTTCCAGCGTGATGTGGCCGTTCTTTACGATAATGCGGATCGGCTTTTGCACGCCCAGGGCGTATTTCTCCAGCGCCGGATAGTTGTAGATGGCGTGGAACAGTCTGATGCGAAGGCGGTCGTCCATGGGAGAAAGGGGAAGAACTTCGATCTGGTTGTCCACCTTTTCGACGCCTTCGATGTGCTTCACGACATTTTCCGCGTCGGACTTCAGCGTGGGACGTACAACTTGTCCGAGCAGGGTGACGTTGTAGCCGTCCACTTTGTAGGCGATGTTATCGAAGACGCCGAAGTAGGGCAGCATCAGCAGTTCGTGGCGCACCTCCCGCGTAATGCGCTCCTGGGCGCGGGCTGAGGGTTCGCGTTGCGCGTCTTGAGCGAGGCCAAAAACGCAAAGAACCAGCACGCCGAAGAAGGAAATCAGCAGCCTGTGTTTCATCAGAATCTCTCCTTGCGTGGAATTCCCGGGGTGGTTGACGTTAGTTTACTCCTGAAAGGGATCAGTGATCGAGGTGGGAATGACCTCTCGAACGAGGGGGGTGGGGCCGGAGTTGGATTGCAGATTTTCGATTTTCGATTTTAGATTGCAGAATTTCTTGAATGCTCCTGGAGAAGCGGGACGCGGACGCTTTCCAATCTGCAATCTAAAATCAACAATCTGAAATCCATGTCTGCGTTGCACCGGTGCAGCGGAGCCGGTGGTTGCCGCTCCGCTGCACCAGGTGTGGACGGAACTGCTAGGCCGTCACATTGACGTTGCCCTGCGCCGGACTGAAGGTGGAACTGTTGAACAGATTCAGCACAATCTGCTCGTTGCTGTTCTGGCTGAGGTTGAAGGTGATCTGTTCCGGGCTCTGATTCTGCTGGTTGGCAACGCTGAGGGTCACCTGCTCGCTGCCGTTGCCTGTGTTGTTCAACCCGATGGTGATCTGCTCACCGGCAGGGGCATTGCCGAGATTCACAATGATCTCAGGGCCGCTCGGCGATTGAGTTGAGGGCGCCGGAGAAACCGGCTGCGCAGTTGGTTGGGTTGCAGCGCTGGAACTGCCCGTCGAGGCCGCGCCAGAAGACCCCAGATTCACTATCACTTCCACCGGCTGAGTTTCCTGTTGCTGACTTTGCTGCGGGTGAAACGTGCTCTGCAGTTGCGCAAAGGCCTGCTGCGCGCCCGCCAGGTCTCCAGCTTGCAGAGCCTGCCCGATAGCGGCGAAATCCTGCTGCCGCGCGCTCACGCTGAAAGCATCCCCATTGGCGAACGGCCCGTTCTGGGCCAAAGTCTGGATTGCGTTGTACTCCTGCTGCGCCCCGGCGAGATCGCCAGACTGAAGTGCCTGGCCGAGCGGCTGCGCATCGCCGCGGCGCTGTTGAATATACGCCTGCAGTTCCTGGTAATTCGAATTCGTCGAAACCGCTCCTGTGAACATAAGTGTCTCCTCAGATCAGGATCCCTTGGGATGGAAGCTTCAGATCTTCCTGCAATACGAAGACCTCATCGGCGGAGTTGGAAGAGACTTTAGATATTCGCGGAGAAAACTGCGGCGCCAGCGGGATCAGCTGGGCAAGAGCGGCAAAAACTACCCCGCCAAAGTCAGATGCAAACCTTGTTTCTTAGCAGCTACCCGAATGTCTAAGCAGTTGTTCATGATCCAGTCGGCGCCGGCCTCGCGCAAGATGCGCTCCTCCACCGTGGTTCGGAAAGCAATCACTTTCGCGCCCGCGCTTCTGCCCGACTGGATTCCCGCCGGAACGTCTTCGCATACCACGCAATCTGCCGCTGGAAACCCCAACGCCGATGCGGCTTTCAGATAGGGCTCTGGGTGCGGTTTGCCCTGCGTGATGTCGGAGGAAGTGATCATCCTTTTCGGCAGCGGGAGGCCTGCAGCCCGAATGCGGACTGCGGCCAGGTCCCGGGTACAGGAGGTGGCAATGGTCCAGCGCTCCGGAGGAAGACTGGCCAGCAGATCAAGCGCGCCGGGCAGCGGCGCCACGCCTTCGAGGTCCTCGATCTCGCGGCGTTCCACCTCGCGGTTCTCGGCCTCGTGGTCGGCGTGGGGAAGATATTCCCGAACCGTGGCCAGACTGGGACGTCCATGGGCCCGGGCCACGACCTCTGCGGGAGCGAACCCGTGCTCCACTGCCCAACGCCGCCAGACGCGCGTGACCGCCGGGGTGGAGTTGATGAGCACTCCATCCAGATCAAACAAAAGTGCCGCACAGTGTAGTTGAGTCATGGTTCGCAGGTACGTGCATAGGATTGTAACCGGGCAGGATTGAAGTCCTTTGCCGCGGTTGCCGATGAGCGACTAGGAAGAATTGGCGAACGGTCTGCGATTCTGAGAAAACGCTCCCCGCCGGCGTTGCCGGTTCGCAGGCCGCCGCCAGACAGCGAGAGGGCATGGAACATCACGATTCTCAACCCGGAAGCAATTCGATCGCTGAGCGTTTGCAGGAGGCCACCGCCGAACTCCGTACCCTGGAGCAACTCATTGTGGCAGGCGACTTTTCGCCCCGCATCCTGAGCGAATTCCGCAACGCGGTGGACAGCGTTCGGCAAACCGCGCGCGTGGTGCAGATGTGGGTACGATTGCAGCAGCAGCGCCGTGACCCCTATTCCGCCATGAGCGCGTTGTCGGAAGACCGCGTCCGCCGCGCCACGCAGATCGCGAAGGATCTGACCATTGACCTGCAGTCTCTGGAAGTGGATTTTGCCACGGACGGACTGGCGGAACTCTTTCAGGCCATCACTGCTCTGCATGAGCGCCTGACTCACCTGTTCGGAGCCGGCGATCGCAGCGTCTCGGGCGTGAGTAACGGCAGATACGGTACGGGGGACGTTCAGGGCAAAGATGGATGAGCTACTCCCACCTTCTCTCACCGTGGTGCGCGCCCGTCAAATCAGGACTGGACAATCTTTTCCAGTGCCGGCCGATTGCGGATGATCAGGGTTGAGCCCTTGAGCTGCAGCAACTGTCGCTTCTTGAATTCCGAGAACAGGCGGCTGACAGTCTCGCGGGTGGTACCGATGATCTCGGCTATCTCCTCGTGGGTCAGGGTGAGCTTGACCTGCGAGGAACCGTCGTTTTGTGGCGTCTTGGTGGACCAGGAGAGCAGCAACTTGGCAAATTTTTCCGACGGCGAGGTGGCCAGACCCAGAGTCCGGATCTCCTCGTAGGCGGTGTAGTAATTGCGGCTCAACTGTTCGGCGACGCGCAAGGCCACTTCCCCCTGCTCCTTCAGAAACTGCAGGAAGGAGTCGCGCGGAATGAAGTTGGCTTGCCCGGGCTCCATCATCTCGGCCGTCACTTCGTACGGGCGGTTGGAAATGACCGCATTCAGACCGAGAACATCTCCCGAGTCGGAGATTTTTGTAATGATGGTTTTGCCTTCGCGGGAAGAAGTAGACAGCTTGGTCTTCCCGGCGCAGAGCACGAATATGCCACGTGGTTGCTGCCCTTCAATGAAGAGCATGGCTCCCTTGGGATAAACGGCGGTGGATTTGATTTCATTTAGGCGCTGCCCGGCGTGAACGGAAAGATTGCAAAATAGATGTTCCTCTCTCACCGGGCAGGTGAGGCAGTTATCAAGAATATTTAGACCATAAGGGGCGCGCATTTAGCACCCTCCCTTTGGGGTCATTGTAGCACCCAAATTGGGCCTGTGATCACCGTCACCACCCCTGGTGATCAAGGCCCTATGCCGATCACAGACGAAGGGAGAAAACTGTGCCATGATAGGTTTTGTGTGCCGCAAACGGGCCCCTGCTTGTCCGCTAAACTTATGAAAAAATAGGACGATCCATGGTAGTGCGAGGACTCTTGTGAGCCAAATATCGAACCCCCCAATGCAGCCCCTCCCGATGATCTCAAAGCCGCTGGCGCGCCCTCCGCGGGCCGGGCTGGAGTCGCTTTTTGTTCCTCGCTCCGTCGCCGTGATCGGGGCCAGCGACCGGCCTGGAACCGTCGGCCGCAGTGTGCTGGCCAATCTTCTGGAGAGCAAATTCCCGCTTAAGCTCCACGCCATCAATCCCAGCCACGGCGAAGTTCTCGGGATCAAGACCGAGCAGCACATTGGCGACATCGCGGGCGGTGTGGACCTAGCGCTGGTGGTCACCCCGGCCCAGACCGTGCCGCAGATCATCGGCGAGTGCGTGGACGCGGGAGTCAGGTCCGCGGTGGTCATCTCCGCCGGTTTCCGCGAGCAGGGACCCCAGGGCGCGGTGCTCGAAGACCAGATTCAGGAACACCTGCGCCGCGGCTCGATGCGGTTGGTCGGCCCCAACTGCATGGGGTTCATGAACCCGACCATCGGACTGAACGCTACCTTCGCCAAGGCCATGCCGCAGAAAGGGAGTGTCGCCTTCCTCAGCCAGAGCGGCGCTCTGCAGACGGCCATTCTCGATTGGAGCGCGCGTGAGCATGTGGGCTTCAGCGCCATCGTTTCCACCGGCTCCATGCTCGACGTGGGCTGGGGCGACCTCATTTACTACTTCGGCGATGATCCTCACACCAAGAGCATTCTGCTATACATGGAGTCGGTGGGAGACGCGCGATCGTTTCTTTCCGCGGCGCGGGAAATCGCGCTGAGCAAGCCCATCATCGTCATCAAGGCGGGACGCTCGGAAGCGGCGTCACGCGCGGCCGCCTCGCACACCGGAGCGCTGACCGGAAGCGACGACGTTCTGGATGCGGCCTTTCGGCGCTGCGGCGTGCTCCGCGTGCAGAACATCGCCGACCTGTTTTACATGGCGGAAGTGTTAAGCAAACAGCCGCGGCCCCGTGGTCCCCACCTCACCATCGTCACCAACGCCGGCGGCCCCGGCGTGCTGGCCACCGACGCGCTCATTGCGACCGGCGGCGCGCTGACCGTGCTCTCGCCGGAATCCCTGCAGGCCATGGACGCCTTTCTTTCCTCGCACTGGAGCCACGGCAACCCGGTGGACGTGCTGGCCGATGCCGATGCGGAACGTCTCGTCAAGGCCGTGGACATCGCCTCGAAGGATCCAGGGAGCGATGGACTGCTGGTTGTGATCGCCCCGCAAGGTCTGGCCGATCCCACACAAGTCGCGGAACGGATGAAGCCCTACGCCAACAGCACGGGCAAGCCGGTGCTGGCCAGTTGGATGGGTGGCGACGGAGTCGCGGAAGGAACTGCCATTCTCAACACGGCCGGCATTCCAACCTTCAATTACCCCGACACCGCGGCACGCGCTTTCATTTATATGTGGCGTTACACCAACAGCCTGCGCGGGCTGTATGAAACCCCTGCCCTGGTGGACGGGCCGGAAGCCGCCGGGGATGCGCGGCGCAAGGTTTCGGATTTTGTGCAGAGCGTGCGCTCCAGCGGCCGGACCATGCTCAATGAATTCGAAGCCAAGCAGCTTCTGGCGCATTACAACATTCCGGTCGTGGACACGCGCGTCGCGGAAAATGAAGAGCAGGCAGTCGCCCGCGCGGCCGAGATCGGTTATCCCGTGGTGTTGAAGCTCTTGTCCAACACCATCGCCCACAAAACCGATGTGGATGGCGTTCGCCTGCGGTTGCAGACTGCCGACGAAGTGCGCGGGGCGTACCGCTCCGTGCAGGCCGCAGTCGCCGAGAAAGCGGGCGCGCAACATTTTGCCGGAGTGACCGTGCAGCCCATGGTGAGGCGCGACGGCTACGAGCTGATCCTGGGCAGCAGCGTAGATCCGCAGTTTGGACCAGTGATCCTGTTCGGTTCCGGCGGCGTGATGGTGGAGGTTTACCGCGACAGCTCGCTCGCCCTGCCGCCGCTGAACACCACGCTGGCGCATCGGTTGATGGAACGGACCAAAATCTTCACCGCGTTACAGGGTGTGCGCGGCCGCAAGCCGGTCAATCTTGTCGCCCTCGAAGAGCTGCTGGTGCGTTTCGCTCAGCTCGTGGTGGAACAGCCCTGGATCAAGGAAATTGACATCAATCCGCTGCTGGCGACTCCCGAGCATCTGCTGGCGCTCGACGCGCGGGTGGTGGTGCATGATGCGTCGGTCCTTCCCGAACAATTGCGCCGCCCCGCCATCCGACCGTATCCGTCGCAGTATGTCTGGGACTGGCAGTTGAAGGACGGAACTCCGGTGACGATCCGGCCGATCCGTCCCGAAGATGAGCCGCTCATGGTGCAGTTCCACACCACGCTCTCCGAGCGCAGCGTGTACCTGCGATATTTCTGCTCCTTGAGCCTGAGCGCGCGGGTGGAGCACGAACGGCTGGTGCGTATCTGCTTTGGCAGCTACGACCGCGGATTCGCGCTGGTGGCGGATCGCAAGAATCCCGACACGGGACAGCATGAGGTGCTGGGCGTGGGCCGTTTCAGCGCCATCAATCGCACCGAGGCCGAGGCAGCCGTGCTGGTCTCGGACCGCTGGCAGGCACGCGGACTGGGCACGGAGCTGCTTGCGGGTGTGGCCCGCGTGGCGCGCCAGGAGAAGTTCCGGAAGCTGCACGGAGAAATCCTGCGCGACAATCTGCCCACGCAGGCCATCTTCAAGAAGGTGGGATTCAAACTCCACGCGATGGATGACCCATCGTCGGTCTCGGCGCTGCTGGTGCTCTAGAAGGCTGCAGAGAAATTGGAAAAGCAACCTCAGCGGCTGAAGCCGCCAATGAAGACAACCCCTTATCGCAGCGCTAAAGCGCTGCGCCACCCAACCTCCTCAGCGCGGCGCTGAAGCGCTACGCCTGGTTCCGCTCGCTCAGGAAATCGTCGCGGGCCTAGTGACTTCGAGCTGGGGCTCGAATTTCAGCGTGGTCCCGATCGCGCGCGAGACCAGGCACGCTTTCTCCGCCCGCTTCAGCAGATCGAGCGCGCGCTCGCGTTCGTCGGCCGAGGCGATCTTCAGGTTGGGGCGCACCACGATCTGGGTGAAACTCCAACCCGACTCGGTCTTGCGCACGGTGCCGTTGGCTTCCACTTGCAGATCGGTGAAGTTGAACTGCGCCGTCCCCGCAATCGCCCGCAGAGTCGTCGTATAGCAACCCGCGATGGCGGCGAGTAAGAGTTCCTCCGGCGTCCATCTGCCTTCCAGACCGCCAAACTCCGTGGGCGCCGTGAAGTGAATCGCATTGGGCGCGGAATCCGATTTAGCCAGGCCGGTGCGGCCGGAAGTCCACCATGCGGCTACTCGATAAGCGTGTTCGTCACTCATGACTTTTGCGTCTCCTCGGGAGGAACTTGTGGGCTTCATTGCGCCAGTGGGATGAATCGTTGTGGGTGGCACTTAGGCCACTCCTACTTCTTGTGTCAGCGCGCGTTCGCGCTCAATCTTCTCGATCTGGGCCCGCAGCCAGACGGACAGAGCCTCCTCCATTTCGAGTTGGCTGCCCGTGCGGTAGAAATCGTCCACCGTCTGTCCCTGCTCCGTAAGCTGAATGAACCGGCAGGGCACGTTTTCCGAGCGCCGGCCTTCGGGGACGAACCGTTCCAGCAGACAGGTCTCGCAGGGATGCAGCCGCTCGGAATCGCAGAAATTCGGACAGATCGGCGAATCCTCAAAAATCGCTGAAGCACGCCAGGGCGCATGCGGAGAACGTCCATACCCCCCGTCTTCCAGAAAGCTCAACTCAAACTTAAGAACCTCCAGGATGTCGCGATTGTCTTGGGTCATAGGACACCTCGATTGGGCGCTAGGATGGCAGAGGCAGTACGGAAACTCCGTGTATTCGGTCACTGGGACTGGTGATTGAGGTCACACGGACGCGGTGCGGCCCCCCACAATGATCCGGCGAATTGCCTTGATTTTGAAGGAGTCCCGAAAGCTGAATTGTGATTAGAGTCACAAACCTAGGTGACGCCGCTCACAAAGAACCCCCCTGCAGCTTCGCCGCCAGGAGGCTAATTTTTCGCGTAGACCGGCCCAGCGTTGCGCGCCGGAGGATCCGAGACGGCGCGAATATAAGCTATCAGCGCCTGGACGTCCGCCTTGCTGAGCGTGTTTCCCCAAGCCGGCATAAGTGCCGATTTGCCGAGCGCCGGGCCGCCGTGACTGATCGCGGCGGTGAGGTCAGCGTCGCTGATCGCATTGTAGGTGTCACCCTCAGTGAACGGGTGCGGCTTCACGTCCAGATTGTCGTAGTTGGAAACCCGCTCCACGCTGGATTCCGGATTGTGGCAGCGTTGACAATATTGATCCGCCAGGTGCTGTCCCAGAGTCTGCTGGTAGCCCAGCGCGATCTCTTCCACCTTGAGTTCGACTTTCTTGTGCGACTTGTCGAAGGTGAAAGCCATGAGCTGGTAGCGTCCCGCCATGCCCCCAAGAGAAACATTGGTCGTAACCTGGCCGCTGGAATCGGTCAGAGCGTTGGCGGGATCGAATGTGACTCCCGAGGCGGCGGCGAATTCCACCAGCGCGCCGGTGACTGCGTTCCCCTGCTCATCGTTCACCTGAACCACCAGCGGCTGCGGCAGTAACGCTCCGGTCTGAGCAAGCTGCTTTCCGCCGCTCGACTCGACGATCGCCGTGCCGAACGCGGTCGGCTTCAGCGTCGGCGCAGACTCAGTCCTGTGCGAACAGGATGTGGCCAGCGCGGCAATCATCAACCATAAAACGGACGGAGAGTAACGGGTCATTTCTTTGCGGCCTCCTTGGCTCCGCCTTTTTGCGACATCAGGAACGCCGTCAGAGCGCGCGCATCCTCATCGCTCATGGCCCGGTTCGGTTCGCCGGCGCCGGGCCGCAGGGCCTGCGGGTTCTTCATCCACTGGTAAACCCATGCCGCCGTCATGCGCGAGCCGACGTGGGTCAGAGTCGGGCCGATATAGCCTTTGTCAGCCTTGGTATCCACAATGTGGCAGCCCTGGCAGGAATACTTGCCGTAGAAAAGCTGCTTGCCCAGTTCCACCTGGCCCTGCGAATACCCGCTGAGCGGCATGGCGTCGCGGTCCACCGCCGGACTCTGGTAGACGGTCATGATGTAATCGGTCAGTTCGTTGACGTCGCCGTCGGACAGGTTGAAGCGCGGCATGCGCCGAATCAGCGCCGGACGCAGCGTCCCCGGATTCTTGAAGAACTGCACCAGCCACTCGCGTTGTACCGAACTGCCTTCCCATGTCAGATCGGGCGCCATGTCGCCGCCGTGCCCGTTGATGCGATGGCAACTGAAGCAGGCAAGATCGGTCATCAGCTTGCCCGCTTTTCCGGCGGGCTGGTAGTCCGATGGCGGCGTCGCAGGCACCGTCAGCGACGGCGGCAGCGCAGCGGCCCGATCGTTCAAGGCCAGCAGAGCCGTGGTGAGCGAATCAATCTGCGCCGTCGTGAAGGTGTACTGCGGCATTTTCAACCCCGGCGAAAACGTGCGCGGCTGCTTGATCTTGCCCGCAATGTAGTCCGGCAGGGTGTGCGGCATTCCGGGCAGGAAAATCAGTTGCGTTACCGGCTTGCTGCCGATGCGGCTCAGTTCGGGCGCAAAGTTTTCCGGCTTCTTGATACCCGCAATTTCGTGGCACGACGCGCAACCGTAGTCGGAAACCAGCCGCTTGCCGTGCGCGATCTGCGCGGGCGTTGCCGGCTCCAGATGCACGTTGGCCAGCAGGTCGGAATCCGCTTTAGCCTCAAGGAATCCGGCCAGAGTCACGACCTGCCCGTCATTGAAACGATAATGCGGCATGGCGGTCTCGGCATCGTAGCCTCGCGGGTTGCGCAGCCAGGCCTGCAACCACTCCGGCTTCACCTTGCTGCCGACGCGGGTAAGTTCCGGTCCCACGTCGCCGCCCACCACATTTCCCGCCGCGTTCTGCACGGCGTGGCAGGAAGCGCAGAAGGATTCTCCGTACAAACTGGCTCCCCCGGCCGGATCGGACGATGCTTTCGCCGCAAGCGTGACCGTGTCTCCCGGCAGCGAGGCGCTGTTTGCGATCAGGAAAGCCGACATGTCCCGGGCATCGTCATCGCTCAGCTTGAAGTTCGGCATCGTGGCCGTGACGGCATAGGCCTGCGGATCCTTCAGCCACGCGTAAACCCACTCCCGCGTTGTCTTGTCGGCAATGTGCTCGAGCGACGGCGGATCGTCGGTGGGTTTCATCGTGCCCCCGCCGGGCAGTTTCACGGTGTGGCAGTGGACGCAGCCGTAGCGGGAGAGCAGGTTGCGTCCCTGATTCAGCACCGGAGTTCCCGGCAGCGGGCCGCGATGACACTGCCCGCACGAGGACTCGATGTACTTCGCCGGCAGAATGGGCTGCTCCCACGCCAGCGTGCTGTTATGCGCTTCGGTCACGGTGGTCGCGGCCCCTTGTCCGCGATGGCAGACCGTGCAGCCAAACTGATCGAGCTGGTGCGGAATCGCCGGGTGTTTGCGAAAGGGCTGCGTGGCCACGTCGGTCAGGCTCGCTTCCTTGAGCCCGACGTGGCAGCTCGTGCAGCGATCCACCACTCCCAGGTCCGAGAGCCAGATCTGCTGAATGCCGCCCTGAAAGTGCCGCTGCAGCGTGTTGGCCTCGCTGCGGTTGCGGATCATCCTCAGATAGCCGTGCTGATAGTGACGCCACTCGCTGAAAAAATTCTTGGCCGGGGCAATCGCCAGCGACGCCAGGAAAATCAGGCTGACCACGCCAAACGCGCGCACCGGGTCCCCGAACAGTTTTTGCCAGAGCGACGGAGGTTTCTCGTTCATGAGCGCCGCATCCCTCTCCGCATCGTTATGAGCATTCTGATAAACATGGTTATCAACCCTGCCATGGCCAGACCCACGACCAGCCCGGCCCGCGGAAAAATGTGCCGATGGCGGTAAGCACCACCAGTTCGAATAAGAACCAGGTCATCACCCAATAGGAGAGCGGCCGCGCCGCCAGATAGCGCCGGAAGGCCGAGGGGGATTGAGGAGAGCTCCTCGACGCCAGAATCATCAGCCCCGAAATGATCAAAGTGGGCACGAGACCGGCATACAGCGGCTCCGCCTCTCCCTTAATTCCGAGCGCATAGTTGTACAAACGCGACTTATACAAAAGCAGAAACAGAGACAGAGCGCCCGCAACCGCATAGAAGATTCGGAGTCGCTTCTCCCGGTCCTTCAGGAAAAGCCCCTCGGCTTCGACGTTGACTCTGAAATACGGGATCACGATGAGCGCCATCACCACCAGTCCCGGCACCAGAACGCCCGCGACCACCGGCGGGAAATAGTGCAACAATTCCTGCAACCCGAGGAAGTACCAGGGCGCCTTGGCCGGATTGGGCGTGTGCGAAGGATCAGCCAGGCCCTCGAGTGGGGCATTGAACATCAGCGAGATCCACACCAGCCCGACAGACAGCGTCATGATCGCCACCGCCGCGCGGAACAGCACCTCCGGGAAAGTCTGGGTCTGCTCTTCCGTCTCCGCCTTCACCTGCGCCGAGGTGCGGCGCGTGATGAAGACAATGCGCCGCGGCGACTTCTTTGCGTTCGAGTCCACTCCGGCTACGAAGTCCTTGGAGTCCGCCATAATTATTGGCCCTCCTTTGCATCGGCAGGGGTGCCCCATTTCTCGCGTTCTGTGCGAGAAGTGGGGCTTTTCGCTGCATTCGCCCGCAAAACCGCAGGCTCGCTCGAATGCGCGTACAGCCCGCCGTCTTTGCGGATCCGCCAGAAATGAATGGCCACGAAGAACATCGCCGCCAGGGGAAGAATCATGCAGTGCAGCACATAGAAGCGCAGCAGCGCGTTGGCGTTGACCGCATTGCCCCCGAGCAGCAGGAAGTGAATCTTGTCGCCAATCATGGGCACGGCCGACGCAATGTTCGATCCCACCGTGATCGCCCAGTAGGCCAGTTGATCCCAGGGCAGCAGATAGCCGGTGTAGCTGAGAAGCAGCGTGATCAGAAGCAGAACGACGCCGATCACCCAGTTGAACTCGCGTGGCGTGCGATACGCCCCGCGATAAAACACCTTGAACATGTGCGCGAACACCAGAAACACCATGGCGTGCGCCGACCAGCGGTGCAGGTTGCGCAGAAACAATCCCGATGAGACCACGAACTGCAGGTCCTTAGTATCGGCGTAGGCCTGCGGCGCCGAAGGATGGTAGTAGAGCATCAGAGGGATGCCGGTTGCTACCAGCAGCAGAAACGTCCCCAGAGTCAGCGTCCCCAGATACCAGGTGGCGCTGAAGCTCAGCATGCGCGCGCGCACCTTGGTCGAGAACAGGTGCAGAAACACATTCTGCTGAATCGCCAGCGCGCGCTTGAGCGTGCTGGAACCGGTGCCGCTGCGGAAAATCGAGCGCCACACGCGCGTGCCGCGCAGATCGTCGAAATATTGGTCCATCGTTTTCGCCATGCTGGTCCTCTCTAAGTCAGACCCTCACGAAAGAATCCCGCCCCAGCGGCGGGACGTCGGTCGAGCGATCCACCAGAAGGTCGCCGTCGTCGTTGAGCCAGATGCGCTTCCACGGCAGAGGTCTGGGCGCGGGCCCCTCGATTTTCTTTCCACTCTGGTCGAACTTGCTGCCGTGGCAAGGGCAGGCAATGATCCCCAATTCCGGCTTCCACACCGTCAGGCAGCCCAGATGGGTGCAGACCGCACTCAGCGAGAAATATCCCTCTTGCGAATGGATAATGTAGATGCCGGTATTTACGTCGAGCGTGACCGAATCGAGCGGATAGCGGTCGGGCTTGCCCGCGTTAACCACGGGCGAGGGCTCGAACAGCACGTTCGGCTCCAGAAACTGGTAGGAAAACGCCGCCGTGCCGGCCGCGGCGATGCTCAGCGAGCCCAGCCCCAGTCTCATAAAAAATTGCCGCCGGTTCACGTCTTCAGTCTTCTTGATTTCGTCCTTGGTTTCCTCTGCCATTGTGTTCTCTCGCTTACTTCTGCAACCCCGCGCCAATCGCGGCCACTGAAATCAATCCGGTCGGCTCCGCGGGAATCAGGTTGTACGACTCCATGGTGATGGTGCCCACGGGACAGCGCATGGCGCACAATCCACAGCGGATGCAGCGGGTTTCGTCTTTCAGCATCGCCGCCCCAGTGACCACGCCCAGTTCGTCGGCCGCAACTTCGTCAAACTCGACGCCGAAACATTCCTGGTTGTCGCGAATGTGTTGCACGGTCTCGGGCTCGAACGCGATGCGGTCGAGCGAAACCAGTTCCAGGCATTTCTCCGGGCAAACGTCCACGCAGCCGCCGCACAGGATGCACATGCTACCGTCTTCGGGAGCGCCTTCGAAAATCGTGTTGACCCAGCAGTGCAGGCAGCGCTGCGCCTCGGCCACAGCCGCAGCGGCATCGTAGCCGACTTCCACTTCGGTCACGCCGGTGCGGCGCTCCAGCGGAAGCATGGGCACGGCCTGGCGGCTGATGTCCAGATACCCGAGCGTCATGGCGTGCCGCTTGAGCACTTCCACTTCGATGATGGGCTCAGGATGTTTTCCTCCGCGCAGATATTCATCAATGCCCACTGCAGCGCGCTTGCCGTCGCCCACGCTGTCAATAATCAGGCGCGGGCCGAAGACGCAGTCCCCGCCCGCGAAAATCCCCGGCGCGGAAGTCATCAGGGTCTGCGGGTTCACCGCAATCAGTCCGCGCGGCGAGAGTTCGACTTTGTCTTCCGGCTTGAAGAAATCCAGCCGCGGCGCCTGCCCGATCGCCATAATGATGGTGTCACACTCGATCTGGCTCTCGCTGTTGTCGAAAAACGCGGGATTGAAACGCTTGTTCTGGTCAAACACCCACTTGGTCTTGAGCGTCTCCAGCGCCGCGACTTTCCCGTCCTTGCCCAGAATCCGCTTGGGACCGAGGCCGGGATGCATGATGATACCTTCCTCTTCGGCCTCCACGATTTCTTCCAGTGCCGCGGGCATCTCCTCGCGGCGCTCGAGGCAAACCAGATTCACTTCCTGCGCGCCCATGCGCAGCGCCGAAAGCGAGATGTCCATCATTTCCTTGGTCGCGACCGCGGACACATTCTCGTCGGAAGGCTCGAGGTCCTCGACGCCTGCCGCGTGCTGCTTGACGACTTCGCGCGCCGCCGACCGGGCCACGTCCATGGCGACGTTGCCACCGCCGATTACAATGACTTTCTTGCCAATAGTAAACTTGTAACCAAGATTCACGTTCAGCAGAAAGTCAATACCCTTGTAGACACCGTCGAGATCCACGCCGGGAATTGTGAGGTCACGGCTGCGGTGCGCGCCCACGGCGATCAGCACCGCGTCGAATCCCTGATGACGCAGGTCGGAGATGGCGAAGTCGCGTCCCGCGGCGTGATTCAGCTTGAGCGCGATGTCGCCGGTCTCAAGAATTTCTCGAACCTGCGCCTCGACCACGTCCCGCGGCAGACGATATTCCGGAATGCCCAGATACAGCATGCCCCCAGCCACTGGAGCCGCCTCGAAGATCGTGACCGCGTAGCCCATCAGCGCGAGATCGTGCGCCGCCGACAATCCCACCGGCCCCCCGCCGACCACCGCAACCTTGAAAGGAAGTTTTTTCTGACCGCGCCCTTCATTGACGTTGATGGGACGCTTCGACTCCGGCCCATACTGCTCGGTCAGAAAGCGCTTCAACGCCCGGATCGAGATTGGCCGGTCCATTTCGCCGCGCCGGCACGCCGTCTCGCAGGGATGCGCGCAGACGCGCCCGCAAATGCTGGCCAGTGGGTTCGGGTCGCGCGCCAGCCGGTAGGCTTCCTCGAACCGGCCCTCGGCAATCAGGCCCACGTAGCGCCCGGCGTTGGTGTGCGCCGGACAGGCCATCATGCAGGGAAAATTCGTGTGCAGCCAGTCCGCGTCAACCTTCTTGTTCCTGAATCGCTTCAGCATTGTCGCCAATTGTTCATTCAACCACTGCTGAACGTCAACTTCGTTGTTGGAGTGGATCTGGGAGTAGAGTTCCGGGAGTAAAAATCAAAGATCGGAGAGCGCTCACCGCTCGCGCGCAAGCGCCCTCCGTTGCTGCTGTCATACTCCTACTTGGACAGGGTGAAATCCGCTTTGGCCCCGCCGGAAACGGTAACGGGCTTCGATTGGTTCTTCGCGCCCTCGTGCCACACCGCCAGGGTGTAGCTGCCGTCGGGAACATCTTTGATTTTGTAATTGCCGCTGTCGTCCGTCTCCGCGAAGTAAGGAGTTGGGCTGACGACGATGTATCCCGCCATGTCCGGATGGACATTGCAGAACAGCGGCACGACTCCGGGTTTATCGAACGTGAAGGGGCGCTTCTCCCCTTTGGGCCAGGTTCCGAGATTGTGTCCGGCTTTCTTATCGCCGCCGACTGCTGTCCAGAAGACGTTGTGCGCCACATTGTCGCTATTGAGAAACTCAACCGTTGTGCCCTGTTGCACCGCGATGATGTGGGGTGTGAACAGGAGTCCCTTTTGATCCACTACCGGGTGCTCTTTGGGAGCGGGGAACGTTTTGCCTGCGATGGCGTCCACATAAACTACCGAGTGTCCCTTCATGCCGGTAACTTTGCCTTCGATGTCGCCCGCCCAGGCCGCGCTGCACAACCCTGCGGCCAGTACCGCCAGTACGAATACCTTGCGCTTCATTGCATTGTCTCCTTTAGAGTTGTTGATCTTTTTTCCCATGCGCGTCAGAAAATGATTTTTGCATCCAGATAGACCGTGTTGTTCGCGCCCGCGCTGCGTCCGGCGCCGTCGTAGTTGTTTTGGGCGCCATTGAAGCGCGTGTATCCAGTGTACTGCGCCGACAGCAGCAGGTTCTGCCACGGCCAATACGTAAAGTTCGCAATATACCCGGAACCCCTCGGGTCGCCATTGAAGTTGCCGGTCACGGGTACATTGTTGGGATACAGTCCCAAGTCGGAAGTCCCGGTCGTATTGAACCAACCAAACGTACCGGTATAGCGGTTGCCAAAGTGATATTCGGCGTTGGCCAGGACCGTATTGAGATGATGCGACCCCTGCGCCGCCTGGCCCTGAGAAACGCTGCTCAGCAGATCATTGTTTTCCCGGATGTACGTGGCCCGGAAAGAAAGAACGTCTTTCCGGAATAACGTCTGGTCTATCTGAGTGTCCACGCCCCAGTCCGTATACGAATCCTGGAAGGGAAGGCTGGTCCCGTCGGGGTTGGTGATTGCGTTGGGAGTCGAACGCATGTGCATGCCGTAGGTGCCTACCTGATACTGCGTTTTCGCCGTCAACTGCTGCCAGGCCAGACGCCAGTAGGGCGCAACGCCGCGAATGTTGACGGAGGCGGCACCGGTGTTCGGTTGCGGACTATTCACGTGGTCCGAGCGATAAAGGGCGGCGTCGAAGTACAGATGGTTGTTCCACATGAAGTAAGCGCCAACTCCTCCCACATCCTGCCCCAAACCCCCATTGATGATGGGAGACGCGTTCGGCGTGGGCGCGAAATCGCTGGCGACCCAGGGGTAGCCCCATGCCGGCGTGCTGTTCCAAAGGTCTTCTACCGTGGGATTGTTGTTGAAGTCCAAACCGTAGATTAATTCCTTGCCACCCAGTTTCGTCATGTTCGCGTAGCGGACGTCCGTGTTATCCATGCTGAAATGGTCGTCTTGCGTGTCGTACGTGACTTGAAGAAAACTGCCGACATGACTGGTCCAGGCGCCGGACAGGAACAACGAGATGTCCTGGGGGAATTCGACATTTCCGTTCTGGCTGGTTCCGGTATAGGTTCCGTTTTGGATTGCCGGTACGGGAGATTTCGTGGAGGTGAAGGAAGCGTCCAGCATCACCGAAAGGGGCAGCGAAGCAAGAAGATCCAGCGCAGCGGTCTTTTTGCTTCCGTCCGCCTTGATGACCTTGGTTTCGTCTGCTCTGTCTACGTACCCCGTCAGTTTGAATCTCCGCCCGGCAGGATTGAGCTCCGGAGGCGTGTAGTGGCAGCCACTGCAGGCCAGGCCCGTCTGCCGCGCGTAGCTTGGAACCGCCTGGACGGCGGGCGGATTCACCGCGGTGAAGAACAGCAAACTTATGATAGAAACTGTCACAAGCAAAAAGATCGCCGCTTTTTTCATTTGGATTCTCCTTGTTGGTCGCAGGCGGTGCAGGAAGTCCCGTGCGGGCCGGGGAAAGCTGGAATGGCAAAGCTGCTGGTGGTCCGGACGACGAGCGTAAGCAGCACGGCACTTGGCGCAAAAACAGGGCCCCGGGAGCGCATTGAATCGCCTCCTAACTTATAAGTTCGAGAGGTTTTGGCCTCTAGTCTGGTTCCGAAGATGGGCCTCATACTAACGACGGTCTGCGGGGTCGCGCCGGGTAGTGAATCACACTCCAGCGTGATTACAATCACAATTCTTGAGGGACGTAGAAAGAGTGCCGGGCAGGTAGCCGGCGGACACAATTTCTGGTGGGAACGCTAATTTCCGCGTACTCGAGGCGCGCAGCCGGAGGTTCGCCGTCCAACTCCAGCCGGTTCGGGAAGACGCAGTATGTCTATTGCGGTTCGTAGGCGCAGCCGGGATCCTCGGCAAACAAGTCGTCCGTCATTACATAAGCCCGGGCGCGCGAGCCTCCGCAGACGTTGCGCGCCGGACATCGCCCGCACTTCCCCTTCAGCTTCGAACTGTCGCGCAGTGAAACAAACAGGGGCGACTCGCAATACAGCTCAGAGAGCGGCTGCTTGGTGATGTTGCCCGCGGAAAGCGGCAGGAAGCGGCTGGGGTACATTTCGCCCTTGTGATCAATGAACACGAACCCTTTGCCGTCGTTCACTCCCTTGGGCGCGCAGGTGATGCTTTCCACCTCGCTCATGCGCCCCCGCGATTCCCGGGCCCGCTGCTGCAGCAGATAGCGCTGGTAGTGCTGGCCTTCGGTGGTCTTGATCTGGAAACGAACCCGCTTGGAAGCGGCGTATAGTTTGGCAAAGACCTGCTCGTGCTCTTGCGCGCTGAGCAGCTCGCCGGCCTGCTCGCGACTGGGAGGAACGAGAAAGAAAACGTTCCATAAAACCACGTCCAGCCGCGTGAGCAGCTCGATCATGGGGTCCACGTCGTGGAAGTTCCGTCGCGAGAGAATGGTGTTGATCTGTACCGGCAGATCCACGTCATGGCAGGACCCGATGGCTTCGAGCGTGCGCTGGTGTGAACCAGAAACGCCCGAGCCCGAAACGCCCCAGCGGCAGTCGTCCAGCGCCGCCGTCGAACCATGCATCCAGAAGGCCAGGCGCATCAGGCCGCGCGCTTTCAACTCGGCGATCACTTCCGCATCGAGCAGGGGCGTGGGAGGCAATGCCAGCGAAGTCCGCACCGAGTGACGTGCCGCGAAGTCCACGATGGGGAACAGGTCGGGACGCAGCAGCGGATCGCCCCCCGTCAACACCAGCAACGGCACGTGCATGTCGGCCACTTGTTCGATGAGATGAAAAGCCTCGGCCGTGGAGAATTCCTGCCGGTCCCGCTGCCCCCGCGCCGCAGGACGCTGGTGCGACGCCTTCCAGTCTATGGCCCGCGTCATCTCCCAGGTTACTTGCAGCGGACGCTGTTGAAAGCCCGCCGTGTTCACCTTGCGGGATCTCGCCTCCTGGGCATTCCATCCCGAGGCCGCGGAACGAACTGGCTGAGTCGAAAGAGTCGGCATGCCTGGATCGTAGTTTTCCCGCCAGGAGGGTACAGTGCGGCTTGGCACGTCGGCCCGTGACAGCTGTCACAATTCATCGCAATACTGCCTGTGATTTGCCTCACAGGGCCTCGTGACTTCTGCCATAGGTCCACCCCGACCGGCATGCGAACCTAACGCTTGTTGAAAAAACTCTCAGGAGGACCAAAAGTGAAACATTTCTTCGTTCGGGCAACCCTGGTGACTCTGCTGGCAGTCGGAGTGACCGCCCTCTATACTCCCTCGGCCGCGGCGCAGGATGCGGCGGGAACCTTCAAAGCGAAGTGCGCCATGTGCCATGGGGCCGACGGCAAGGGATCGCCCATCGGCCTGAAGATGGGCGCGCGCGACTTCACCTCGGCCGACGTGCAGAAGCAGACCGATGCGCAGCTAACCGAGACCATCACCAAGGGCAAGAACAAGATGCCGGCCTACGATGGCAAGTTGAAAGACACCGAGATCAAGGATCTGGTTGCCTTCATTCGCGGCTTGGCCAAGAAGTAAGAAGCAAGAGAAAGGCGGCCCCGATGCGGCCGCTCGACGGTGGTTTCATTCTGAGGAAGTGGCGGGTAAGAGCATGCCAACGCAGACAATACGGAATCTCTTTGCGCCTGGCATCGCTCTCACCCTGTTTTTGACCGCGGGAATCCTCCAAGCTGCGCCCAAGCCACCTCAAACTCCCAGCACCGATGACTGCCTGGCCTGCCACAGCGACAAAACCCTGACCACCAAGCGCGGCAACCGCACCGTTTCACTTTTCGTGGACGGCAAGAAGTTCTCCTCGTCGGTGCACGGCTCCCTCGCCTGCGTCTCCTGCCACGCCGACCTCGAGGGCAAGGATCTGCCCCACTCCACGCCTGTGGCCCGCGTCGAATGCGGAACCTGTCATGGCGACGAGCAGAAGCAGCACTCGCATTCGCTGCACGGCAAAGCCATTGCCCGCGGCGACGCCCTCGCGCCACATTGTGTGGATTGCCACGGCAACCACGATATCGTCCCAGTCCGGGACCCGCGCTCGGCCGTAGCTCCTCTGAAGGTTCCTTTCGTTTGCGGAAGATGTCACCAGGAAGGCACGCCCGTCCAGACCAGCCGGCAAATTGATCAGCACAATATTCTGGAAAATTATTCCGAGAGCATCCACGGCGAAGCGCTGCTCAAGAAGGGGCTGGTGGTGGCGGCCAATTGCGTTTCCTGCCACACCCCCCACAACATCCTGCCCCACACCGACCCGAATTCCTCGATCAATCGGCGCAACATCGCCGCCACCTGCACCAAATGCCACGCCGAAATCGAAGAGGTGCACCGCAAGACCATCCGCGGCGAACTCTGGGAAAAGGAAGCGCACGTCCTGCCCGCCTGCGTGGACTGCCACCAGCCGCACAAGGTCCGCAACGTTTACTATGCCCAGGGCATGGCCGACGCCGACTGCATGCGTTGCCACGCCAATGAGCGCCTTAAGGCTGCCGATGGCCGCAGCATGTTCGTCTCAGCCGCCGAGATCGCCGCCTCGCGCCACGCCCACCCGCGCACCCAAGCTGTTCCGGTTTCCTGCAGCCAGTGCCATTCCGAGGTGAATGTCTCGCGCGTCCGTCCCTGTGAAACCATCACTCACCCGGTGGATTGCAGCAAGTGCCACGAAGACCAGGGCCAGCAGTACCAGCGCAGCAAACATGGCCAGCTCCTCGCCGCTAAAGATCCCAACGCACCCAGCTGCAGGGATTGTCATGGCACCCACCGCATTCTGGACAAGCGCGATCCCGAATCCAGGACCTTCTCGACCAGAGTTCCCGATTTGTGCGGTAGCTGCCACCGCGAAGGCCAGAAAGCCGCCGTCCGCTATGTTGGAACGCAGCACCAGATCATTTCGAACTATAACGAGAGCATTCACGGCAAGGGCCTGCTCAAGAGCGGGTTGACCGTAACGGCCACCTGCACCAACTGCCATACCGCGCACATGGTTCTGCCCAAGTCGGACCCGCAGTCCACGGTCAATCCCAAGAATGTTCCCGCCACTTGCGGAGCCTGCCACCACGGCATCGAAGAACAGTTCGAACAGAGCGTGCACTCCCGGCTGGTCACGAAGACCGACAAGGGACTTCCGGTCTGCAACGATTGCCACAGTGCGCACACCATCCGCCGCACCGACGAAACCGGCTTCATGCTCGACATCATGGAGAAGTGCGGCAAATGCCACGAAGAAATTGCCAAGACTTACTTCGACACCTATCACGGCAAAGTCTCGCGCCTGGGCTACACCAAAACCGCCAAGTGCTATGACTGCCACGGCGCGCATGACATTCTGCGGGTGGCCGATCCCCGCTCGCATCTCAGCCGCGCCAATGTGGTCGCCACCTGCCAGAAATGCCACTCGACCGCGACCCGGCGCTTCGCCGGCTATCTCACCCATGCCACGCACCACGATCCCAAGAAATACCCCTTCGTGTTCTGGACGTTCTGGGGCATGACCACGCTTCTGCTCTCGACTTTCGTGATCGGCGGTATGCATACCTTGTTGTGGCTGCCGCGCGCGCTGCAGATGCGCCGCGAGCTCAAGGCCGAGGAAGCGAAGGAAGAAGCGGAATTGGCTCGCGAAGAAGCCGCCCGGTCGAATGGCGCTGGCGAAGAAGGCAAGTCCGCTGGCGAGGAGAACCATCATGCCCACTGATCTGGATCTGCGGACGGTGGAACCTAGATCCCCGGGTCAGCCCGACCGGCGCAAACCGGAGCGCGGTCGTCCCGAGCGCGAGTTCGTCCGCTTCACCCGCATGCAGCGCACGCTCCACGCCTGCATGATCGTCAGCTTTCTCAGCCTGGCCACGACCGGCCTGACGCTAAAGTTCTCCTACACCCGATGGGCGTCCATGGTCTCCCGCTTTCTGGGTGGATTCCAGGTCGCCGGCTTCATTCATCGCAGCGCAGCCATCCTGATGTTCGGAGTCTTCATCGCTCACCTCTACAACCTGGTGCAACTGAAGAAGCGTGAGTACAAAACCTGGCGCGGCCTCATCTTGGGGCCGGACACCATGCTCCCTACCAGCCAGGACCTGCACCAGTTCATCGCCACCATGAAGTGGTTCATCGGCATGGGTCCGCGCCCGCAGTACGGGCGCTGGACGTATTGGGAAAAATTCGACTATTTCGCCGTGTTCTGGGGAATCGCGGTGATCGGCTCCACCGGCCTGTGTCTCTGGTTCCCGATTCTCTTTACCCGCTTTCTGCCGGGCTCGTTCATCAACGTCGCCACGGTCATCCACAGCGATGAGGCGCTGCTCGCCACCGGCTTCATTTTCACCGTGCATTTCTTCAATACGCACCTGCGGCCGGAAAAATTCCCCATGGACACGACCATCTTCACCGGCCATATGCCCCTGGCCGAACTGAAGCGCGACAAGCCTTTGGAATATGAGGCTCTGATGGCCTCCGGACAGATGGAACAGCATCTGGAAGAGCCCCAGCCGGAGATCGTGGTGCGAACCATCCGGATCTTCGCCTGGATCGCGCTGAGTATTGGCTTCAGCATCGTGGTGTGGATTATTTACGCGATGCTTTTTGCGTACAGGTAGCGCCGCCGGCCCCGCACACCCTGCGGCGATTCGCCGGCGCTGCCAAGGAGTAATTTCGATGACGGCAGTGAAACATCGCCGCTGGCTGATCGCGTTGGGATTCCTCGTAGCTTTTGCCTTCTCGTGCCCTGGAGCGCGGGCTGCCTCCGATCAGGATTGTCTGGCTTGTCACGGCGACGCCACCATGAAGTCGGCGTCGGGCCGCAGCCTGCACGTGGACGCCGCGAAATTCAAAGGCAGCATGCACGCCTCCCTGGGCTGCACCGACTGCCACGTCGGCGTCAAAGAGTATCCCCATCCGCAAAAGATGCGGCTCCCCAAGTGCTCGACCTGTCACGAAGAACCCGCCGCGCAGTTGCCCGCAAGTGTCCACTCCGCCCTGGGCCCCGGCGCCTGCGCTAGTTGCCACGGCACGGCCCACGAAGTACAGGCTGCGGAGACACTCCTGCCGCAGCGATGTGCCACCTGCCACGAAGACGCGGTCCACGGCTATCAACTCGGCGTCCACGCCATCGCCCGCAAAGACGGAGACGGACAGGCTCCCACCTGCACCGCCTGCCACGGCGGCCCGCACCAGATTCTGGCCGCCAGCGATCCCAACTCGCCGGTGAGCCATGTTCATATTCCAACCACCTGCGCCAAGTGCCATGGGCAGAAGTTCGTCATGGAGCGCGCCGGATTCAGCACCCAACCTTTCTATTCCTACGAAGAGAGCGTGCATGGCAGGGCGGTGGCGGCCGGGTCCACCAAGGCCGCAGTGTGCACCGACTGCCACGGGGTCCATGAAATCCGCGCCGCCAGCGACGACAAGTCATCCATTTTCAAGTTCAACGTTCCCGCCACCTGCGCCAAGTGTCATACCGCCGTGGAGCAGGAGTTCATGCAGAGCATTCACGGCCAGGCGATCAGCAAGGGAAACTCGCAGGCGCCGGTCTGCACCGATTGTCATGGCATTCACTCCATCAAGTCGCACATTGATCCCAATTCCCCGGTCTCCGCGCAAAACGTAGCCCAGGCGACCTGTGCGCGCTGCCACGAGGGAGTTCGGCTCTCGCAGGAATTCGGCGTGGAAGGGCGCCGCGAGACCACGTATCTGGCCAGCTACCACGGGTTGGCGTCACGGGAAGGCTCGCAGGTGGTCGCCAATTGCGCTAGTTGTCACGGCACTCACAGCATCTTTCCTTCGAATGATCCGCGCTCGACGATCAACCGCGCCAATCTCGCCCGGACTTGCGGACAGTGCCATCCCGGGGTCACGGAAAAATTCACCGAGGCAAAAGTGCACGTGGGTGCGCCGCTCTCGGCCGACATCGGCAGCAAGGCGGTGCGCTGGATTCGCGGCTTTTACCTGAGCATGATCTTCGCCGTCATCGGCGGCATGCTGGCGCACAATTTCATTATCTGGCGGGCCAAACTGGTGGCCCGGCGCAAAGTCGAACACGATTTCGTCGAGCGCATGCCGCTGCGTTTCCGCTGGCAGCACGCCGCTCTGCTCTCCAGCGTCATCCTTCTGGTGCTGACCGGCTTCGCCCTCAAGTTCCCCGATTCCTGGTTTGCCTCCATGCTGGCTCTGGGAGAGCAGAAGCGCCACCTGCTGCATCGCATCGCGGCCGTGGTTCTCATAGGCGTCAGCCTTTACCACATGTTCGACAGCGTCGCGACCCGCGAAGGACGCAAACTGCTGCGCGATCTCTTCCCCACGCTGGACGACGTGCGGGGCGCGTGGCAGAATCTCAGCTACTATCTCGGCCTGACCCAGCGCAAGCCTGAGTTTGCCCGCTTCAACTACGCCGAGAAGGCCGAGTACTGGGCCCTGGTGTGGGGCATGGTCGTGATGGCCGTGACCGGAGTGATGCTGTGGGCCAAGGTATCCGTGGGGAACCATCTGCCGCGCTGGTGGCTCGACATCGCGACCGCGATTCATTTTTACGAAGCGGTGCTGGCTACTCTTGCTATCGTGGTCTGGCACTTCTATCAGGTTTTCCTCGATCCGGATGTCTATCCCATGAACTGGGCGTGGTGGGACGGTAGAATGACGCTGCACCACTACCGCGAGGAACACGGCCTCGATCAGGCCACGCTGACGGAAACTCTCGACATCAGCGTCGCAGCGGCAGTTGTAGATGTAGAGCGGGAGCAATCCGAATCCCCCGAGGTCAAACATGGACACTGAGAAAACTCCACCGCCCGAGGTGGAGCCCTGGCACCGCTCGCGCATGCTGCTGCGCAATCCGGTCAGTCTGGCAGGCGTGGCGCTGGGGATCATCAGCCTGGCCAATATTTTCCTGTTCGTTCTGATTGACGCCATCGCCGTCAAACCCAGCCCTTATATCGGCATTCTGGCCTACATGGTGTCCCCGGCCTTCCTGATTCTCAGTTTAGTGATCATGCTGGCCGGCGTGCTGCTGGAACGGCGCAAGAAGGTGGCGCCGACTGCTTTTTATCCCAGCGTTGATCTCAACGATCCCACCCAGCGCAGCGCGGTAATCGCCTTCACCACATTTCTGGTCGTGTTCGCCGTGGTCAGCGCTGCCGGCAGCTACAAAGCCTACGAGTTCACCGAATCCACCTCCTTCTGCGGCCAGCTCTGCCATACCGTGATGATCCCCGAATACACGGCCTACCAGCTCTCTCCGCACGCCCGCGTGGCCTGCGCCGACTGCCACGTCGGCCCCGGCGCCACCTGGTTTGTGAAGTCCAAGCTGTCGGGCAGCCGCCAGGTGTTTGCCACGGTGTTCAATACTTTCCCCCGGCCGATTCCCACGCCGGTGCACAATTTGCGCCCCGCGCAGGAAACCTGCGAGCAATGCCACTGGCCGAAAAAGTTCTATGGCGGACAGCTCAAAGTCTTTGCCCACTATGCCAATGATGAAAAGAACACGCTGCACGAGGTTCGGATGTTGATCAAGACCGGCGGCGGCGACCCCGTCACGGGCGCTCCCTCAGGCATTCACTGGCACATGAACATCGGCAACCGGATTGACTATGTTGCCGCCGACGAGAAACGGCAAGTGATTCCCTACATTCGCGTCGAAGACCTGACGGGACGCGTCACCGAGTACTACGCCAAGGATTCCACCCTCACCAAAGACCAGATCGCCAAGGCCGATAAGCACCACATGGATTGTGTGGACTGCCACAACCGTCCCACTCACATCTACGTACCACCCGACCTGTCGGTGGATCAGGCCTTGCTGTCCCGCCATGTGGACGCATCCCTGCCGTTCATCAAGCAGCAGGCGGTTACGGTGCTGGCGGCGACTTATAAAACCAGCGACGAAGCCATGCGCGGCATTGCCAGCGGCCTGCAGGGCTTTTACGAAACCAAGTATCCCGACGTGGCCAAGGCGAAACAGCTTGAGATCCGCAACGCGGTGACCGAACTTCAGCAGATCTACAGCCGCACTTTCTTCCCCGACATGAAGCTGAGTTGGCTGACCCACCCCAACAATCTGGGACACTACTACTACCCCGGCTGCTTCCGCTGTCACGACGGCCAGCACGTCAGCGCCGACGGCAAGGTAATTACCCGGGACTGCAACCAGTGCCACACGATGATGTCGGAAACTGAAGGCGTAGCCAGCGCCAACGCCCCGGCCGCGCCCACGTTCCAGCATCCGGTGGATTTGGGAGACCTAACCCAGGTAAGCTGCGCGGACTGCCACAACGGAGGCGTCGGCCCGTAGGCAAGATGTTCCCCGGAACGAACCATTTCGTGCCGGCGGCATCTTCGCCCGCCCTTGCACAGAACAGGACGGGGCAGCTGCCTTTGAGTAGTGCACACAATATCAACCAAGGATGGGCCGACCGCCAACCAATTGATAAGTAACTAGTTATCCAGATCTCAATCCATCCGGCTACGCTGCGACTGTTCCCTTCCGGGCAAGATGTGATTCTAATCACACCCCTGTGTGAACCCACGTCCCGACATGCACCGCCCCCGTCCTGCATCCTGTTGACATCGCGGCGGTCACGCCCGTGATCGCCGCCGATAAGTTTGAGTGGGGGATGTCATGAAGCGCAAATTCAAGACCATGGACGCCAACGAGGCGGTGGCGAACGTCGCTTACCGCGTCAGCGAAGTAATCGCCATTTACCCGATTACGCCTTCCTCGCCGATGGGCGAGTGGGCCGACCAGTGGGCCTCGGAGAGTGTGCCCAACGCCTGGGGCACCGTGCCCCATGTCATTGAGATGCAAAGTGAAGGCGGCGCCGCCGGAGCCGTGCATGGTGCCTTGCAGACCGGATCGCTGGCCACCACTTTCACCGCCTCGCAGGGATTGCTGCTCATGATCCCGAACATGAACAAGATTGCCGGCGAGCTAACGCCCACGGCATTTCACGTTTCCGCGCGCACCATCGCCACCCACGCGCTCTCGATTTTCGGCGACCACTCCGATGTCATGTTCTGCCGCACCACGGGATGGGCTATGCTCTGCTCGAACTCCGTGCAGGAGGCCATGGACCTGGCGCTGATCGCCCATGCCGCCTCGCTCGAAACCCGCATTCCCTTCCTGCATTTCTTCGATGGATTCCGCACTTCCCACGAAGTCACCAAGATCGAAATGCTGAATGAAGACGACATGCGGGCCCTGATCAACCCCGATCGCGTCATCGAGCACCGCCAGCGGGCGCTTTCGCCGGATCATCCCGTGCTGCGGGGCACGGCGCAGAATCCCGATGTGTTCTTCCAGATTCGCGAGACCGCCAACTCCTACTACGACGCCGCCCCGGCCAAAGTGCAGGCCACGATGAACAAGTTCGCCGAGGTCGTGGGCCGCCAGTATCACCTGTTCGACTACGTAGGCGCGCCCGATGCCGAGCGCGTGATCGTCATCATGGGCTCCGGCGCCGAAGTTGCCCACGAGACCGTCGAACACCTGAATGCCGGCGGAGAAAAAGTCGGCCTGCTCAAAGTGCGCCTCTACCGGCCCTTCTGCGTGAAGTCGTTCCTCGAGGCCCTGCCCGCGTCCGTGCGCCAAATTGCCGTGCTCGACCGCACCAAAGAGTCGGGCGCAATCGGCGAGCCGCTGTACCTCGACGTGATCAACGCGCTGCATGAAGGACTGAAGCTCGGCTACGGAAAAGTAAAGACCGCCCCAGCCGTGGTCGGCGGCCGCTACGGCCTGTCGTCCAAAGAATTCACTCCCGCCATGGTCAAGGCCGTCTACGACAACCTGAAGCAGCCGCAGCCAAAAGACCACTTCACCATCGGCATCAACGACGACGTCACCCACACCAGTCTCGACTACGATGCCGCTTTCTCCACCGAGCCCGACAGCGTGATCCGCGCCATGTTCTACGGCCTGGGCGCGGACGGCACGGTTGGCGCCAACAAGAACTCCATCAAGATCATCGGCGAAAACACGGACAATTACGCACAGGGATACTTCGTCTACGACTCCAAGAAATCCGGCGCCATGACCGTCTCCCACCTGCGCTTCGGGCCGCAGCCGATCCGCTCCAGCTACCTGGTTTCGAAGTCGAACTTCGTCGCCTGCCACCAGTGGATTTTCCTCGAGCGCTACGACATGCTGAGCGCGCTCGTGCAGGGAGGCGTCTTCCTGCTGAACAGTCCGTTCGGGCCGGACGAAATCTGGGATCACCTGCCCCGCGAAGTACAGTCGGGACTGATCGCCAAGAAGGCAAGGTTCTACGCCATTGACGCCTACAAGGTGGCCTCCGACGCGGGCATGGGCTCGCGCATGAACGTCATCATGCAGGTGTGTTTCTTCGCCATCTCAAAAGTTCTGCCGCGCGATGAAGCCATCGAAGCCATTCGCCAGTCCATCCGCGACACCTACGGCCGCAAGGGCGAAGAAGTCGTCCAAAAGAATATGGCTGCCGTGGATGAAACCCTGGCCCACCTGTTCGAGGTGAAAATTCCGCAAGGCGTGACCAGCAAGATCGAAATTCCCGACGTCTTCCCGGGCGCTCCCAAGTTCGAGCGCGCCGTGCTGGGCACAATTTATTCCGGCCGCGGCGATGAGCTTCCCGTGAGCGCTTTCTCCTGCGACGGCACCTTCCCCACCGCCACGGCGCAATGGGAAAAGCGCAATCTGGCCCTCGAAATTCCCGCCTGGGACACCAAAATCTGTATCCAGTGCGGCAAGTGCGCCATGGTTTGTCCCCATGCTGTCATCCGCATCAAGGTTTACGACAGCAAGCAACTGGAAGGCGCGCCCGCGACTTTCAAGGCCTGCGACGCCCGCGACAAGGAATGGGCCGGCCTGAAGTACACCATTCAGGTCGCTCCCGAAGACTGCACCGGATGCGGCGTCTGCGTGGACGTTTGCCCCGTGAAGAACAAGAGCGAGGCGCGGCTGAAGGCCATCAACATGGTGCCGCAGCCGCCGCTGCGCGCGCCTGAAAAAGAAAACTGGGAATTCTTCCTGAAGATTCCCGAACTTGACCGCAGAAGAATCAAAGTAGGAAATATCCGCCAGCAACAGGTGCAGGAGCCGCTGTTCGAATTCTCCGGAGCCTGCGCGGGCTGCGGCGAAACTCCTTACATCAAGCTGGTCACACAACTGTTCGGCGACCGGACGATCATAGCGAACGCCACTGGATGCTCATCAATCTATGGCGGCAACCTGCCGACCACGCCATACGCCAAGAATGCCGCAGGCCGCGGCCCAGCGTGGTCCAATTCGCTGTTCGAAGACAACGCCGAATTCGGCCTCGGCTTCCGCATCTCGATTGACAAGCAAACCGAGTTTGCCCGCGAACTGGTGGTGCGCCTCGCCGGGAACGTCGGCGACGATCTGGCCTCCGCCATCATCCACGCCAAGCAGAAGGACGAGGCCGATATCTTCGAGCAGCGCCAGCGCGTGGACATCCTGAAGGAGAAGCTGCAGAAGCTCAACACTCCAGAGGCCCGCCAACTTCTCGCCGTCGCCGACATGCTGGTGAAAAAGAGTGTCTGGATCGTTGGCGGAGACGGCTGGGCTTACGACATCGGCTACGGCGGGCTCGATCACGTGCTGGCCAGCGGCCGCAATGTGAATCTGCTCGTGCTCGATACCGAGGTCTATTCCAACACGGGCGGGCAGGCCTCCAAGGCCACGCCGCGCGCCGCAGTCGCCAAGTTCGCCGCCGGCGGAAAGCCGGGGCCCAAGAAAGATCTCGGTCTGATGGCCATGACTTACGGCAACATCTACGTGGCCAGCGTCGCCATCGGCGCCAAAGACGAGCACACGCTCAAGGCGTTTCTTGAGGCCGAGGCCTATGACGGCCCCAGCCTCATCATTGCCTACTCGGCCTGCATCGCGCACGGAATTGATATGACCACGTCCATGACCGATCAGAAGGTTGTGGTCGAGTCCGGCCAGTGGCTGCTCTATCGTTACAACCCGGAGCGCGAGGCAGCCGGCGAGAATCCCCTGACGCTCGATTCCCGTACTCCCACCCGTAAGGTGCAGGAGTATCTGCTGCAGCAGACCCGTTTCAAGATGCTCACTAAGAGCAAGCCGGAAGACGCCGAGCGCCTGTGGAAACTGGCCCAGCAGGACGCGGATCATCGCTACCGCATGTACGAATACATGGCCAGCCGCAAGGAACAGGCCAGCCCGGCGAAAGAATCCGCCGAGAAAGTGGCGCCGGAGAAGCCATCGCCCACGGGAGCTGCGCGTTAGCGCGAGGAGGAATTCATGATTGATCTCAGCACGAATTATCTTGGCCTCAAGCTGCGCTCGCCCCTCATGGCCTCCGCTTCGCCTCTTTCGCGCGACGTGGAAGGCATTTGCCGCCTGGAGGAAGCGGGTGCTTCCGCGGTGATTCTGTACTCGCTGTTCGAGGAGCAGTTGCGTCAGGAAGAAGCGGACCTGGACTACCACCTCAACGCCGGCACCGAGAGCTTCGCCGAATCTCTCACCTATTTCCCCCAGCCCAGCGAATTTCACACCGGTCCCGAAGGCTATCTGAACCACATTCGCAAGGCCAAAGCGGCAGCCAGCATTCCGATCATTGCCAGCCTGAACGGTTCGACCATGGGCGGATGGACGAAGTTTGCCGCCGAAATCGAACGCGCGGGTGCCGACGCCATCGAATGCAACATCTACTACATCCCCACCGATCCGCGTTTGTCGGCGGAAGACGTGGAAACAACCTATGTGGAGATTCTGCGCGCGGTGAAGGCCGCGGTGACGATTCCGGTGGCGGTGAAGTTGAGCCCGTTCTTCAGCAACATGGCCAACATGGCTCACCGTCTGGATGCGGCGGGCGCAGACGCACTGGTCCTGTTCAATCGTTTCTACCAGCCGGACATTGACCTCGAAGAGTTGGAAATCCGGCCGAATGTTCTGCTAAGCACGCCGCAGGCCCTGCGCCTGCCGCTCACCTGGATCGGAATCCTGCATGGCCGCATCAAGGCCGAACTGGCCGCGACCGGCGGAGTGCACGGCGCACCCGACGTGATCAAACTGCTCATGGTGGGAGCCAATGTCACCATGCTGTGCTCCGCGCTGATGCGCAACGGCATCAACCACCTGCGCCACATCGAGCGCGAAGTGCGCAGCTGGATGGAAGAGCACGAGTACGAATCCGTGGCTCAGATGCAAGGCAGCATGAGCCAGATCCGCTGCCCCGACCCGGGCGCCTTCGAGCGCGCCCAATACATGCGCGCGGTCAAAGGCATGCAGCACATCCATACCGCGGGATGGCACTGATGGCGGCGGGAACACAAGAAACCTGGGTGCCCCATTTCTCGCGCGCTGTTGGCGCGAGAAGTGGGGAAGTTTGTCAGACTGAAGTGAAAAACGCAGTCCCCCGCGAGGCTGCGGCAGAGAAAGCCCGCCGCGAACGTCGCCGCGCGCTGATCCTTCCCCGCGAGCACGGAGCCTGGGGACTGCTGCTGGTGCCCATGGTCACGGCCGCGGGTGTTGCCTTCCGCGAGAGTAATCACATTCTTCCCCTCGCCCTGCTGCTGACGGCAGCGTTGGCGGTGTTCTGGCTGCGCACCCCCGTGGAGAGCCTGCTGGGGACTGCTGTCATGCGTGCCCAGACTCGCGACGAGCGGCAGGCCGTGTCACTCGCGATTGCCGTGCTGGGTGCAATCGCAGCGCTCGCCCTGAGCGCCTTGCTTTGGGCAGGGCGGAATCCGTATTTGTGGTGGATCGGGATCACCGCCGGCGTGGCCTTCGTCGGCCAGGCGCTATTGAAGCTCATGTGGCGACGGCCGCCTCGGCCGTCCCGCGATGGCGAAGCCGAGCGGCCCGGGAGCACGCGCTCAGCCCATCGCCTGCGCATGCTCTCGGAAATTGTCGGCACGATCGGGCTGACATCGTCGGCGCCGGCTGCCTACTACGTAATCACCGGGAAACTCGGCGCGACCGCATGGATGCTCTGGCTGGCCAACCTGATTTTCGCCGGCAATCAGATCCACTATGTGCAACTGCGCATCCACACGGCAAAGGTCGAAGGCGCAGCGGCGAAATTCGCCAAAGGATGGACGTTCGCCCTGGGGCAGGTGGTGATGTTGGCCGTGCTGACGGGTGTCTGCTGGCGTCGGCTTATGCCCTGGCTCGCGCTAATCGCCTTTGCGCCGATTCTGTTCCGCGGATGGATTTACTTCTTCCAAAAGCCGCGCCCGCTGCTGGTGCGACAACTGGGCTGGAACGAACTGAAGCAGGCCGTGGTGTTCTGCGCGCTGTTCATTGCAGCGTTCGCGCTGGGCCGGTGATCCCCTTCCTACGGGAGTCGCCACCTTCCAGCACGTTCCCTCCCGGCGGAATTCAGGTCAATAAGTGCTATCGCGATTTTTCACCAGTTGAGCAACGAAGTGGATACGATCTAGCATCTCCATTGCGTAATATGCTCGCAAAACGCAAATGGCGGTTTGTCCCAGTGGTCTTAACGGTTGCCTGCATGGTTCCATCGATCTCCGCCCAGATCATGGAGGCACGCGAGTACCACGGCAAGCAGGTCACATGCCTTCACAGTGGAATCTACAGCACTGCTGGATGGGTATGTGGGACCCAACACCACGCACGTGTGTTTACCGGGACGGTTCAGTCTGTGGTCGAGGTTGGAGACACAGACAAGCGTCTGGAATTGATACCAAATGAAGTCTTCCTTGGCGACCCGGCAAGCGAGGTCACTGCCATTACGAACCAAGCCTGTCTCCACACGGACATTCAGGCTGGTGAAAAGTGGCTTTTCTATCTCGACTGTGACGGAAAAACCAATGAACTCGTGCTCGGATACGACGGACCAAGTAGGCCCATAGAGAAAGCACAGCAAGATATTTCTACGTTGCGACACTTGTCGAAGATGACTGATTCTGGCATTCTCACTGGGCACGGCGGACCGCCCGGTCACAAAGTTGTCGCGAGACGACTCTCAGATGGTGCAGAATTTTCCGCTTTGGCGAACACGAATGGCAACTATGAATTCGAACTTCTTCCGGGGGCGTATCACCTGACGGCGAATACTAAGCAGGGCTTGTGGGCACCGGAGACGGAAACATTAGTTTCGAAGCAGGCTTGTATTCATGTCGATTTATGGCTCCACACGGACGGCAGGATTGCCGGAACCGTGACCACTGCCGAGGGCAAGGGAGCAAGGTACGTCCAAGTTGCGATTGTTCCAGTTTCTCCCGCAGGTCAGTCTTTCACCGTCGTTGCGGATGAGCAGGGGCACTTCGAGGTCGGCGGGCGCAAACCCGGCCAGTATCTTGTCGGAGTCGGGCTGATGGCCCCCGTTGATAGCGCAGAGTGGAAGTCTCGTGCTTACTATCCCGGCGTACCCTCGCGAGAACAGGCGCAAACAGTTGAGCTTGGCGAGGGCGAGTGGCGCACCGACATCAACTTCAAGCTGCCCCGTTCTACGGCTCCGTAACTGTTGAAATCAGGCGTAGCTGTTGAAAAAGTCCATTTTCCTCAAAACAGCCAAACTTCGGGAGATGGAAAATGTCTAGGAAAACTGAGAAAGTCGTTCGTAGAGCATCCTGGCGCAATTTTGTTTTCGCCAATTTCGCGGGAAGGAGTTTTTCAACAGCCACAGGCCTTAGCACTCATTGACCTGGTTTTTCGAGCCTTACGGCACGATGACGGCGGCGCCATCTACCGCGTCATTCTTCACCGCCATCAACACCTCGTTCGCCTGATCGAGAGAGAACACCGTCACTTTCGGCTTGAGGCCAATCTGCGCGGCTAACGCCAGAAAGTCGTGCGCGTCCCCGCGCGTCATGTTGGCCACGCTGCGCAGTTGGCGCTCGCCCCACAGCAGGCGGTCGTAGTCGAATTGCGGAATACGATCCAGATGAATGGCGTTGATCGCAACCACACCGCCTTTGCGCAGGCTGCCGAGCGCCGCGATCACGACGTCTCCGCTAGGCGCAAACGTAACCGCGCGGTCGAGCTCCACCGGAGGCTTTTCGGTTTCGCTTCCCACCCACGTCGCGCCCAGCGCCGCAGCCAGCTTGCGATGCGACTCTCCGCCCGTGGAAACATACACATCGCACTTCCATGCCCGCAAAACCGCGATCGCCAGATGAGCCGACGCGCCGAAACCGAACAGACCTACTTGCTCGCCCGGTTCGACGCCGGCCACGCGCAGGCTGCGAAAGCCGATGATCCCGGCGCACAGCAGCGGAGCGGCATGCAGATCGTCCAGCGCTGCCGGCAGCGGAAAGACAAAGTCGGCGCGCGCCAGAGCGTATTCCGCGTACCCGCCGGGAACCGAATAGCCAGTGAACGTGGGCGCGTCGCAGAGGTTTTCGAGGCCGCGCTGACAATAAGCACAGGTGCCGTCCGTTCCGCCCAGCCAGGAAACACCGACGCGCTGGCCGAGAGGCAGATCAGCCGTGGCGCCGCCGGCGACCTCGCCCACAATCTGATGGCCGGGAATCATTCCCGGCTGCCGGGGCGGAAGTTCACCTTCGACAATGTGCAGGTCGGTGCGGCAGACGCCGCAGGCGCGAACCCGCAGCAGAACATACCCAGGCTTGGGCTGGGGCGGTGGAACTTCGGTGATTCGCAGCGGGCGTCGTGAGACCGGCTGCGGCGAGGTAAGGACGGCAGCTTTCATGAGCGTTGCGCTCTGGGAGTATTCTACGGCGACGGAACCAACTCCAGCATCAGCACCTGAAACGGTTGCAGGCGAAAACTGTGCTGCTCTTGAGCAGCAATATTTTCCGGCGCCCTGGCGCTGTCGCTTTTCCACGGACTGCGCACGGCAAATCGCGGCGCAACTCCGGGCGGCAGTTCCAGAAGCGCCGCGAGGCTAGCCGTGAACTCCTGCGGATGATCGCTCGGATTGCGCAGCGTCACCATCGCCTTCTCCGGCGACCACGCGGCCCAGCCGTACACTTCGAGCAGCGCGGGATCGCCGCCGATCCAGTGCGTGTCTTTGAGAACTTGCGCGTTCTCGCGGGACCACTTCGCTGTCTCGGCCAGAACATCCCAGTCTTGCGCGGAAAGCAGCGCGGGCGTGATGTACATCTCCTGCAGTTGGGTCCCGGTTCCGAAGTACGAATGGACCTCGTCAGCGAAATCGTGTCCGGAATCTGAGCCCAGCCGCTCGGCATGCTGCGCGAAGATCAGCCCGTGCAGCATCAGCGAATTGAGCGGGAACAGCGGACCATCCTCGACCACCCAGCGGTAGGTCTGCGAGTCGCGATAGGTAATCCAGCGCTGCCGGTTCGAGCCCACGCCGGCGAAGCTGTGGTCGTCGCCTCCGCGCCAGATCGAGTCGGCATACAGCAGCCAGAAGGGTGACGGATACGTTCCCGTCGTGAGGTTTACATAGAGGTCTGGCTTCTTCGCGCGCAGTTCGCCGATCAGATGAATGGCCGCGTCGAAGTCGCTGTCGAACTCGCTGCCTTTGATTACCTCGTTGGCGTTGCCGGTGCCGTCGAACTTGAACTGGTTGATGCCGTATTTTTCGATCAGGTCGAGACAGGTGTCGCGGAAGTAGCGGTAATACTTCGGCCCGGAGAGTGCGAGGCCACCTTCGTTGGTTTCGAAGCCTTGCGCGTGGGCGGAGGCCAGACGCTGCTCTTTCGGTTTGTCGTAGCCTCCCCAGGGAGAGAGCCAGATTCCGGGCGCGGTGCCGTAGCCGGTCGCCATCTGCGCAACCTTCGTCAGGCCGGACGGAAATCCGGGATTGAATTTCCACAGCGTCGTGGGATCGTCCCAGCCGTCGTCGAACAGAAAGCTGTCGAGCTTGACCCCGCGCTGTTTGGTGAGCTGCTCGCCGAATGCCTCGACCACGGCGAGCGCGCCCGGTTCGCTGTAGCGGTCGAAATATCCCAGGTCATACCACGAGTTGTAATGCAGAAAGGTTCTATAGGGATGAGCGCGTTCGAGCTCCACATACTTCAGGAAGTCGCGCCGCAACTGGGAGGGATGCGCCGCACCGAAGACGGAAGAGTAAGTCACGCTCTGTCCGGGTTGCAAAGGAAGCTCGCGCGACAGCCAGCAGGAGGCGCGGTACTCGTGGACGCGGCATTCTGACAGTGGATGCTCGAAGCCAAGGAACCACATGTAGGCAGCGATGGGCGATCCCTTCACGTGTCCCGCGACCGCAGCGCCCGGAACCGAGGCGTCAATGAGATTGATCTGAGCCAACGGAAAAGGCTTCTGCAAAGCGTGGATGGTCACTTCCTCACGAATATAGTTGGCGCCTTCGCGGAGAGTGGCTTTCCAGGCGACGCGGAGATTACCCGAGGGATCTTCGAGCTCGATGCGAATCTGCCTGCCCGGCAAATGATCAGCGACCCTGGGCGAGTTGGCCGACGCAGGAATCTCTTCGAGGAAGGGACCCGCGACAATTTTGAAATCGGAAGAACGAAGCACCAGGCCTTCTCCCGGCACCAGCTCAAACGTGCTTCCATCGAGGGGCAAGGCAGTTCCGGTGAAGTTGTTCGTTAGGCTCAGCCAACGCAACGAGCCGCCGCTCAAGGTCCAAGTGCCTGAGATTGAATCATTCCTGAGAATGAGGCGATCGCCCTCGCGCACGGCCTGCACTGCGGAGGCTGGGGAGGCTTCAGCCGCAGCGAGGGCACACCAAGAAACCACCAGCCAGAAGGCGCAACAGGAGAGAAGACGTAGCATCTTGAGCATGGCGTTCGAGAGTGGAGCAAGGAATTTGCAGCCCAACAGACTACACGAGATCTCGCGGAACAAGAAGAAAGGCAGATCGTGGGTAAGCCTGAAAGTCTTTACCAGGAACGACACGAAGTCACACGAAGGAAGCGTGAGCTGCCGGCTTGCATTCCCAGCCGCCAACGATTTGACTTGACTTGCCCACAAACGAAAGTAATAGTATAGAGTCGTAATAATATGAAAGCCGCCGGGTGGAGGCTGCCATGCCTGTCTTTGGTCGCAATAAGAGTTGGGTTCGAGGTCTTACTTTCCTTCTGAACATGACGCTGATGGCTACGGCAGCCTGGGCTCAAGCGGCGTATCAGGCGCAGATTCGCGGAGAGGTAACCGATCAGAGCGGCGCCGTGGTGGTCAACGCCGCGATCACCATCACCAATGACGCGACCAATATTGCGCAGGTGACGCACAGCGACGATCACGGCCAGTATTTTCTGGTGGGCTTGCGGCCCGCCGTGTACACGATCAAGGCGGAGAGCAAGGGTTTCCGGGCGACGGTGAAGAAAAATATAGTGCTGCAAGTGGACCAGCAGACCACGGTGGACTTTGTTCTGCACCCGCTCGGCATCAGCGAGACGATGGAGGTTACGGACACCGCCCCGCTGCTGGATACGGAAAGCCCGACGCTGGGCACCGAGATCACCAACGAATACGTGAAGGAAATCCCGCTCATCAACCGCAACTTCTTCGGCCTGGCTTTTCTGTCCGGGGGTGTTACCGAGGTGGCAGGATCGGGCACGCAGGACAACTATCCCTCGGGCACCAACTTCGTTTCCAACGGGCAGCGAAACGCGACCGCGGAAGTGCGCATTGACGGCGCTCTGATCAGCGCGCCGGAACAGGGCGAAGGGGCGACCTCGAACGTGTACTACGAGCCGTCGGTCGAGATCGTGCAGGAATTCAAGGTACAGAACAACAGTTTCTCGGCCGAGTTCGGCAACAACGGCGGCACGGTCGTGAACATGGTGCTGAAAAGCGGGAGCAATGCCTTTCATGGCAGCGGCTGGTACTTTCTGCAGCGGGCCGGCACCGATGCGCGCGACTTCTTCAACCCGGAGCCCAACCCGAAGCCGGCCCACAAGCGCGACCAGGGAGGCTTTTCGCTTGGCGGTCCAATCAAGAAGAACAAGACTTTTTTCTTTGTGGATTTCGAGAAAGTACGCGACGACGAGGCGATCAACTTTCTTGCGTCAGTGCCCACCCTGGCACAGCGAACCGGCAATTTTGCGCCGACTGCCACCGATCCCAACCCCAATGTGATCTTTGACCCGACGACCTGTGGAAATCCCTGCGTTTCAAGGAACCAGGTCCAGTACAACGGGCAAGCGAACGTGATTCCGCCCACCGAAATCGATCCGATCGGGCAAGCCATCCTCAACCTCTACCCCAAGCCCAATGTGAACGGAGCGGGAGAGTTCAACAATTTTCTTCTCGATACCCTGTCAAATGCACCCGACTACCAGTTCGACATCAAACTCGACCACCAACTCAACGACAGGCACCGCCTGAGCGGCCGTTACAGCCGTTCGCACAGCGACTTCCATACCCCGATTGTGTTGGGAGACAGTGAATTCGGCCCCTCGGGCGACGGTATAGCCACCGGTCCCACGACCGTGCAGAACGTCTCGCTGGAGTACTCGTGGACGCTGAACCCGCGGATCGTGTGGACGAACCGGTTCGCCGTGGACCGGGTAAAGGAAGTGCAGACCACCAACATTCCCTCCATCTCCAGTTTGAACGCTTCGCTGCCGGCCGGCGTGCCGGGGCTGCCGACGGTGCTCGAGGCGAACGGAGTGGATCGGCTGCCGACATTTCAAATGTCGGGCAATCTGCCGTGGAACAGCCTCTACGACCAGTGTTGCGTGGGCACGACTTTTGCCCACACGCTGTACAGCTATTCTTCGCAGCTGGTGATTTCCAAGGGACGGCACCTGATGAAGCTGGGCGGAGAGCAGAGACTTTTCTACAACAACTTCTGGCAGCCGCCGAATCCGACCGGGATTTTCAACTTCACGGATTACGTGACGTCGCAGTTTCCCAACAGCAATACGGACCTGAGCGGCAACCCAACCGGGAATCCGTTTGCCAGCCTGCTGTTTGGCTACGCCGACAACATCAACGGGAGCAGCGTGATCAACATCTATCCGTCGGTCGCCAACAAGTCGAAAGAAACCGGCTTCTACTTCCAGGATGACTGGAAAGTCAATGCGAAGCTGACGCTGAACCTGGGCCTGCGTTATGAGTGGAGCACGCCGTACGCGGAGCGCTACAACCGGGTTCAGTTCAGCAACTTCACGGGCGACAGCGGCATCAACCTGGATCTGACCAGCGCCCAGTCGGCGCTGCAGGGACTCGGGGTGAACTTCCCGTCGTCGAAAGAACTGCTGGGGACCACTCTGTTTGCCAGTTCCAGCATGAGAAGCGTTCCGGTGGACCGCAATAACTTCGGCCCGCGCCTGGGCTTTGCCTACCAGTTGACCGCCAACACCGTGGTGCGCGGCGGGGCAGGCGTGTATTACGGAATGAGCGTGGCCACTAACTTTCAGTATCCGGGCACAGCTTTCCGCAAGACCGCAACCATGTTCTTTACGAACAATGATTTTGGCACGCAATCGGCCACCCTGGAGAATCCATTCCCCAACGGGCTAACGCCTCCCCAGGGAAAACAGTACGGGCCGCTGGCGGAGTGGGGATACATCAACCAGAACGATCTGGGCACAACCGCGGCGCGCAACGCCGACCTTTACCAGTGGAACCTGGGCATTCAGCACCTGTTCCCGAGCCAGTTGGTCATTGGCGTGGATTACTCGGCCAACCGGAGCACGCATCTGCCGTGGGGCGGATACTCCAGCACGCGGAACCGGAACTATATTCCGTCGGCGCTGCTGGCGCAGGTTGCGGCGGGCGCGCACGCGCAGGACCCGGCCTGCGATACCGACAGTTGCGTCAGCAATTTCCTGGCAAACACGGTGAACAACCCGTTCTTCCCTCTGTTCAGCGGCCCCAATGCGATTTTCAACGAACCGGATTCGCGGTACGGCGATCCCAGCGGGCAGATTCCGCTGGGAAATCTGCTGCGACCTTTTCCGCAGTTCGACGCCAACTTCGAGGGCCTGCCGCTGCTCGAAGCCAGCTCCTGGTACAACTCGATGCAGATGCGCTTCCAGAAGCGCACCACGCACCACCTGAGCTTCGAGGGCAGCTACACGGTTTCCAAGTTGACCGACGATTCGTCGGTGGGCGCGAACGCGTTTGTGGGCACGCTGAACAACGGAAACCCGCAACAGCTGGACAATCTGAAGGCCGAGCACGGGATCGGGGCCAATGACACGCCGCAACGGTTGGCGGCCGCGGTTGTGGTCGAGTTGCCGATTGGACGCAAGAAGTGGATTGGCGGGGACATGAACCGCGTGCTCGACGCTGTGGTAGGCGGATGGTCGGTCTCGACGCTGGTCACCGAGCAATCGGGCCAGCCGCTGGCGATTCCCATGGCCAGCTCCCGCCTGATGGACGGCAACCAGCGACCCAACGTTGTGTGTCCGAATCTCAAGACCGGAGTCAGCATGCACTCCGTAGCTCTGGACTGGCAGAATGTAGGCGTGGTGGAGCAGCCGCTCTCTTACATCAACATTAACTGCTTTGCCGATCCGGGAGACCAGATTCCCGGCAATGCCCCGCGATATTTTCCCGGAGTGCGGACCGACGGCATCCACAATTTTGACGTTAACATCTACAAGGAGTTTGTGCCCAAAGAAGGCACGAGGTTGGAAGTAAGAGGGGAGATATTCAACTTCGCCAACCATCCGCGATTTGGGTCGCCGAATACCGCGTATACGCCGTTTGTGCCAGGAGGAAGTCCGCAAGTGTTCGGAACCATCAGTGGCAGCGCTCCTGGCGCGACGCCGCGGCGGTTCCAGTTCGGCGTGAGGTTTGAGTTCTGATCGGCGGATCTCCTGCCCGGCTTGCTCATGAAGACACGACTGGCACTCTTCGCGGCAGTTGCAGCGTGCGGGCTCACCCTGCTCGCACAGAAAGTTCCGGCGGGTAAGGATTCGGTCTACCAGGACTGGACTAATTACGTTCGCATCGGGGCTTACGGGCTCAGGGGCGGCGACGCGCAGCGCATTGTGCGCGACGCGCAGGCCAGCGGCGTGTTCGGGATTGAAGTGGACAACGATATTCCGGGCCGCTACGAGAGTTTCCTCCATCCCGAAGAAAAGTTGAAGGCGATCCGTGCGGTGGCGGAAGAGGCGCACCGCGCCGGGAACTATGCGTTCGTGTACATCGCGGGAACGGAGTGCATCACCGCGCACGCCGATCAGACTCCGCACACGCTGGCCAAGGATCATCCGGACTGGCTACAGCGCAACGTTGCGGGCCAGCCCGCGGTGTTCGGCGGCGGCAGCGCGTTCTGGATTGCGCTGGGCGACGAGGATGTGTGGGTGAGTCCTTACGCTGCGGAATGGCGGAAAACCTACATGGAGCGCGTGCGGCAGATCGCCGCTACCGGAATTGACGGCATCTACGTGGACATCCCGTACTGGATGACCCATTTCGATGGCTGGGAGAACACGTGGGCGAGCTTCGACGACTATACGGTCGCGGCCTTCAAACAGCAGACTGGGCTGGATGCGAAGCACGATGTGAAGCTGGGAGATTTTTCTGACCCTGCTTTCCGCAAGTGGGTGGAGTTCAGAATTCAAACTTTCACGAATTTTTTACACGAGATAGACAGCACGGCCAAGGCGGTGAACCCGAAAGTGAAGACGATTCCTGAAATTTATCCGGGGATCGAGGAAGAGGCGGTGCGCGTGGGCGCCGATGTTTACAGCCTCTATCCCGTGGTGGACGCGATTGCCCACGAATACGAATTCGGCAGCGGCGATCATATGGCTTCTTCCCGCACGCCGCTGGACTGGTTTCGCTACCAGGTGGGCGTGTATTCATTTCGGGTTTTTGCACAAGGGAAGGCGACCTGGATTCTGAACTATTCCTGGGACGGAGATAAGAATGTGGATGCGCGCGAGGCCATGATGAATCTGGCGATGTCGCAGATCATGGCCGGGGCGAACTTCTGGGATGCGCCGGGGCATTCCATGGCGGGGTCGAACGACCTGCCGACGAGGAAGAAGATTTTTGCGTGGATCGAGGCGCATGAGAAGACGTTCTACCAGCCGCGCGCGCCGGTTGATCCTATCGGAGTCTACTTCTCGCCTGAGACGCGGAATTTCTATGCCGAAGATTTCATCGCTTCGTACCGCGGAATCCTGATTCTTCTGATGCAGAAGCATGTGGAATTTCAAATCGTGACGCCGCGCACGCTGGCTGACTTTCGCGGCCAGACGCTGGTGTTGCCGGATGTACGCGTATTGGGAGAATCAGAAACGAAGTGGCTGAAGGGGTTCGCGGCGCAGGATAAGAAACTCGTGATCACGGGAGCCGACTCAACCGGGATCGGCGGTTCGCAGAATGTAGTCCGCTTCCCGGCTTGTCCGGGAAAGGCCTACAACGCGGCGCTGGAAAAAGACTTCGAGCATACGTCGCCGGATTCCCAGCAGGCATTCCTCGACGCGCTGCAGGGTGGAACCACGGTGCGGATCAGAGCGGGATCGCAGGTGGCGACTTCGATTGCCCGGACTGCTGGTGGACACATTCACTGCTTCTTGGCCAACTTTGGCGGCCTGCGCGGAGGAGCGAATCCCGTTCAGACGCCGGAGAACGGGGCAGAAGTCAGCGTGGTTGCTAAGTCCGAGGGTAAGGGATTCTTCCTTCCCTTTCTTGGGGAGACGCAGAGCGTCAAAGGAATTCGCCGCGGAGACGTTATGACTTTCGCGCTGCCTCCGATCAACAAGGGCGGCGTGTTCTGGTACGAACCGTAAGTCTAGGCTGACCGCAGCGGCTACAGCCGGCGCTGAAAATAAGCCCGTTATCGCAGCGCTGAAGCGTTGCGCCACCCAAAATGAAGCGCCAGATCGAGACTTTTGCTGCCCATAAATCAAGCGCCAAATCGAGTTCTTTCCCACTGCTAGCTGCTTTGGGACGATCCGTGCTCCCAGTTCTTCGAACGCGCCACTGCTTCATTCCACCGGTTACGTAGAGCATGCGCCTGGGACGACGGCATTTGCGGCTCGAAGCGGCGATCTTTTCCGGTGGCGGCGGCACTGATGCCGCCCGGCCAGAATCCGACGGCGATGCCGGCCAGGTACGCGGCTCCCAGCGCCGTCGTTTCGGTTACTGCGGGACGGACCACCGGCACTCCGAGAATGTCGGCCTGGAATTGCATCAGGCTGTCATTGGCGGCGGCGCCGCCATCCACGCGAAGCTCCAGAACGGCATCGCCTGAATCTTTCTGCATGGCATCGAGCAGGTCTGCAACTTGGTAGGCGATGCTCTCCACGGCCGCGCGAGCGAGGTGGCCTGCGGTGCTGCCGCGCGTGAGGCCGAAGATGGAGCCGCGCGCGTAAGAATCCCAGTGCGGCGCGCCCAGCCCCACAAAAGCCGGAACGAAATAGACTCCGCCGTTGTCAGGAACCGACTTGGCCAGCGCCTCCACTTCGCCCGACGAACGGATCAACCCCAGGCCGTCGCGCAGCCACTGCACCACCGCGCCGCCCACGAACACGCTGCCTTCAAGGGCGTATTCGGTCGCGTCTCCGAGCTTCCATGCAACCGTTGTGACCAGCCGGTTCGAGGAGGGCACGGCACGCCGCCCCGTGTTCTGCAGCATGAAGCATCCGGTGCCGTAGGTGTTCTTGGTCAGGCCGGGCTGGGTGCAGCGCTGCCCAAACAGGGCGGCCTGCTGATCTCCAGCGATGCCGGCGATGGGTATGCCCGCCAGTCCCTGCACCGTCGCGTCACCATATTTCTCGCTGGAGGACCGCACCGCTGGCATCATCGAGACCGGCACGCGGAACAGGTCCAGAAGTTCGCTGTCCCAAGCGCCGGTATGAATATTGAACAGCATGGTGCGCGAGGCATTGCTGGCGTCGGTCACATGAACTCGGCCGACAGTCAGCTTCCAGACCAGCCAGCTATCCACGGTGCCGAAGGCAAGTTTGCCGGCTTCGGCAAGACCGCGCGCGCCTGGGACATGTTCCAGAATCCAGGAAATTTTGCTGGCCGAGAAATAAGAATCAATCAGCAGCCCAGTGCGCTGCTGGATAAGCGGACCGTAGCCCTGACTCCTGAGCTGTTCGCAGAAATCCGCGGTGCGGCGGTCCTGCCAGACGATGGCGTTACAGACGGGCTGACCGGTTTCCCGATTCCACACGATCGTGGTCTCACGCTGGTTAGCGATGCCGATCGCGGCGATGTCCCGCGGCTGCGCTCCGGCTTTGGCCAAAGCCTCCAGCGCCACCGCAACTTGAGACGAGGCAATCTGCTCCGGATTATGTTCCACCCACCCGGGCTGCGGAAAGATTTGATCAAATTCCTGCTGCGCGACAGAACAAACCGTGCCCTCGCGGTCAAACAACAGAGCCCGCGAACTGGTGGTGCCCTGATCCAGCGCTAGAACATATCGCACGAAAGCTCCTCGATTATTTTCTAGAATTGTCTTTTGGCTACTCAGAGCGCGACAAGAAACGCCGGATTCCGAAATCGTACACGGCAGCCCCAGCCAGTCCTCCGACAAGCGGCGCAGCCACCGGGACCCACCATACGCGAATTCCATCCGTGAGGCCGTTGTTGCGAAACCCTGCCACTACGGTAAAGAGTCGTGGGCCAAAGTCGCGCGCGGGATTGATGGCATATCCGTGCATGCCGCCAAAACTCATGCCGATGGCAACCACAACCAGCCCGATCATCGCCGGAGCCAAATTCGCTCCCGGAAGCGAATTCAATTCGTCGGTGATGGCAAACACCAGAAGAACCAGCAAACCCGTGCCGATGACCTGGTCGAGAAAGCCGGCCTGCAGCAGCGCGGGAAAAGCCGGAAAGGTCGTGAACACTCCGGCGGTGTGATCGAGTTGAGGGTCCACCTGGCGGAAGGCCGGCAGATAATTCCAAAACACCAGCGCCGCAGCGGCGAACGCCGCCGCAGTCTGGGCGATGAAATAGGGCAGCACCTTGCTCCAGGAGAATCCGCGAAACACCGCCAGCGCCAGCGTGACCGCCGGATTGAGATGCGCTCCCGAAATCTTCCCGGCAACGTAAATGCCCATGGTCACGGCCAGCCCCCATGCCAGCGTAATGTTGGTGAAACCGCCGTGGATAGTCTCCCCGGGGGTTTTTGTCGGAAACAGCACCACCATGGCGACCACGCCGAGGCCTAACACCATCAGCACAAAAGTTCCCAGGAACTCCGCGATCAATTCCGCCAGCAGCGAGGGCTTGGGGGGCATCCGTTTCTCCGGACTCATGTACTTGCGTTTCTGGATCGGGGAGTAGTGTACCAAGGGCGCAAAGCGGCGCAGGTGAGCCAGGACTTAGAGGTCTATCTCATAAGATCTGGGTGGATATGGCCGCGGACCTAAAAGGATTCCCTCAGCGGCTAAAGCCGCTATTGAGAATAGGGCTTGATCGCAGCGCTGAAGCGCTGCGCCACCCAAAATGCGACTTCGGGTACTGTCTGGCTTTCATATAGTACCCGACATCTCTAGGCGAGCCTTGCGGCGCCATCTTCGGCCGAGCAGCAATCAACCTGCGGACTGATGCCGGTGGCCCGGCGAAAGCGTTCGGCGATCTTCACAGCGAAGTCGGACGCATTCTCCCGGCGAACGAGGTTGATCGTGCATCCGCCGAAACCGCCGCCGGTCATGCGTCCACCGCAGAAGCCGGGCAAGCCCTCGGCGGCCTCGACCATGGCATCGAGTTCCGGGCAGCTCACTTCATAGAGATCGCGCAGGCTGCGATGCGCGTCGCGCATCAGTTGCCGAATCCGCTCCAGGTCGCCGCCGGCAAGGGCACGGGCGGCGTCGGTGGTCCTTTGGTTTTCGCGGACGACGTGGCAGCAGCGCTTCCAGATCGTTGTCGGCATGTCTCGGTCATGCTGCGACAGCAGGTCCGGGGTCACGTCGCGCAGGGCCCGAACGGCGGGATTCCATCGCGCGAAATGCCGCACACCCTCTTCGCACTCGGCACGGCGCGTGTTGTAAGCGCCGGTGGCCAGATCGTGCTTCACCATGGTATTGCACACCACGAGCTCGAGACCGGCAGGAATGGGCACGGGCTCGAAGGCCAGCGAACGGCAATCGAGAAGGATGGCGTGTCCGGCCTTGCCCAGGCAGGAAACGAACTGATCCATGATGCCGACGCGCGCGCCAACAAAACTGTTTTCGGCTTGCCGGCAAAGCCGGGCCACTTCGGGCAGCGGCAGTTGCGTTTCTTGCAGGCTCAAGAGCGCGAGCGCGGAAGCCACTTCAACGGATGCCGAAGAGCTCAGCCCCGCGCCGATCGGAACCTCTCCGTGCACCAGCAGGTTCGATCCGGCCAGTTGATGCCCGTGTTGCCGGAGGACGACAGCAACGCCCAGCACATAATCGCACCAGGCGCCTGTGCGCTGTTGCGGCAGGTGGTCGAGATCGAACTCGAAGGTGCCGGGGAACTGTTCCGAGCGGATCGCCAGCCTGCGGTCGGGCCGCGGAGCAACCGCAACATAGGCGGAGAACCCGACGGCCGCAGGCATGACAAAGCCATCGTTATAGTCGGTGTGTTCGCCGATCAGGTTGACGCGTCCGGGCGCGCGATAGATTCGTGGACGCTGGCCGAAAATTTCCTCAAAACGCCGGGCTAGTTCGGAAACCTGCATGCCCGATCTATAGTATCGCGGCGAGACGGAACCCGAATCTATGGCCACGGATTGGCGCGATCCGCTTGGTCTGAAGTGATCCGTTTTCTAGTAAGGATCGGCGTAAACGTAATTGGGCGGAGGATAGTCGTCCAACCATGGGGTATACCAGTACGGTGGCCAAGCCCAGAAAGGATCCCAAAAAGGATTCCAGCCCCAACCCCAGCCGAGGCCCCAGCCCCAGCCGCAGCATCCCCAGCCCCCGTAGCCGCCCCAACGACCGCCGCGCCAGCCATAACCACCGCGCCAGCCCGCGCCGCGGAAAGTCGAGGTAACGGCAGCGCTGTGGCTGAGAGACGTGCCCGCCGCGGAGTGGGTGTTCGAGGCCAGCGCCGATCCTGTGGCACTGTGGTTGCCGCCGAAGGAGTGGAATCGCCCGTCGGCAATAGCTTGATGGGTCGTACCCGCACCCCCACGGGCTGCCGCCATACTGCCGCCGGCGCCTCGGCCAAATGAATGCCATCCGGGCGAGTTGTCCCCATGACCGCGACCCTCCCAGGACCAACCTCTGGCTGAGCCGGAATTGCGCGTCGAAGGCGATCCGCCGTGCATGCCTCCATAGGTGCCGCGGCCTCCGTAGGCGCCTTCTCGTCCGCCGCCCCAAGAGCCGCCGTGGTAGCCACTGCCGCCGTACGAATATCCGCCACCGTGGGAATAGCCACCCCCGTAGGAGCCGCCGCCGTGGAAACCGCCGGCCCCACCGCCGTGAGATCCTCCGCCGCCACCGTGGCCTCCGCCTCCATGTTGGGCAAAGGCGGGGATCGGCGCACAGGTCAGAAGGATTGAAGCCGTGCCTGCAAGAAGAGTCTTCAGCAAGGTGGAATTCCTCATCTCAGTTCCCTCTACCCAACGGCGGGTGACTGCCCGGGAGGGCAACCCGCCTCTAGTAATTCTATTCCGTTTAGAGTCTCGCCGCAGCACGGAAGTTGTCCAGTGGGGTGGCAAAATGCTGGCGGCTCAGCTTGACGCTGAAGCGAAAACCATGAACCACGAAGGGCACCAAGTACCACGAAGGCGGTTCATTTGCGGAAGATCGTGATGGAGAAAAGAAAGGCCCAAGCGATTGAGCCTGGGCCTTCTTCGGTTCACAACTGTCTTACGACGGCTAATTAGTCACCGCTGCCGCACGAACAGGTGCCGTGTCCGCTGCCATCAAGAGCAATGGCCCAGCACTCGATCAGCAGGTTGTCGTTGTAGGCGCCGAGCGCACGATCCGAATACTCGGTCTCTGTGATCGAGAAGTTACCGTTCTGGATGTGAGTTCCCCACGCACGCAGCGTCGGATAGACGTAGTTGTTGAGGGGGCTGCACACGCCATTGGCGGGCACAATACCGGAGACGATCGACACTGAGCCAGTCTGCAGCGCAACGCCGGTCAAGGGGTTGGAGGTCAGATCAGAATTGACCGAGAGCGTACGCAGGCCGTCGGGGGTAACTTCGCAGGCGCAGCATTCGGACATTTCCTGATAGGGGTCAAACACGTAAATCTGAGCGCAGAGGTTGCCAGCGTAGGAGCCAGGGTTCATGATGCGAACGGTTCCGTCCGGCGCGCCAGCGGTGTTGGCGTTCGAGAAATAGTTGACCTTCAACAGGTCGGTGGCCCCAGCATTGGTCTCCGGGGTTGCGGCACCCTTGAGCGTCCAGGCGAATTTCTGAGCGCTAGCGGTCTGCGTCCCCAACACCACCACAACGGCCAGAGCGAGGATCAAGCAAAGACGAAATGGTTTCATTTGTGTTTTTCTCCTGAGTTTATTAACAGCGGGGGCGGGGAGGTTGGGGGATCCGGAGCCGTACCTCACTAGCCCGGCTTGTTGCCGCCGGAACTCCGGACACAGGCACTCTACAACAGACCAGAGGCGATAGATACTAGCAGAAGGGAGTAACTTCCCGGCCTAACCCGCCGGGCTAGTTCGCCATAAGCCCAAAGCCTACAGCACGATAGGAACGTAGTGAGTGATCAGGGGAGAACGGAAGTGTGGTCCATGCCGGGTTACTGCAGTTGGGCGTACTCGGCCTGGGCTTCTTTTAGGATAGGAACGTCGGGATCGGCGTTTTTCCAGAGCGCGAAAAAGTCTTTATAGGCAGCCAAGGCCCGGGAGCGGGCGGCGTCGGCGTCCACGCCCTTTGCGGTTTTCGACTCGAGGGTGTGGGCGCGGGCCAGTTCCAAATGCGCCAGCGCTCCGGTCCAGCAATTCCAGACGATGCCCGAGCGCCGCAGGATCTTCTCGAATTCCGCTGCCGCAGCTTCACCCTGTCCGGAGGCGAGGTAGGCCTGGCCGCGCAGATAGGTGGGATACAGGCACGAGATATTGAGTTCGAAGGGGATCCCGCTATCGTCCAGCGCAGTTGTGGCCTTCAGCGCGTTGAGCGCGGCCGCAGCGTCCTTCCGGGTAAGCGCGGCTTGCGCCGCGATGGTTGGCAGCCAGTAGGATTGCACATCGGTGTCGGCTGGGAATCGAGTTCGAAGATCCTGTTGCAGAAATTCCGCGCGCGGAACGTCGCCTGCCGCGGCGAATGCGAGCGCTGCCAGAACCTCGGCTGCCTGATTGCCCGGCGCCTTCGCCAACGCCGCCTTCGCTTGCCGGCGCACCTGCGTGAGATCTCCAAACGCCGTGTCGCGAATTGCGCCGCTGGCTTGCCACAAGCCTGCGTTTTCCCGGTTGTCGCCCTCCAGGGCAGACTTAATTGCCTTCTGCTCGAGTTCGCGCGCCTGTTTCGCTCTGCCGTGGTAGGCCTCGGTGCGGGACACAAGCGCCAGCCAGTAGGGCTGCGCCTCCGGGTGGGCGCTGAACCAGGACCGCTGCTCCTCCACCGCGTGATCGTCTTCGGCGAGCAGCGCGAGCGCGTACTCGGTGATGTTCAACACGTAGTCCTGGAGTCCGCGCGCGTGCGCCGCCGCAATCTCCTGGCGCGCCTCGTCGAAGCGCTGCAGGGCCATGAGGTCATTGGCCAGGTTCTCATGCGCGTTGACAGTATCGGGGGCCATGGTGATGGCGCGATGTTCCAGTTCGATGCCCTTCTCGTACTGCCCAAGCTGCTCGTACACGCTGCCCAGGTTGTTCACGGCCGCCTCGTCACGCGGGTAGACCGCTGTTATGTGCTGAAAGGCCTCCGCCGCTTTTTGCAGCTCGCCGGTCACCAGAAAGTAATAGTCGGCCGCAATGATCATGGCTTCCCGCTCGCTGGCGTGTTCCCGCAACTCGAAAGCCTTGGCGAGATATTCGCTGGCGCGCCCGGTCTGGGCAAGGTTCGAATAGTCGAGTCCGACGGCGCGGTACGCCATGGCGAAGTTCGGGTCCAGTTGAATGGCGCGCAGGTCGAAGGGCAGCGCGGCGGCCGGACCTTTTTCGTCAGAGGTTTTCACGCCCAGGCTGTATGCTTGCAGCGCCTCGAGAGAAGCCGTCGTTGCCTGAATCAGGGGCACGTCGTATTTCTGGACCGTGGCCAGCGACTCCCCCAACTCGGAGCGGAGACTGGTCGCCGCTTTGCCGAGCACCTCCAGCACCTTTTCCTTGGCGGGCGCAGTGGCTTGTTCCTGGCCGAGAATGTCGCCGCTCTTGCAGTTCACAGCTTTCAGGCCGACCACGTATTCGGTCCCCAATCGCGCGATGGAACCGGCAATGTACGCTTTGCTCGCGGCGCGCTGGCAAACCTCGCGGGCACGTTCGGCGGTGAGCGGCGTGTCGGGCGGCAAAGTCATCAGGCGGAGCGTTCCGCTCACCTTGTCGGGCGAGAGCACGTTGAGGAAAGGAGACTGGCGCAAGGCGATGCTCAGCGCCTGCCGAAGTGTGTCGTCGAAGACGGGATCTCTGGTGGAGTTGTCGAAATCCGCGAGGACTACAGTGTCCTTCTCAGAAAGGCGCTCCGTGAGCCGCTCGGTGCGTTGCCAGCGCAGAAAAAGGAAAGCCCCCACGACTGCGGCCAGCAGCCCGGCGGCCAGCAATATCTTGACCAAGGGCGATAGCCCCTGCACGGCGCGGGACGCAACCGCCGCGCGCTGCGTGCCGGACGCGTGCGTTGGAAACGAACTGGAAATCCGGATAGCGTCCGACTCGCGGCGCAGACGCTTGAGGTCGGTGCGGAGGTCGGCGGCGGACTGGTAGCGCAGATCGCGATCTTTCTCCAGCGCCTTATAAACGATGCGCTCCATTTCGGCGGGGACATCGCGGTTCAATCGCACCGGCTCGGTGGGCGTTCGGTGAAGGATGCCGTCGAAAATGGCGGCCGGAGTTTCTCCGTCGAAAGGCATTTTGCCGGTAAGCATTTCGTAGAGCGATCCCCCAAGGGAGAACAAATCGGTGCGGCTATCAAGATCCCGGCCCAGAGCCTGCTCGGGCGACATGTAGGCGGCGGTGCCCAGGGCGGAGCCTGCGCTGCTGAGCGGCCCGTCGCTGGTGCGGGTAAGCGCGACCGTTTTCGTGTCTCCGCTGCCGGTGGGGATGGTGAGCTTTGCCAGGCCGAAATCCAGAATCTTGGCCTGCCCGCGCGTGGTGAGAAAGATATTGGCGGGCTTCATATCGCGGTGAATGATGTTCTTTGCGTGTGCCGCGTCGAGCGCGTCAGAGACTTGAATCGCGATGTCGAGCGTCTGTTCGAAGGGGAGCGGACGGCCCGCGATGCGGTGCTTGAGCGTCATGCCCTCCAGGTACTGCATGGCGATGAAGGGACGACCTTCATGCTCTCCAATTTCAAACGTCGTGCAGATGTTGGGGTGGTCCAGCGCCGACGCGGTGCGAGCCTCCCGGCGAAAACGCTCCAGGCTCATGGGATCATGGGCGAGTTCGTCGGGCAGAAACTTGAGGGCGACGAAACGGCCGAGCGTGAGGTCCTCGGCCTTGTACACAATCCCCATCCCGCCACCACCGAGTTTCTCGACAATGCGGTAATGCGAGATAGTTTGGCCAGTCATTCGAGGGAAGGCCTTCGGGGTTCATCTTACGGACGCCTGCACCCACAGTCAACGAACGGACGCCACGCAGGGGATTTCAGGATTGGCGGCAGCCAAGAGGGGTCGAAATGGCAACGAGATCAGGGAACTCGAACCCTAGTGATTCGGGAAATCTGGCGGAGAGAGTGGGATTCGAATTCGCCTAAGAACGTAGTTTCAATAACATAGAGAACGCGGCGGGCACAGTAAAAGCGATGAAAGACGATGGTAAGCAGTGCTAACGGATCACAAATGGATCACAGCTCAGTGATTACTTGAAAAGCGCCAAGGAAGGGTGGCGCCGAACATTGATGTTCTAGCGCGTCATTCCCTGTCGAGGAATTCCGAACTGTATGGCCTGCGTCGGAATCAGAGTTTCAAGTTCCAACTGGCGACAATTCGGGAGTTGATGGCGATAAACGCGTTTCCCAGGACTAATGTGTCCGATGCCGGCTCAAATCCTTGCTCGATGAGCGCGTTGGCGTCAAAGCGACAGTTGAGCCGAGGTCACTCCGGCAAGGCGACGATTCGGCCAGGTAACGAGAGCGCGCTTAAACAAAGCCTCCGCAGCCACCCCTGGCTGGGGTTGCCGGGATGGACCTGCGTTTGCTTTGCGTTCACTATCTCGCGCATGACGGTCATCCAGGCTTGAACCTCTTATTTCGCCCCCCCCAGCGCCAGTTCCGCAACCACTGCGGCAACTTTATCGAGTATCTGGTTCCAGCCCTCCATTTGACCGCTATTTTTCGCGCTCTCCATGGGTTCATTTCCAATGAAGGTAAGTTTCGTCTGGCCGTTTCCGAGATCCTCAAAGATG